>Ga0256831_1000262_pt1 | contig 28122 bp, 14 predicted proteins | sample 132544metaG_FD_189087 | JGI IMG/M metagenome (GOLD analysis project Ga0256831, IMG submission 189087) | Hydrothermal vent microbial communities from Lau Basin, Pacific Ocean - 132-544 | ecosystem: Environmental > Aquatic > Marine > Hydrothermal vents | place: Pacific Ocean: Lau Basin | collected... | reverse complement strand
ATTAAATACTGTGGGTGAAGGCGCTTCAGCACAGTATATTGCTTATGCCTTTGAGCCGGGCACAACGGATTTTAACAGTAGCACCTTACTTGATCAGCAGGCTGGCAGTGTTGATATTCAGCTGATGGATGATACTGCAACCGGTGTACAGGCCGCACTGGATAATTCTCTGGATGTTACGGCTAACCATGCTCGCCTCAATGCGGGTGAGGCCGCTTATGATTTTACAGATGCTTTTACAGTTTCTCTGGATGTTATTTCTACAGGTAATGGCGGGATTATTTTTAATAAGGAAAACGCTTATGAAATAGCCGTAGAAGCTAATGGCTCTGTTCGCTATGCCCTAAGGGCATCAGACGGTAGCGGCTGGGTCTGGAATGATACGGGTTATGATCTGCCTGCTAATGAAAATCATAATATTACATTCAGCTTTAACGGTAATACTAATACGGTAACACTTTATGATAATGGTGTGGAAGTCTTTTCCGGCAGTCAGAATGTGCCGGATGTTTTAATTAACAACAACCGTGATTTATTGTTTGGTGAGCGCGGCCATAATAACCAGCCTTTTGAAGGTCAGTTTGATAATATCCGAATTTACAATACCACACTTAATGCCTCTGAGGTCAGTGACATTGTTAATGGTATCGATGTCAACAATGGCCTGGTTGCTCATTATAACTTTGACGGCAGTAATCCACTTGCAGATAAGTCAGGCAATGGTAATGATGCCACTCTGGAAAGTGGTGCGTTTCTGCATTCAAATGTTCAGCTGGCTATTGATGGTACTCAGGATTATGATTCAACCTTACAGCAGAATATTCCATTGGGTCAGGTCTTTGATGTTAGAACTTTTGATGATTATCCTGTTGAAAACAGTGAGCAGTTTAATGTTCAGATTGTAGATAATTCATATCAGCCTAACGGTGCGGGTTCTTATGAAACCGTGGTGATTGATACGGATGCTGTAGTTACAACAATTGTTGATAATAGCCAGGATCAGGTACCGGATCAGCCTGTAGATACAGTCTATGCCATAATTGAAGGTGACGTCTCTGTTATAGAAGGTAATATTGCCAGCTATCAGGTGCGTCTGGTCGATATGAATGGAGATAGTGTTATTGCAGGCAATAACACTCAGATAACTGTTCGTTATAATAATTTGACTACTCAGGATGGTGATACACAATATAGTAATAATCAGACAATTACTCTGACCATTGCTGCCGGATCATCTTCAGCAGGCTTTAATCTGCAAACTCATAATGATCAGCCCATTGATTCCGGTGAGCAATATTCACTCACGGTTACCAGTGTTGAAAATACCGGTGAGTTTGAAAATACAGCGCCGGGTACACAGGCGCAAATTACCACCGAAATTACTGATATTAATGATGCTCCAGTGGCTGTCAATGATGCTGCCAGTGCTACAGAAACCGGCAATGCCAGTTATGATGGCAGTGGTAGTGACCTGGATGCTGCACTAGATGCTACCGGTAATGTGCTGAGCAATGATAATGATATTGACACCCCGCATAGCCAGTTAACGGTTTCAGATATTCAGTCAGATGATACCGCCAATAGCCCGAATAATATTGTTAACGGTTTTGAAATTACCGGTAAATATGGGACGCTGACCATCAGCAATGATGGTAACTTTAGCTATGTTATTAATGACTCTGATTCTGAAGTCAACGCACTGAATTCCGGAGATAGTTTACAGGAGAGCTTTACCTATACCGTTAATGACAATGAAACTAATGCCCTGACGGATACAGCCGTACTGAATATTACTATTAACGGTACTAATGATGCACCGAATGCAGTGGCAGATACAGCACCGATTATAACGGAGCTGGATAATAATCAGGGTAGTGATGGACCGGATAATAATGTCAGCGGCAATGTTCTGGCTAATGATACGGATGTAGACAATACAGCGTCTGACTTAAGTGTGAGCAGTATTGCCCATGGACTGAATATTAATATGAGCGGTGGTAATAATCAGGCTCTGGTACTTGATGAAGCGGCAGCCGGTACCCCTGATCTGCTCGGTGGTGCTTCACAGGTAAATGTCAGTCTGGTGCTGTCCAGCAGTGAAACCGGTAATGGAGCTCTGTTTTCCTATGCCGGCAGTCACTCCAATTATGGTAATGACTTTTTATTATTTATGTCAGGCAACAGCTTACGCCTGTATGTTGACGGTAATAATATCGCTACTGGTATCAGCAGAAGTGAATTATTTGACGGAGATAGCCATACTCTGAATACTCAGTGGGACAGTGCCAGCGGTACAGCACATTTTTACCTGGATGGACAGTTACAATCAACAGGTACCATTGGCCAGGGATATACTCTGGGAACAAACGGAACTTTAATGCTGGCGCAGGAGCAGGACAGTGTTGGCGGTAATCTGGATGCTGCTCAGGCATTATCTGCTGTTTATCACTCTGTAGGTATCAGTACCGATGTCAACGGCGGTAGTCAGGCTCTATGGAATTTCAGTGAGCTTAATGGTAACTCAATCAGTGATGCTACCGGCAACTATGCTTTTACTGTGGACAATAATGTCAGTCATAATCAGGGAACAACGGTTCCTAATTCAGCTCTTGTTGACATAGCAGACAATCCCGTGCCGGTTACAATTAATGGTGCCTATGGTGTTATTACTATCCATGCGGATGGTAACTATAGCTATGAGTTATTTGATAATAATCCGGCTGTAGATGCTCTTAATATTGGTGATACTCTGGAAGAAACGTTTACCTATACTATGACCGATAATGAGTCAGGCAATGCCAAATATGACTCTGCAAAACTGACCATAACCATAAATGGTTCAAATGATGCGCCTATAGTAAGCAATGATGCCGGTACAGCTTATGAAGAAGGTACCGGTCATGCTCAATACGGTCAGCAGGAAGATGCTGTTCAGGCAACAGGAAATCTGCTGGCTAATGATCAGGATGTTGACAGTAGTCTGACCATTACTGAATTTAATGGCCAGACAATTGCACCGGGAGGCAGTATTAACGTTATTACTACTTATGGTGATATTCAGGTGTTCAGTAATGGTGACTATATTTATACGGTTAATGACACCAATACGGATGTTAATGCATTAAATACCGGAAACAGTCTGCAGGAAGTCTTTGCCTATACTGCCAGTGATGGCAGTAAAACAGATAATGCTGATTTAACGATTACTATTGAAGGGCGGGATGATCGCCCTCAGGCCTATGATAATAGTAACCAGATTACAGAACTGACGAATGATACTGTTAGCGTTAATGAAATAAATGGTAATTTAATTACCGAACCACAGGCTGACTCGGATGTTGATAATGTTCCAGGTGATCTGTTTATTGCAGAGGCTCAGGAACAGGGTGCTGCAATTAATATGTCCGGGGGCAATAATCAGGGCCTGATATATGATGAACGTAGTGGTCAGGACCTGTTATCCGGTGCCAGCAGTGTTGATATTGGCATTCGCCTTGCCAGTACTGAAACAGGCAATGCTTCGATTTTATCCTATGCTTCCGATGAAGGTAATAATGACTTTTTATTATTTATGTCCGGCAACTCTCTGGAGCTGTTTGTTAATAATAGTCGTATTGCTACAGGTATTACCCGCGGTGAATTATTTGACGGTAATATTCACGATCTGAGAGTGAGCTGGGACAGTGCCAGCGGTAATGCCCAGGTTTATCTGGATGGGGCACTGGAGAATACCGTAAATATAGCAGCCGGTCATACTTTAGGTACGGGTGTTATTGCGCTGGCACAGGAACAGGACAGTACCGGCGGTAATTTTGATGCCAGACAGACCTTAAGTGCTACTATTTACGATCTTAGTATTAATACTGATATAAACAATGCCCACTGGGACATGAACGCCATATCATCGGGCGTTATTTCAGATACCAGTGGGAACTATGATCTGAGCGTGGAAAATAATATTGTTCATACTCAGAACAGTGCTAATACCCAGGCTAATGCCAGTGATGTGAGTATAGAGTCTGACTTTAATCAGATTACTGATGGTACCATTATTAATCTAAACTATGGCACCCTGACATTAAATGCAAATGGTTCCTATACTTATGCTCTGGATGATGCCAATGCCATTGTACAGGCTCTTGGAACCGGTGAGACCTTGCAGGAAAGTTATACTTATATACTCAGTGATGGTCAGAAAGTGGACACCGCTGATCTGAATATTACTATTACCGGGACTAATGATGCTCCGGTACTGGATCTTGATCAGTCAGCATCTGGAACCGGTTATGACACCACCTTTACAGAAAATACTTCAGCCATTGCCATAACCGACACTGATATTAATATCAGCGATGTGGATGATTCTCATATTGAATCAGCGCAGATTGTCTTTAATAATTATAATGCCGGTGAAGATATTATTGATACCAGTGGTATTTCAGGTCTTGCTGCAACGACTTCAGTTGTCGGCAATGATCTGGTTATTCGTCTGACAGGATCAGCGACACTTGCTGATTATCAGACTGCCATTCAGGCGATTACTTACCGGAATACTAATGAAACACCAGATGAAAATCGTTTAATAGAGCTGGATATTACCGTTAATGATGGTGAAACTAATAGTAATACAGCCACCACAACGATTCATTTAAATGCTGCGCCTGATCCGGTTTCAGACAGTGCTGCTGTGATTGAAGGCCAGAATACCATTTCAGGTAATGTAATGACGAACGATACCGATGAAGGAACTCCTTCTGCTACCGTTTATCAGTTTAGCTATACCGATGAGAATGGTGATGTTAATACAGTGAGTGCAGGTACTATTGTTAATACCCAGTTTGGTTATAACTTTACTATTAATAGTAATGGTTCATGGTCTTATACTTCGGATCAGAGTGAATACCATAGAGACAATTCAGGAGCAGAACAGAATACCCTGATTGATGGAATTGAATACAATCTGATAGATAGTAATGGCGATATTTCCAACTTTACCAGCCTGGATATTTCAGTCACTGATACCGTACCGGATATTGGTACACCGGTTGATTCAGGTGTAGATGAAGATGACCTGATTATTGATATAAATGGCAATTCCCAGCAGCCAACAGTCAGTGCCACTCTGGATGTTATCCCGGGTGCTGATGACTACACAATAGCTTTTAATGGTACAGCCAGCTTACCTGCAGACCTGACCAGTAATGGGCAGCAGGTGTCCTATGTTACGTTTGATAATGGCAATGGTGTCGCAGATACACTGGTTGCCTATATTGATGGTACGGATCCGTCCATAGCAACCAATCAGGTTTTTGTCGTGACTCTTGATAAGGCAGGTAACAGCTATGAGTTTGTATTAAAACAGCCCATTGATCACCAGAAACAGGTTTTATTTGAATCCTTTGAAGCGAAAAATAATAATATTTCAGGTTGGGGTATTGTACATGACTATCCCGGATGGACGATTAACAACGCCGGTGGTCTGGAGATTCAGGAAGGGATTATAACCCCTGCAACTGATGGCCAATCACATATTGAACTGGATGCAAACAGTCATGGTTCTACTGAATCACAGGTCAGTATTTCAACCGACATAAACACTCTCGCGGATCGTTCCTATACCGTTGAACTTGATTATCGTCCCCGTCCAGGAGCACTGGATGATGGTGATATGACATTTACCTTTGGTGGTCAAACGGTTGAAGTTTATTCAGACAATACAGGGGCCGTCAGTCTGCAGGGTTACCCGGCCACTATTACTGATTTAGGCAATGGCTGGTACACAATCTCAGCTACTTTTACACCCGGTGTAAATGGTCCGACAACGTTAACCATTGCGGATAACGGAGGGAATACCAATACTCTGGGAGCTTATGTAGATAAGGTTGTCGTCAATGAAAATATCACAGGCGAGATGAATTTTGACTTTATTGTTACTGATAGTGATGGCGATATGGTCAGCAATCAGTTTACCGTTACTATTGATGATTCTGAACCATTGAGCGGTGAGCACTCTGTTACGACTAGTGAAGATCAAAACAGGGAAATATTCCTGGCCGATGAGCACTCTCTGATTACTATTGGTGGCCAGGAACTTGCAAATGCCGGAGATAAAGTTAACCTGGGACAGAATGGTAATGTTCTGCCTGATGGAGACCCGGATATTATTGCAGTGGTTTCCAGAACTGCCACCGGATCACTGAATTTTTCTCCTGCCAATAACTATAGTGGTGAATTACGTTTTGAATACACCATTACAGATGTCGATGGTGATACAGCTAACGGTGCGGTTATAGTTACCGTTAATCCTGTAGCAGATAGTCCGCAGATAGATGCGGATAAAGATATCGATGTCTATGAAGATAATAGTTATGATCCAAATACGGGGCAATATCAGTTTAATAGTGAGGGCCAATATGAAGTCGCTTTGGGACTGACCATACCGGTTATTACGGACCATACTGATTTAAATGGCGCTGCAGCCAATGATAGTCCGGAGCGTCTTGGTCTGATTAGCCTGAATATTGAAAATGGTCAGAATGCTCAAATTGTTGCGGGAGCTACTACCTACCCATTAAATTCAGAAAATGCAACGATACAGTTTTATATTACTGATATTCCTGGTTACCATTATAATGGTATAGACACCAGCCCTGTCAATGTTATTGAAGTGACTCAGGCAGAATATGAAGCTATGCGTATTATTCCCGGGGAAGATGACGCACGAGATGATATTGTTATTAGCGTATCTTCACAATCACATGAAGTTAATGACAGTGGTGCTCTTTATTCACCGGATATAGCTTCACCGGTGGAAGAACAGCGTATTACCGTAAAGGTTCATGCAGTCACTGATCCAGTCAGCCTGACAGATAATGATGGTACGCCTGATGGTGAACTGAATGTAACTATTGATGAAGATTCAACACTGGACTTACAGGCATTACTGACGACATCCTTTGGTGATAATGATGGTTCGGAAAACCATTTCTATGCTTTATCCGGTTTGCAGCCCGGCACGGTTATTGTTGTAGATGGCAATAGTTATACGGCGGACAATACCGGTTCTATTAATAATATTTCATTCAGTGGCAGTAATCCATCCATTAGCCTGACTCCTCCAGCGGACTGGGATGGCAATAATACTATCACAATAACACTAAAAGCCATTGATACGGATACAGCGGGTCAGACTGATGCAGTGGTATCAATGACTGACTCAGTGCAATTAAACCTTATAGTTACGCCGGTTGCCGGTGATGTTCAGATTACCGATCCACAGACTGCCGCAGAAGATAGTGAAGTCTATCTGTTTAAGGACAGCAATGGTCATTTAACTATTAGTGCAACAGATAGTAGTGGCGCTTCTCAGGATAGTATTACCGGTGTAAAAATTCTGACCTCAACACTTCAGGGTAATATAACTGAAGATGCAGGCACACCAGCACCGGTTATAGATGGGCTTTATACGGTCTTTGATGTTAATCATCTTGATGGTTATAAAATTACCCCGCCTGCCAACAGCAGCGCCGATATTAATATGACTGTGGTTGTAGAAAGCACTGATGGAACTTCTGTCATAGAAACTACCGATAGCAGTTATACCCTGCAGGTAACACCTGTAGCTGAACGCACAGACTCTGATACTAATAATGATGGCAATAATGACGTTACTATAAATACAGATGTTACATATACCACAGCGGGCAATGAAGATCAGTGGTTTGATTTAAAAACTGATGCTACAGATTTACAAAGTTTCTGGAATAATCAGGATAATTCTTCTGAACAAACATTAGTTAATTTCTCTGCGGAAACTGGCTCACAATTTCGTTACTCAAGTGATGGTGGAAACACCTGGGTTGTTCAGAACATAGCTTCTTCAAGCAGTAGTATTGATGTGCCTGTAGAGTATCTGGATTCCGTACAGTTTATGGCACCTGCACAAAGTGATGGAAGATTTGATATAACCATGCGGGCTAAAACCATAGATACGGATGAAGACAATCCGGCTCTGACTAATGAACAGATCTCAGGTGAAGCTCACCTTACGGTTGATATTAATCCAGTGGCTGATAATGTGGCTGTGGGTATCAGTAAACAGATAACACATGAGGATATTGGCCGTGATACAGACGGCAATATAACTAATAATGGCACTGATGGTGTGCCACTTAAAATTAATGTACGTTCAGATGATACTGATGGCTCTGAAACTTATACACTTAAAATTGATCAAATTCCCAGTGGCGCGGCTATTTCATATAATGGTACTTTACTCTCTGTCGTAACAGGTACTCAGTATGTAGAAATACCAGATTTTGATATTAATGCTCCACTCTATTTTATCCCCGTTCATAATAGTAATGATAATCTGGTATTAGAATTATCTGCTAAAGCTGTGGATAATGGTGTGGAAGGCACTTATGGCCAGACCATTGGTATGGAAGTGGATGTTGAAGGTGTTGCTGATAAGGTCATTAATAATGAGCTTAGCAGTATTAATCTGGATGGTGATAATTATAATGCCGTTGTAATAGAAGATCAGAGCATCAACCTGAAATCTATTTACCAGATAAATAATCCAACCAGTATTCTATCCTATGACCAGGATGGTTCAGAAGCTTTGAATATTGTGCTCAGTGGTCTGCCGGATGGATTTAATGTCCAAGGTGCGAATTTTATGGGCGGTACCGGAACGGCCAGAAAATGGATTATGGACAATAATGATATTGAAAATGTGCAGATCACAGCACCCGCTCATTACAGCGGTGAACTGAATTTTAAACTGGATTATGTCACTACAGAAAATGACGGTGCCAGTCGGACTGACTCTGAACTTATAAAAATCGCTATAACTCCGGATGCTGAAAGCATCTTAATAGCCAGTGATACTATCAGCGAGGATCTACCGGTTGCACTGACTTTTGATATTGCCAATAATGGTGATTCAGATGAGTTTGTTTCTTCTGTCTGGATTGAAGCAGCTTCGGTTCCTGCTGGAGTTAGCCTGACGGATGCAGGTGGCAATCTATGGCCAGTTGATCCTGCTGATGGATTTATTAAACTGACAGGCAATGATATAAATAATGTTTTTGTACATCTGCCTGCCAATTCTGATATGCCGCAAACCGATCCTTCAATGACAGGCGGTTTTGAGCTTACGGTTCGTTATGAAATAACCGATCCATCAACAGATGGTAACTTAAATTCTTCGGTAGTTAGCGCTGATACACAATATTCAGTAATCGTTGATGCAGTTGCAGATAAGCCGGAACTGGATATGACGGGCAGCTATACAACTTTTACTGAAAATGGTCATGACTATATTGCCCTGACCAGCGGTAGTGACAATATTAATGTGAGTTTCCCCTTTGAATTAAAATCAGCGGATCTGGACGGTTCGGAATCACATGATGTCTATCGTCTGAGTGGTGTACCTGATGGTGTCACCGTTGTTAATGGTGTTTATGCAGGCGATATTGATGGTACTGATACCGGGGTCTGGTATCTGGATGCCAGCGGTGCAAGCAGCAATGGCATTTCTGTACAGGAGATAACTTTTACAATTGGACCCAATACCTTTGATGATAATACGGACCTTTATGCCATCAGTATTACTGGAACCAATAGTGAACAACGTGGGGGCGATACTACACAATCCGATCCTTATGTGCTCTATCTGGGACATAATGATAATGTTACACCTGACGTACCTGTCGATACGGGTGCACCAGTCGATCAAACTCCAGATGGTTTTATTGATCCACCGGTATTTAATAATGTTGACATTACAGAAGATGCGGGTGTTCGTGTCTCCGATTTATATACTGCACAGCAGGTAGACAGTAGTGAACAGCTGTCTGTTAACATATCGGGTTTACCAGCAGGAACTACCATCAGCAATGCGGTTCAGGAAAGTGTGAATGGTGAAACGGTCTGGGTTGTTCCTGATCCGGATAATGCGGTTATGCATTTTCCTGAAAATTTAAATAACAATAATATGGGCAATGCACTGGATAATATTGTTCTTAATATTACTTCTACGGCTCCCAGTGGTGCGAGCGTTAATTATGAAATCAATGCAGGCTCCATCAGTATTACGCCAGTAACAGATGCTCCTCAGGTAACTGAGCAGATAATCTATCAAGATGAAGCCGGCAATGTGGTTACCGAGGCAGTTGAAGATGGTAAATATTCAATAGCGATTAATATTGATACGGTTGACAATGCAACCGGTCAGTATGCACAGCCGGTAGGCAATACTATTGCAGTGACTTTACAGACCGGAACTGGTGAACTGATGGATGCCTCTGGTCATTCTTATCCACAGTCAGGTTCAACATGGACAGTACCTGTAAATGAAATATCGAGTATGGTTTTTGTACCTGCGGCAGATTATAGCGGCCCTGTTTCACTGAGTTATGCTATTACCATGCAGGAAAATAATGCGGCAAATACAGAGACCGTGACCAGGAATATCAACTTTGATGTACAGCCGGTTGTTGATGGTTATACCTTACCACCGGGTGTTTCGGAATTAACGGCTAGTGGCAATGAAGATCAGTTTATTGAGCTGAATACTCCTTTGCTTCCCGGAGATAGTGATGGCTCAGAAACCGCATTGGCGATACTGCTTAACAATGTACCTGAAGGTATGCTGGTTTACATCGGAGACAGTCATAACTCACTGGCTAAAAATGCCGGTGGAGATGGCAACAGTAATACCTGGAGTATTGACCTGAATGCAGACGGCAGTTTACCAAAAATCTGGTTTAAACCCACGGCTAACTGGAGCGGCCAGACTACGGCCATAACGCTTAGTGCCATTATTACTGATGGTGCTGTCAGCCAGGAAATGACTTACCCGGTTAATCTGGATGTGGTACCGGTTGCCGATGGTATTACAACAATGACACCGGAAAATACCTTTGGTACAGAAGGTCAGGATATTCCAGTATTGATCAATGCCATGCCGGTTGATATGGATGGTTCAGAAATACTGACCATGACTCTGGAAGGACTGGGTTCAGATGCTGTATTTAAACAGGCCGGGCAATTTATTGATCCCGCTAATGTTAGTTATGATCAGACTACGGATATCTATACCCTGACAGATATTGATATAAATAATATTAATGATGTCAGCTTCCAGCAGGAAAGTTTCTCAGGTAGTGTCAATGTTGCTCTGAAAACCATTGAAACCGCTAATGGTGATGTATCATCTGAGGTAACCGGTCAGTTTAACGTTAATATTTCCCCGGCTTCAGCACCGGATCAGATCTTTGATGGCAGCTCTGGAGATGATACTCTGGTTGGATTATCCGGTAATGATATTCTTAATGGTATGACCGGCGATGATATTCTGTATGCCGGTAGTGGCGATGATAGTATGACTGGTGGTTCAGGAATGGACCAGTTTGTTACCAGTGCCGGTAATGATGTGGTTACCGATTATAATCAGACTGAGGGTGATGTCCTGGTCATTAGTGATCTGCTGCAGAGCGATAATACTTATTTACTGGATCACCTGTCGGTAGAAGATGATGGTTCAGATAATGTAAAAATCAATGTTCTGGATGACTCCGGCAATGCTACCGGACATAGTATTACTCTGGACAATATGAACTTCAGTAGTCTGGACACAGATAATCCATTAACAGACTTACTAACTAAAGTAGATATTAATAATGATGTGGTTTAGGTGTAAGGTATCAGGTACAGGGTTTTAGGAAAAGGATATCCTGTCCCTAAAACCTGCCCTCACCTACCAGTTCTCACCCAGCAGTTCAAAATGCGCCTGAGGGTGTAAACAGGCCGGGCACATTTGAGGCGCTTCTTCTGCTTCATGCAGATAGCCGCAATTGCGACAGCGCCAGACGACCTTGCCGTTGCGTTTAAACACCCGGCCGGCTTCCAGATTGTCGGCCAGATCACGGTAACGCTTGCCGTGCTGTTTTTCAGCAATGCTGATGGCTTCCCAGGCGCGGGCAATTTCTTCAAAACCTTCCTCACGGGCAACCCGTGCAAATTCAGGATACATTTCTTCCCACTCATGCTCTTCACCGGCGGCGGCCGCTTTCAGATTGTCCAGCGTATTGCCGACAGGGCCGGCAGGAAAGGTTTCGGTAATTTCAATTTCGCCGCCTTCCATAAACTTAAAAAAGCGTTTGGCATGCTCTTTTTCCTGAGCGGCGGTTTCTTCAAAAATAGAGGCAATCTGCACCAGACCCTCTTTTTTTGCGACACTGGCAAAATAGGTATAACGGTTACGTGCCTGAGACTCTCCGGCAAAGGAAATCATCAGATTTTTTTCAGTTTGAGTACCTTTAATACTTTTGGCCATGGTTCAACTCCAGGGTTATGGGTCAATTGATCGGCTCCTGGTTCCTTCTCCCAGTGGGAGAAGGTCAGGATGAGGGTTTAATTCAGTATTATTTCAGTTTAACTGAAATAAGCTTCCAGATCATCTGCTCCGCCAATCAGTTTACCGTCCATAAATACCTGCGGAGTGGTATGGGCACCGCTTAATGCGGTCAGAGAGCGGTTAGTCACTTTAGAGTTCAGTTCCACTTCCTCATAAGGTAAACCTTTGGCCTCCAGTAATTCTTTGGCTCGGGTACAGTGCGGACAGCCTTTACGGGTAATAATTGTGACCGTCGGCAATGGCCTGGCATCAGGATTCAGATGCTTTAAAACGGTATCCGCATCGGAAACACCAAAGGGGTCGCCTTCGACTTCCGGTTCAATAAACATTTTTTCAATAATGCCGTTGTCCACGATCATGGCATAACGCCAGGAACGGTCACCAAAGCCCAGGTCACGCTTATCCACCAGCATGCCCATGCCTCTGCTGAAGTCGCCGTTACCGTCCGGAATCATGGTAATGTTTTCAGCGGCCTGATCATCCTGCCAGGCATTCATAACAAAGGTATCATTAACGGACAGGCAGTATATATCATCAATGCCGTTGTCCTTAAACACAGGGTACAGCTCATTATAGCGTGGTAAATGGCTGGATGAGCAGGTCGGAGTAAATGCACCGGGCAGGGCAAAGACCACCACTCGTTTATTAGCAAATAAATCTGCTGTGCTGACATCCACCCATTCACTATTCTGACGGGTTTTAAAGATGACTGCAGGTACTTTTTCGCCTTCTCTGTTTTCTAACATGGTTATCTCCATAAATTATTAATAATATTTGCATGAATTAGCTTCGGGCGGTTAATGTATTTGTCCGTTCCCGAATGTTGGAAATAGTTTAGCGGGACTGTTAGAATTAATAAAACAGATTGATTAGATTGTTGTAATCGAAAAAACAGATTAAAAATTAATAAAATAGAATTAGAATACAGTACCTGCAGCCAATCACGGTTAGTTAAACAGAATACTTACTAAAAAGTAACAAACAAAGAGAAATAAGAATGCGACTACCCAGCCTGAAACATCTGCATTACCTGGTCAATGTCCACAAATATCAGCATTTTGGTGAGGCAGCCAAAGCCTGTTATGTCAGTCAGTCTACCCTCAGCAGTGGCATTGCGGCACTGGAAAACCTGCTGGGAGTAAGGCTGATAGAGCGGGACAATAAAAAAATCCTGTTTACTCCCCTGGCAGAAGAAGTGGTACGTCAGGCACAGCAGATCCTGCTCAGTGTAGAGGAACTGACTGAACAGGTTGAATATTATGCCCGGCCCTTTGGCGGCACCTTAAAACTGGGTGTGATCCCCACCATTGCTCCCTTTCTGATCCCGCAGATTTTGATGATGATAAAGCAGGAATTTCCAGATCTGAAAGTGTTTGTCCGGGAAGATCAGAGTGAACAGGTGCTGAGCCAGTTAAAGGAAGGTGAACTGGATCTGGTTTTGCTGGCCCTGCCTTATCCGGCCAGCGGTGTAGATATGAAAAGCTTTTATAAAGACCGTTTTTATTTTGCTCAGCATAGGGATTCCCAGTTAAATACTGAAACCATAAAGGCTGATTTTTCCAATCTTAAGGACAATAGCCTGTTACTGCTGGAAGACGGCCACTGTATGCGCGATCATGCCCTGTCAGCCTGCCATCTGGACCGCTCAGAAAAAATCAACAGCTTTGCTGCCACCAGTCTGCATACTCTGGTGCAGATGGTCAATAATGATCTGGGAGTCACCTTTTTACCGGAAATGGCTATTGCCGCCGGTATTCTTAATAACACCGATATAGAAATCAGTCCCCTCGCGGATCGGGAAAATGATTACCGGGAAATTGGTTTTGCCTGGCGCAGCCAGTCTAACCGTAAGGAAGAATTTGAGCAGTTATATCAACTGGTAAAAAAACAGATCCGGCATTTTTTGCCGATCAGAGAAGAACCTTAGCCTGTTATGTCTTATTTGCAAACCATACCCGCATTTTTACTGACCCGCCAGTGGCAGGATTCTGCTAAAGGCATCTTGCTGGATTTCTGGTTCAGTACCGAGCAGGGGGCGGTCAATGTTCAGATAGAAAACCAGCTGGCGGTCTTTTTTATCCGTCAGCAGGATACTCAACGGGCGGAGCAGCTATTATCAGGAAAAGGGCTATCAGGAAAATTGCCGGTCTGTATTAAAGCACTGGAACTAAAGAACTTTGATCATGAACTGGTCAGTGGATTTTATTTTAAAAGCCAACGTCAGCTTTATCAGGCCAGGGAGATATTGCAGCAGCATAATATTGCCTGCTACGAAGCTGATATTCGACCGACAGAGCGTTATCTGACGGAGCGTTTTATTAATGCTTCAGCCAGTATCCTCTGCCCCTCTGACTCAGGTATTTTGATCTGTAACCCCAAAATAAAACCGGCGGACTATCAGCCTGCATTAAAAGTCCTGTCCCTGGATATAGAAACGGCTTTTGATTCACAGGCGCTGTATTCCATTGCGCTTCTGACAGAGCAATGGCAGATCTGCCTGATGATTAGCAACAGGTCGGAAGTGTCGTCTGAAAATAATATGGCTATTGAATATCATGCCTCTGAACAGGCACTTCTGCTGCGTTTTATTGAGCTGATACAGCAGCAGGATCCGGATATTATCATCGGCTGGAATGTCATCAATTTTGATTTTCGTTTTCTGCAGCGTAAGGCGGACAGTCTAAACCTCTCCCTTTCCATTGGCCGCGGAGATAGTACACCGGTGTGGCGGCAGGCTCAGACTGAGCAGACACATTATTTTATGCTGCTTCCCGGCAGGGTGGTGCTGGACGGTATTGATACCTTAAAGAGTGCAACCTGGAATTTTGAAAGTTTTGCCCTGGACTATGTTGCTGGTGAGCTACTGGGGCGGGGTAAACTGATCCCGTCTGCAGATAAAAGTACAGATGTTCATCATGACCCCCTGTATAAAGCCAGGGAAATCAGCCGCCTGTTCAGAGAAGATAAAACTGCACTGGCACAATATAATATTGAAGACTGTCAGCTGGTACTGGATATTTTTAAACACACCGATCTGATTAATTTTGCCATTGAACGGGCACGGTTAACTGGACTGGAAATGGACAGAACGGGAGGCTCGGTAGCTGCCTTTGATAATCAGTATCTACCCAGACTACATCGTAAGGGCTTTGTGGCTGCCAGAGCCGGTGATCAGAGTGATGCGGCCTCGGCACCCGGCGGCTATGTCATGAACTCCCGTCCAGGGCTGTTTGACAGTGTGCTGGTGCTGGACTATAAAAGCCTGTACCCCAGCATTATCCGCACCTTTAAGGTGGACCCTTATGCCTTTGTGCAGGCCAGAGTCTTAAATGAGCAGGAAACCATTCCCGGTTATAAAGGCATACGCTTTGCCCGGGAAGGCGCTATACTGCCGGAAATAATTGAGTCCTTATGGCATGCCAGAGATAAAGCAAGGGCTGATAATAATGCCGCTTTGTCACAGGCCATTAAAATTATTATGAATTCTTTTTACGGGGTACTGGGGACTCCAGGCTGCCGGGTGCATGATGCCCGCCTGACCAGTTCCATTACTATGCGCGGGCATGATCTCATTAAGCAGACAGTCATACTGATTGAGCAGCAGGGTTATGAGGTGATTTACGGCGATACCGATTCTGTTTTTGTCTCGCTGGGGGAGGCTATGAGTAATGAGCAGGCTGATCATATAGGGGATAAACTGGTGGCTGTCATTAATAGTCACTGGCAGCAGGTATTATCGGAACAGTATCAAATCGATTCCTATCTGGAAATGGAATACGAAACCCATTTTAAACGCTTTTTTATGCCGACCATCCGCGGCTCGGAAAAAGGTAGTAAAAAACGTTATGCCGGTCTGATATCCGGCAAGGGTACCAATAAAATTATCTACAGGGGACTGGAAACTGTGCGAACTGACTGGACTGCACTGGCTCGTTCTGTACAGCAGGAACTGTTTCACCGGGTGTTTCATAATGAAGACTATAAGGACTATCTCAAGGATATTGTTCTGCGTCTGAAAGCTGGAGAACTGGATGAGCAGTTGATTTACCGTAAACGGCTGAGGCAGAAACTGGCCGATTATAAGAAAAACTGCCCGCCTCATGCCCAGGCAGCCATTAAAGCGGAAGCTTATGCCAGGGAAAAAAAGGGGCAGGTGGGGCGCTATGAACATGGCGGCTGGATAGAATACGTGATCACCACCCACGGAGCGGAACCAATAGAGTATAATAACTGGCCCTTGGATTATGAGCATTATATTGAAAAACAGCTGGCCCCGGTGGTGGATGCCCTGCTGCTGCTGAAAAATACCTCACTGGAAAAAGTAATACAGGCACAATATGAATTATTCTGATTGGCAGACTAAAATTACAATGTCTTTACCGGGTGACTTGTTCAAAACCCTTTCTTTCAAAAAACATCTTTCTGCTGTTCTGCGGATAATGCTAACGCTGATTCTGGTGTCTACGGCTGCAGCATACGGAGCAGAGCAGGACGAAACGGAAGCTTCCGGGCCTGTGTCCAACAATCTTTTGCCCAATATTGTGGTCAGTATTGAACCCTTATATGAGATTGTTGCCAGTATTGCTCATCAGGTGGTCAGACCGGAAGTACTTTATCTGAACATGAGTGATATACAAAAGCCGTTAACGGAACAGCAGAAAATCATGCTGGATAAAGCCGATGTGATTATACGGGTCGGCCAGGGCTTTGAGCCGGCTCTGGATAAATATATTCATACCAGGGGCAGGGTACTGGAAAATAAAACCATTACCTTATCATTGTATATTCCACTGCTGGATAAGGAACAACTGGAAGAAGGTATTTATATTGACCGTCAGCACCGCAGTGATCTGCGTTTCTGGATGGATCCCCGGCTGGTAAAAATGCTGGTGATCTATATTGCCCCCAAACTGGTAGCTATGGATCCCGATCACCTGGAAGAATACCTGGACAATGAGGTGCTGGTTAAAGATCAGTTAAAAAAGGTGGAGCAGAAAATGCTGACCCTGTTCCGCCAGTTGTCCATGGAGCAGAAAGTTCTTATTGCCCGCTTTAATCCCTATCTGAAAAACCGCTATATGAGTTTTGCAGAAATAAACATGGTGGATGCCGCCAGGTTTGATAGGCCAGGAATGCGTGAGTGTATTGACCGGCACTCATTTGACAGTATTCCCCTGAATCTGGAATATACTGAAAAAGCACTATATGGCATGGTTCATACCCTGGAAGACTGTGCTCAGTCCCATCTTATACCAACGCAATAACATCATGATCCAGGCACAAAAAAACATACATGACAAAAATGACATAGACTGTCAATTGTGGCATGTAAATTTGTTCTGTTCCAGGTATAATACAGCGGAATTATCCAGAGCTTAAAATTAAAATAACTTTAAAAACAATAAGATAATAATTACAATATTATAAAATTATAATTTTGTAAAATCTGGCATGTGTATTGCTATAACAATAGTACATAGAGTTTGAGCATTTGATGCTCTTTCCTCTTTTTGTCGGTGTAAGCTCTTGTACGGCCTACGAACCCTCCGTAAGCCGTACCTTTTTAAACCTCTCCCTTCCAAAAAAGTCTTTTTCTGAACCCTGTTACCTAAAACCTGCCAACTGTCATGTCAGCCTTATGACAAAATCATTTATATTTAATAATGTCATGACAATAAAACTGACATGTCATTTGTTTTTATTGTATAAGAAAACCAATAATAGCCAAATAATCAATGGGTTATCGGGTTTTTTAAATTTTGGCACAGTGTATGCTAATAAAGATATGAACGGAATGTGTCTGAGTTATTACTCTATTTCGTTTTTAGTCTATAACCTGAATCCGATGTCATTATCTGAATTCAGGCTTTAACATTTTTATGTTGTCAGGATTGCCCAACCCCCTTAATGATTTAAGGTTTTTTGGTTGGGCTTTTTTTTGGCTAAGAGCTATTTTCCATTTGTTCAATTTTTTTCAGATAGCGATATAAGGTACGTTCACTGATACCCAACTCCTGGGCCGTTGACAGGCGGTGACCGTTATGGAATTCCAGAGTGCGTTTTATTGTGTCCAGATCCGGTTTGCGGGATTTCTTTCGGAGTCCTGGTTTAGGGGGTACTCCCCGGTCATCCGATTTGAGATGTGCTGTCTGATGAGATTTAAAGCGTGTAGAATGGGGGCGAGGAAAATCGTCAATATCCATATCATCCAGTTCGTTTTCCAGAACCTGTCGAGGATTACGGTCAATGGTAAGGTGTTCTTCGGTGATCTTTTCACCGGCTGCCAGAATCACGGCACGCTCAATAATATTGCGCAGTTCCCGGATATTGCCGGGAAAATCATAAGATGACAGAATTTCAATGACGTCATTGGGCAGTGGTATATGTAAATGTCCATCATCGATTTTACGTAAAAAATGTTCTGCAATGGCTGGAATATCTTCCTTGCGATCCCGTAGCGGCGGGACATAAACCGGGAAAGTGGCCAGCCGGTAATACAGATCCTGGCGGAACAGGCCGTTTTGCACCATCTTTTTAACATCCTGGTTGGTGGCCGCAATAACCCGTACGTCTACATCAAAATAATGAGTGCCACCAATACGCCGAATACTACCGCTTTCCAGTACCCGCAGTAACTTGGTCTGCAGGTCCAGGGACAGTTCACCAATTTCATCAATAAACAGGGTACCGCCATCAGCGGATTCAATCAGGCCGATTTTCTGCTTGTTGGCACCGGTAAAAGCGCCTTTTTCATAACCGAATAACTCACTTTCAATCAGGGTCTCACCAATAGCACCGCAGTCCACCACAATCATGGGTTTATCCCTGCGCTTGGAATAGTGGTGAATATAGTTGGCGACACAATCTTTACCGACACCACTTTCACCCTCGATAAAAACGGTGGACTGGGTGGGTGCAACCCGGTGCAGAATACTGATCAGGCGCAAAATGGCGGGGGTTCGCCCTACCAGTAGTTGTGGATCATTATCTTCCTGGGCAATGGTCATCATGGTTTCACCCATATAGTGGATTTCACCCAAATCGTTATGAATAGGACTGGCGCTGATCTGAACCTGTTCTTCTTCTCCATTGTATTTATGGATATGCAGTACACTGGTGGTTTTGCCGGTGCGCATAACGGTTTCCAGTGGACAATGTTCACCATGCTGGCTGCAGGGTGAATCATAGCCATGGGAAATTTCGTAGCAGAATTTTCCTTCAATAGTGTTCTGGTTTTTAAATGACTCACGGTAAGCCTTATTACTGGCTACTATCTGGTAGTGCCGGTCAATAATGACGAAAGGATCGGTAAACAGATTGATGAGATCATCGCATGAAGGTTTGCAGATATCAGGATCTTTTTTCATGTTTTGTATGCCAGCAGGATAAAAACGATTTAGAAGAGACTCAAAATTATCATTATTTTTCTGTGAGCCGTCTGACAGGTTAATTTTGTCATGACAATTTTATTATATGACTTTTTTGTCAGGATGTAAGGAAATATTAAAAAAAACATCTAAACTAAATATTGCAATTACCGTTAATATGGTTTAGGGACGGGGTTTACTGGCTCTGATCCATACCATCAAGGAGTTTTTTATGAAACTGATATATGTTTTAAGCGGATTTTTTTTTCTGACTATAAGTGCCATGGCAGCAGCAGAATCCGATGCTGAATTTCCAAAAGGCTGGGAGAACTGGCCCATTCACCATTCGGGTAAAATCCTGGGTAAGGAAACGGCTATTCCTGCTGATTTGCCACCCATTGTGATTGAAACCATGAAAACCTATAACTGGGTAAATGATGGTAAAGGCTCAGCCTATAATGTTCGCCTGAATCCGGAACAGAAAGCCGGTGATTACCAGGACGGCCCTACCGGGGTACTTGAACTGACGGATATCAAGGCAGTGCTGGTTACGGATCATTTAGTGGGTGAACCTCAGTATGGTGCTTATAGCTATGATGGTAAGGATATCTCTGATGCTCATCCTTCCTTAAATCCCAGTGCCTGTACAACCTGTCATTCCGGTTATGGTGATGCCTGTATAAATGGAGTTTGTACTAAATAAGCAAATTAGAAAATTATAAGGAGGTAAGCTGTGGCCTTTAAGCAATTCATATCCATTAATAAAGCGGTAACCATCGTCCCGATTATTATTCTACTGGTGGTTGGAATTTTACAGGGGGTAGTGCGTTATTATAGTGATATTGATAAGGCCATAGCCAACCGGGTTGAACTGGCCAAGGTATCGGCACAGCCTATTTTAAACCTGATGATCCGCTCAGTGGGTGGCGGCAATTATGCCAATATTCAGGATGCTGAAGCACTGAACCTGTTCAAGGCTAATAAGTCTATAGAGTTTTTTTCAGTGAATGGAAAAACTGATTTGCAGAATACCCCATTCACTGCCCAATACGATGCCCGGACCGGTAAAATTTACCGAACCACGTATGCTGATGATTATTTATCTTCCCGCCAGTTAAAATTAAGTAAAATTGAAACGACCCTGGCAAAACTTCCCCCTGAACATAAAAAAAGATCCAGACTGGAAAAAATAAAGGCCAGACTTACGGCAGAAATAAGTGCTTATGAACAACAAAAGCAACAGGCCGCACAGCTGAAAAATAAGTATCAGAAACCTGCTGCCGAGCAGTTACAGGATAATTATTATATTGATTTTAATAAGGGCCTGTTATACCTGGTATTACCTTTACAGAATAAAGGTGGTGGTGAATTATGGATGGTGCAGGATATTTCGGAAATTAAACAGTTATGGAAAGATGTTTTAAATGATATTTTACCACCATTAGTCATAATTTTAATTGTTTCAATCATAATTATGCTTTCTATCGCTCGCAGTATAAATAAACCCCTCGCAAATATGATTGCAGTTGTCCAGGATATTGAACAGAATTCTGATCTCAGTGAACGGGTGGCATCAAGCCATGTGCTGGAACTTAATCATCTGGCGCAGGCATTTAACAGCATGCTGGAAAAATTTCAGAATATTATTGCCGATGCTGGTCATGTGTCCCTGAGCAGTACCCAGGCGGCAGAAAAAATGGCAGAAATATCCAGGTTAGGCAGCCAGTTTATGCATCAGCAGAAAGAACAGATTACAGTTGTGGATCAGGCCATCAATCAAATGGTTGAGGCGGTGGGACATGTTACGGATAATATCAAGCAGGCGGCTGATATTGCTGAAGACACCAGTGAGTCCGCCCAGAAAGGCTGTAATGTCGTGAATTTATCCATTAGTAAAATTAACCAAGTCTCCGGGGCTGTTTCCAGTGCCTCTGAAGCCACGTCCAAAGTGGCCAGAAGTGTGACAGATATCAGTTCTATTGTCGGTGTGATCAAAGGTATTGCTGAACAGACCAATCTGCTGGCTTTAAATGCCGCCATTGAAGCGGCCCGTGCCGGTGAGCAGGGACGCGGTTTTGCTGTGGTGGCAGATGAAGTACGGACACTGGCCAATCAGACCCAGGAATCAACCGATCAGATCCAGCAGATGATTGAGCAATTGCAGTCTGCCAGCCATGCGGTCATCAGTCAGATGGAGGTTGGTAAGCAGCAGGTGCAGGAGACCATTGAACAGGCCGGTGAGGCCGGTACGGCACTGCAGCATATTACCGAAGCCGTCAATGGTCTGTTCAGCATGAATAAAACCATTGCGGAACAGTCAGAGCGGCAGCTGCAACTGGTTGAAACCATAAAAAATACCCTGCAAAGCATTAAAACTATTACTGATAAAAATAATAAAAATGCTAATGTAGCAGCCGATCTGGGTCAGGACCTCGAACAGTCCTCGGAAAAACTGGAACATATTGTTGGTCAGTTTAAAGTCTGAAACGGATCAGGGACTGCAAACGCGCCCATTAGTATAGAAATAGCCCTGTTATTTTGTTGATCCAGATCAATAAAATCTTGACTTTTATACCGAAATAAATTTAAATAATCATAATAACTCTTTGTTTTATAACCATATTTTATATAAGGTTATTTGTTTTTAGTCTAAAACCATATACATAATCATATACTTAGGCAATATTTAGACAGATAGCTGAAAGGAGACTTTGCTATGTCAAAAGTTAAAATTTACGAAACTCCCATGCTGGATGAGCTGGAAAACGGCGAATGGCCGAGTTTTATCAGTGGCATTAAGCGTTTAAGAGATGACCATCCTAATGAGCGTATTAACCACATGGTTAATGGCCTGCTGGGTCAGCTGGAACATTCTTATGAAACCCGTATGGGCTGGTGGAAAGGCGGTACTGTATCGGTATTCGGTTACGGCGGCGGCATTATTCCTCGTTTCTCTGAAGTAGCTGAGCACTTCCCCGAGTCCAAAGAATTTCACACTGTACGTGTCCAGCCGCCGGCGGGCAATTTCTACACCGCTGACATTCTGAATCAACTGGCGGATGACTGGGAGCAGCATGGTTCCGGCCTGCAGACCTTCCATGGTCAGACCGGTAATATTATGTTTATTGGTTCGACAACTGACGAAATGCAGCCGTTCTTTGACAAGATCAACGCTTACGGTTTTGATCTCGGTGGTGCCGGTCCCTGTGTTCGTACTGCAATGGCCTGTGTTGGTGCGGCCCGTTGTGAACACTCCTGTACTAACGAACACGGTTTAATGCGTCACCTGGTCAATGAATTCCAGGACGATCTGCACAGACCGGCTCTGCCCTACAAGTGGAAGATTAAAGTATCCGGTTGTCCAAATGACTGCACCAACGCCATTGAACGTGCTGATATGGCCGTGATTGGTATCTGGCGCGATGACATGAAAGTGGACCAGGAAGAAGTTAAAAAGTTTGTTGAAGCCAAGGGTCGTGACTACGTTATCGATAACGTTACTGACCGTTGTCCTTCCAATGCCATTAAACTGAATGACGACAACACTGTGGACATTAACAACCAGGAATGTGTTCGTTGTATGCATTGTATCAATGTTATGACCAAAGCCCTGGCGCCTGGTGATGACACGGGTGTAACCATTCTTATCGGCGGTAAGCGTACTCTGAAGATTGGTGACATGATGGGTACTGTGGTTGTTCCTTTCATGAAAGTGGATACTATAGAGCAAATCGAAGCACTGGTTGAACTGACCGGTGAAATGATTGATTTCTTCGCAGAAAACGCCCTGGAACACGAACGTACCGGTGAAATGATTGAACGTATTGGTCTGGTTAACTACCTGGAAGGTTTAGGTATAGACCTGGATCCCAATATGGTCAGCGAGCCACGTCAGTGCTCATATGTCCGTATGGATGGCTGGGATGAAGAAGTTAAAAAATGGTATGACAGGAAAGCGGAACCTGCTTCTGCTTAAGTTTTTCATTTTTTAGCCCGCCAGAAAAGCCGCCCGGAGAAAATCCAGGCGGCTTTTTTTATGTGGTTAATATTTTTTATATTGGGAGATGAGTGGAACCGAGGCTTTCGCTATTGATTTATTCTGGATGAAAGCAAGTTTAAGTGTAACTGCTCCGTGGGTTTGGATTTTGTGCAAGCAAGGCAGTAGCGATATTTCAGGGTGTATGCAGAATTTCATATTGCAGGATTTGATCCAGTCTTATTTCCAGCTTTTTCCGGTTATTATCCTCTGCCAGTAAAAACTCTCCGGTACCGGAACGGCTGATAATATCGAAAGGCATAATGGTTTTGGCCAGCATACCGGAATCGGATTTAACCTGTATCTGAATGGTTTTTTTATGCATGATGATTAATTCCAGTTCACTATGGAGCTGGCATGATACCGGCTGATAGGGTTCAGGCATGGCAGGTTATTCCAGTTTAAGGTAATTTTTCTGTTCAAAGCGTGGGGTGCAGATACATAAAAATACCAGTTCTTCCGTACCGATATTGGCAATTTTCTGGGCAACGCCGGCTGGAATAATCACCGTATCTCCCGGCAGAACATCTTCTGCGGCTTTATGGTTGATGTAAACCTGTCCCCTGCCCTGCAGAATAACATAGCGTTCAATAGTATCCTTAACCGCATGCAGTTGGGTGGTTACTCCCGGAGTGACGGTCGCCTGGGCAATAGAACATTCCGCTTGTTCCGGAGTATTTAGTAGCTCATTTATATGACAGCGTTCTTCTGTGTCAAAACCCGAGTCTAGATTAAATTTATTGATATAAGTCATTATAGTATCAGTAGTAGAATGAATCAGTGTATTTATCATGCAGAAGATTAAATTAACAGGCAAGGATTTTTGACAATTAATTTATATTCACTATATTTTAAGAACAGGGATAAGGAAATATAAAATAATAAAAAGGTAACCATTCAGCGTATCTGAATGGTTACTAACTAAGAGTAACAGGTCTAAGTGGCAGAAAAAATCGGGCGTTTTAATTTAATCAGAGAACTGGGACGAGGTACACAGGGTGTGGTGCATCTGGCTATCGATCCGGTTCTACAAAGAAATGTGGCGATTAAGACATTACATCTGAATGCCGAACATGACTTTAATACCAAAGACCTGCTGCTAAAAGAAGCCCGAACCATCGGTAAAATGGTTCATCCCAATATTGTTTCGATTTATGAAGCGGGTGAGGATGATCAGCAACAACCCTACCTGGTTTTTGAATACGTCAGTGGCGAGTTATTATCAGAGCAGATGAAAAAGTCTGGTGCCATGACGGTTAAACAGGCACTGGAATTAATAAAGCCGGTGCTGGAAGCCATGAGTGAAGCCGCCCGAAAAAATATTATCCATTGTGATCTGAAGCCGGCCAATATTCTGATTAATGATGAGAATGTCCCGAAAGTCATGGATTTTGGTATTGCCCGCATCATGTCGGAACAGAAAACCAGAAGTAATGGCTTTTTCGGAACGCCCCGCTATATGCCTCCTGAATACATTAAAGAACAGCTCATTACCGCCAGTAATGACTCTTATGCACTGGGTATCATTTTTTACGAGATGTTGACGGGTAAATCCGCCTATAAGGGTACTAATATCAGGCAGATCATTCAGAGTGTATTGAAGGATAAACTGGCACTGCCATCAAAATTAAATAATGATATTGACGCGGCATTTGAAAGTATCTTATTAAAAGCCATTGATAAAAAGCCGGATAACCGTTACCAGAGTGCCATTGAATTTAATGCAGCTATTGATGAGTATATTGAGCGTAATACCAGCAAAGTCAGCGCTTCCAGTAAAAAAATGGATGCCACCATTGAGTTTCTGCTCAGACGCATGAAGCGTAAAAAAGATTTCCCGGCACTTTCTGAATCACTGTTTAAAATTAATACCATTATCGACCAGGATGATAAAGGCTTTGATGAACTGGCCAATGCCATTGTAGAAGATTTTTCGCTGACCAATAAAATTCTTAAAATTGTTAATTCCGCTTATTACCGCCGTAGTGGTGGTGAGGTAAAAACCATTTCCCATGCGGTAATGCTGCTGGGTTTTGATGCTATCCGCTCTATAGCGGTCAGCCTGATTTTAATTGATCACCTGCATGATAAGTCACAGGCTAAACGGTTACGGGATCAGGTAGTGTCCTGTCTGTACAGTGGAGTGTTTGCCAAAAATCTGGCTGAAAAATCACAACTGAAAAACCGTGAAGAAGTTTTTTTAAGTGGAATTTTTCATAACCTGGGTAAATTATTATCTATTTTTTATTTTAATGAAGAGTATCTGGAAATCGAAGCTCTGGTTAATAATGAGAACCTGAGTGATGAGGAGGCCTCCACAAAGGTTCTGGGGGTCAGTTATAACCAGTTGGGTAATGCCATTGCCCGGGTGTGGGAACTGCCCCACTATATTGTTAATACCATTATGCCGTATGACACAAAAACCAACAGTCGGCGCCTGCAGTTAAGCCAGGAAGAAAAAATGCACGCCATCAGTTCCCTTTCCAATGAACTGACACAGTTGATAGAAAAAGAGGATGATGGGCAATGGCGTCAGCGTGCAGTAAAACTCTGGCGAGAATATACTCCGCAACTGAATCTGAAAGACCGGGATCTGACGGGGCTGGCGGATCAGGCCAAGGAAGATCTGGTAGATTTAAACTCTATTTTAAATATCAATATGTCCAAATCGGCTATTATTCAGGGGCTGGAAAATGAAACACAGGTGCAGTCCGCCGTAGAATTGGCTGCTGAAACGGATATTGAAAAGACCATAGTGATTGAACCGGCAGAAAAAACTGCAGACCATCAAGTGCAGCCGGATGTCCGACTGTCAGTGGAAGATATTCTAAATAATGGTATTAATAATATTAGTGCACTGTTAAGTACAGACTACAGTGTGACCAATATTTTTAAACTCTGTCTGGACGTGATGAGTGAAGCCTTTGAGTTTGATCATTCCATTATGTGTATGGTCAATACCCGGCAGAAAATCATGGAGGGTAAATTTGCCCACGGTCTTAATAATGCATTTTTGAGTCAGTTTCGTTTTACCCTGAAATACAAACCTGATGTGTTTCACCTGGCCCTGGAAAAAGGCATGGATATTTTTATAGCTGATTCCACTGACCCTAAAATTATCAGAAAAATTCCTCCCTGGTATCAGCAGATAGTGGAGGCGGAAACCTTTATCGTCCTGCCGGTGATGTTAAAAAATAAACCAATCGGCCTGTTTTACGGCGATCGTTTTAAAACCGGGGAGTTAAATATGAAACCGGGTCAGTTAAAACTGGTACAGAAACTAAAGTATCTGGCTTCGGAAGCGCTGGTTAAAAAGTTTCAGACTTAATACCCGTCCTTAGCCACCCCTCGTTCCCGTGCTCCTGCATGAGAATGCATTTCAACCGAAAACAATGGTCACGACTGAAATATTATCTTCCCCTCCGCCCTGATTGGCTTTAATGATCAGCTGTTCAGGAATTTTATCGGGGCTGTTCTGATACTGGGCGATAGTGGCTGCTATTTCCCTGTTATCCACCATGGTGGTCAATCCGTCTGAGCACAGGATAATCAGCTCGCCTTTTCTGGCTGGGTAGAGCAGGATATCAGGAGCTACATCAGGGTAGGGGCCCAGGGCTTTGGTCAGTACATTGGCCGGTGGTTCATCGCCTTCAAAACATTTGTCTTTCCATAACTGCAGCAGGGAGTGATCAGTGGTGATCTGGTTCAGACTGTCTTTGTAAAAACTATAGGCCCGGCTGTCGCCGACACTGAAAATAATGGACATTTTGGCGCGCGGTAAATACCAGCAGCCTACCACGGTGGTACCCATTCCCTTGCCTTCCAGCAGTCCACGGTCTTTATTGGACTGATTAATACCGATATTGGTGTCTTCTATAGCCTGGGTGACAGTCTGTACTTCAGGAAATTCAATTTCGTCAGTACCCGGAGAGGACTTATGGTTAAGTAGGACCGTTGCAATGGTTTTAATAGCCATTTTACTGGCCACTTCGCCTGCCTGGTGGCCGCCCATCCCATCGGCAACAATATACAGATGGTGCTCATTATCAAGACTGATATTGTCTTCATTGTGATTACGGGCACGGCCGGTATCAGTTTTACCATAGGCCGTACACTTTATGGAAAGAAAATTTTTAAACATATAAAGTGAAATTTGTAACCTTTATTAAAATTCTGGTATTTAAGAAACGGTGCAGTTGGTGCTGACAGTTTTAATAATAGCCCAGATCCAGAAAAAAGCTAACAGCAGCTACGGCTGTCTGGATGATCGGTGGTATCAGCATCAAAGGGCAGAG
>Ga0256831_1000261_pt1 | contig 28144 bp, 25 predicted proteins | sample 132544metaG_FD_189087 | JGI IMG/M metagenome (GOLD analysis project Ga0256831, IMG submission 189087) | Hydrothermal vent microbial communities from Lau Basin, Pacific Ocean - 132-544 | ecosystem: Environmental > Aquatic > Marine > Hydrothermal vents | place: Pacific Ocean: Lau Basin | collected... | reverse complement strand
CCTCTCGACCCTATTCAAAATTTTTGCGAAAAAACGAAACTTTTTTCGTCGTCCCCGTAAATCTGGCGGGGGTGGAACACTTTTTTGGTGTATTCCCGAGCCGCCGATTTTCTGCCATTTCGGATTTGCGATTCTCCGGAATCTCGGGAGTGTGAAAAGCCGGATTTTTTGGAAAATTCGCTGTCCCTGCTGGCCCCCCTACCCTGTCCCCCCAAAAAGTCCATATGGCGAAAATGTGACGGCGTGATAGCCAATAACCACACTACCAGCATATAATATACCGTAGTGTGATAGACTCTACCGAGTGTTTTGCCACATTTTCGCCACATGGCTTTTTGGGGGGACAGGGTAGGGGGGACAGTTCGCAAATTAAAAAACCTAATAAAATCAATATCATATAAAGGGCTGTCCCCCTGTCCCCCTGTCCCCCCTATTGTTGTAAACTTGTGAGATATTTTGAAAAAAAGGGTGATTCTAGAGCCATATATACTAAAAAATTCCTTCTCACAGGTTTGTTTAGAAATGAGGGGGACAAGGGACACCCCCCATACCACAATTTTCGCCCCTCAAACGGCGAGTTGCGCGCGAGCATAAAAAAGGCCCGCCCGGCGCTGTGAGGCTTAGCGCTGTGTGGGCGGGCCAAGTCTGCATTTAAGAGCCTACCACAACCCTTAAGTGCATTCTCTGAAATTATAGAATATCGTCGTCATTCTCCGGCAAGTCCGGCGTTGCTGTGACGGGTTTCCATTTATCCATGCGGCCCCAAGGAACGGATTGGGGTAGAGTGCCTTCAGTGCCGTCATACCAATAGTAGCGCCGGACGCCATTTTCATCCCGCAGGCGGATCCGCGTGTGGAAGTGCTTCGTCATGCGCAGCGCCCGATAGATGAAGGATGAATGCTGGCGCGAGAAGTCGCCCGCGCCGCCGAGCAGGTCTTCATGGATCTGATTCGCCGTGATGGCGCGCCAAATCGCCTTCTGGCCGTCCTCGAAGCCTGATTCGTCGCCCGTGAACTCCTCGATGGGCCGGGGCTGCGTGTAGTAGGCGTCGATTTCGTCGGCGAATGTGACCTCGGGGATTTCCTCGAAGGAGTCTTCCCGGGCGGCTTCCGCCTGCGCTTCGGCTTCCCCGGAGAGTAGCAGTTCGCGGTCCCCGGCATCCCAGCAGTGCAGCGCTTCGGCCCATATCTGGTCCCGCTCGCGCATGAGCAGGTCCGTTGCTATTGGATGGGCGGCGTTCAGCCCTTCGCCAACCTTGATGGGAAGATAGCGGCGGTTGCCGGTCATGTCCCGGAGGAACCGCTCTTCATTTGTCGTGCCCCACAAGACGAAGCTCCGCTTTGCTGCGACAACCTGTCGTGCATAGGCGGGCCGCACCTTGTCCACCGTCTCGGTGATGAATTTTTTCAAGGCGTCGGATTCACCCTTCCGGAAAGCCACCATTTCGGCGGCTTCGATGAACCATGCGCCCTGCGTGGCCTCGAAGACCTCCTTGCGGCGGGTCAGATCGCCCGGCAGGGTGGTGTAGAAGCCCTTGTCGCCTTTCCATGCGCATCCGAAGGCCAGCGTCTGCACGAAAGAAGTCTTGCGGCAGCCCTGGCCGCCCGAGAGGACCGGCATGTAGTCGAAAGAGATGCCCGGCAGCATGGCGCGCGCCACGGCGCCGAGCAGGCACACGTGGGCAGCGGCTCGATGGTAGGCAGTGTCTTCGACGCCGAGGTAGTCGATGAACACCGTGTCCATGCGCTTCTTTCCGTCCCACTCGGGGAGCCGCCGCAGGCGTCTCTGCACCGGATGGTAACTGCGGTTTCCAGCCAGCATGGCGATCATCTCATGGACCCGGGAGATCCCGTATTCGACGCCATAGCCGCGCGGGCGCTCCTTGGAGTTCGCGGGCCGGGAGAGCAGCGATTGAATTGCGCGTGCATCGTGGTCGTCGATCCCGGCTTCATTGTCCAGCAAATCCATGGCTGGCATGTCCTTGAAATTCGGCAGGCCGAGCTTCAATGGCCGGGTGCGCATGATCAGGCGCGACATTTCGTTGAAGGCCCATGCGTTTTTGAGCCTGCGGTCGTTCATCATGATGGTGAACAGGTTGTGCGTCGTCGGGCGGAGCGCGCCGTCATTGCCGACTTGCAGGCTGGCCACCCAGGCATGGGGGTCTTCGTCATCCTTGCCGGGCTTCTCCGTGGCGCTGGTGCGTGTCTCCGGGTTTGCCGGTATATCGGCGTCATCGAAGCCTGAATCGCTCTCCACGGCCTTCTCTGGGCGTTTATCAGCGGGTTTTTCGGCTTCGGGGGCGGCTTCGGGGACATCTTCGTCGGAATAATCGGCGTCTATGTCGCCGAAACGCTCTTGCGCCAGCGCCGCGACGAACCCCGGATCGTCGCTCATCCACTTCTTCATGGCTTTGAACGATGGGCGCTCCACCACCGGCTTGTCCGGGCCGATGGATTTGTCCTTGTCTCCGAAGAGGCAGAGCCGGACAGCATCGAAGCTGTTGCAGAGCTCGCCCGCGCAGGGGTCCGTGGTGTGGTGGCTGTAAAGCCACTGGTCTTCGTAAATGACTACCCCGGCCAGCCCCGATCCGCCGACCGCCTGATAGCGGTCCGGTTCGGATGTCGGTTCGTAAAAATCGGTCAGGTATTTCTCGATGGTGGTGTGGATGTCTCCCATATGCCGGCACCACGTCCCGACGATGCCCGGCTTGGCCAGCGGGAACCCGGCTTTTTGCATCTTGTCGCGCAGGCCGGTTTCCTTGCCGGGGTTCAGCGGCAGCACTTCATAATCGAAGAAAGATCCGCGTCCGTGCTTCTTTTCCCATGCGCGGATGATCGCGTCAGGGTCAAGCAGGACGCCTTCGTGATGGTGGAAGCGGTAAACCTGATCCTTGCTCGCCGTGGGCATGAACATCATCTGCGCGACCCGGTGGGATACCGGGTCGATGGATTTCATCGTCGGGTCCAGCAGACTGGATACGATACGTGACAGGGGTTCATGCTCTTCGGGCAGGATGGCGCGTTTCAGAGGGATGATAAAGCGGTAGCGGGGGTTCTCGCGCGAGTGGGACCGCGTCGTGTGGGCGATCCATTCATAGCGGCAGATTTTGGCTTCGCCTTTCTTGATCCTGCGCAGCACCGGCTTGACATTTTCGTCCATGTCGATGGTCAGGATCCGGCGTTCCTGAATGGCGTCTTTCCGCCGGGAGCCATTCTTGCAATGTGCGGCCATGAAGAAGCCGGCGGCGTTCTTTTTGGCCAGCTTTTCTTTCAGGTCGAGGTTCTTGTAGGTGTGGGAAGTTTCATCGGTGCGGTATGGCTGCCGGAACAGGTCGATGAATTGCGCCCATGGCAGCCCGAGGTTTTTGACCTTGCCTTTGTTGCCGTGGCCCTTTGAAAAGGGGATGGGCAGAGCTTGTATTTCTGTGGCCATCGTGGTAGTGCCTCGTTAGAGGGGGTTGCCCGAGAGGGATGCCTCAATCGTGTTGTCGGTGACGCGAGAAAGCCCCCCTCATGCCATCTTTTCCTCGGTGGGATGGCTCGAAGACCTCCTGCGGCGCACGCTACAGGAGGTCTTCTGACTCGGGGTCTTCGCGAACGGCGTCGCGGGTAGCCGGGCGCGGGCCTCGGCGGGGCTTTCGGGGCTTCTGGTTGATGGTCAGCCACGGGTCAAGGTCGTCCATGGAGATGCCCGTGCCGTTTTCGGCGCTGATACGCGCCACCTGGATGGCGCGGTTGTAGGGGATTGACCCGCGATAAACCCACTGGTAGATGATGGAGTCCTGCACGCCGAGCATACGCGCGAGGTTTCCGAACGAACGCGTCTTGTGGCGAAGCTTCCCGCTTGGCGGGCACGCCAGAATGAGGATGGCGGCCAGAGGGTTTTGAAGCGGCCTGCGGATGGCGATGTCGTCGAGCGCCAAAGCCTCTTCGATATAATTCCTTTTTTTCATTTGACTTATCCTCTGGTTTTGTGGTTTATAGCCTTATGGCATACCTGTTCGGGGCATGTCAACCGACGACGCAATTCACATACCGAGGAGATATTACATGTCTGTTGATCAGATGATCGGTGCGCTCACTGAAGCGCTGGAAGAACTGGTGGTTCACACCAAAGAGCAGAACAAGGTGCTGGTGCAGCACAATCAGCTTCTGCGTGAGATGCTCGACAAGGCCGATGCGTCAGCGGGCGCCAAGCCTGCGCGCAAGACGCGGACCCGCAAGGCGGCGGCAAAGCCGGAACCCGAAGCCGAAGCCGAGGCTGGTGCCGAAGCCGAAGCCAAGCCGAAGACCGCACGGAAGCCTCGCGCCAAGAAGAAAGCCGAACCCGAGGTTGTTTTGGCCGATGCGCTCACCACAGCCGCCGAATGGCTGGGGGAGGTCCCCAAGGACGAACGTGGTCCGCGCCGTGAGGCCATCAAGGACATCTGCAAGGACTTCGGCGTGACGCGGCTGTCCGAGCTCTCCGAAGATGATGCCCCCAAGGTGCTGGCGGCGGTGAAGGCCGCCATCGAGGATGCGAAAGCGTCCGGTGGCGACGATGAAGACGACCTGCTGTAATGCCGGGTCAGCACGCCAGACTGTCCCCTTCTTCGGCGCACCGCTGGATGGCATGTCCAGCCGCGCCGGGGGAGGAGGCCGGGAACACGGATTCCGCCGGTCGTGAAGCGGCCGTCGGGACCGTGTTCCATCATTATGCGGCAATTTGTCTCGAAGAGGGGAAAGAACCCGAGGAGTTTATCGGAGACGCGCGCGAGGTTCACTGGACGGATTCCGAGGGGCATCGCGTTACTGAGGCCATTATCTTTGACGAAGAGATGGCCGAAGAGATGCACGCCGGGCTTGACGGCCTGCGCAATGAAATGGCTGACCCCGATGCGGTCATGCACGTCGAGAAGCGCGTCCCGTTGGAAGATTGGCTGGGGGAAAGCGCTTTCGGGACGGCGGATGCTATCGTGGTGCTGGCCAAGCAGCGGCGGCTGATTGTTTTTGATTGGAAATATGGGCGCGGCGTCCCTGTCGCGCCGGAGGAAAACAAGCAGGGGTTGCTTTACGCGCTCGGAGCGTGGACCGCATATGCGCCGCCGTCTTTCACGGAAGACCCCGCCCCTGTCGAAATCGAGATCTGGATCGAGCAGCCCCGATGCGCCGGCGGCGGCGGCAAGTGGTCGCTGACACGCGGGCAATTAATGGAATGGGGCGAGGTCTTCCGCCGGGCGGCCAAAGCCACCCGCTCCGCAAAGCCCGCACACAATCCGTCCGAGGCGGCTTGCAAATGGTGTTCGGCGCAGACGACGTGCAAGGCCCGCGCGGACTTCATCCTCGAAATGGTCAATGCGGACTACGACGAATTGGCCGGAGAGGCGACTTTTGGCGAGGATACCGGGCCGATCCCGGAAGACTTGCGGGTCAAGATCCTGCTGAACCGGGGCATGATTTCGCAGTGGCTGGAACAACTCCACGCTGCTGCCATCGAGGATTTGATGCGCGGCAAGAAATTGCCAGGGTTGAAACTTGTTCTGGGCCGGCGCGGACCGCGTCACATCCCCAAGGACAAGCAGCCCGAGGCGATGGAGATCGCCGATACGATATTCGGGGAGGCTGCGTTCATGCGCAAGCTGCTCCCGATAGCCAAGCTTGAAAAACAGTTTGGCAAAGAGGGCTTTGCGCGGGCGTTTGGCGCCTGGGTGAAGCAGAATCCTCCAAAGCCGATACTGGTGCCGGAGGATGACAAGCGGGAGGCGGTTACGGCTGCTTCCGATCTGTTCACGGACGATGATGTAACCTGAAAGGAAAATCGTAATGGATATGAACAAAACGGGCCGGGTGAAACTGGTGGATGTCCGGCTGTCCTACCCTTATCTCTACAAGCCGGACAGCCAGGAGAATGATCAGGGGGAGGTCGTGAAGACCTACCGGGCTGCTTTTATTACCTGCCCGGATGATCCCTTCTTCAAGCGGAACATGAAGGCCATTAAGGCCGCCATGGGTGAAGTGGTGGAGGAGAAGTGGGGCAAGAAGCCGCCGAAGATCAAGCCAGACCGCAAGGCTGCGCAGAAAATGGATCTCGATGACCACCCCGAAGAGATTGAGGGGTGTTACCGGGTATCCGCGCGCACCAAAGAGGAGTTCCGCCCCGTGCTGGTGGACAATCGGAAGGGGCGTGACGGGCACTGGCTGCGGCTGGAAGATGACAAGACGAACCGGCTCTATGCTGGGTGCCGCGTGAATGCCGTGGTGACTTTCTGGGCCATGGATCATGCCAAATTCGGCAAGCGAATCAATTGCGTTCTGGAGTCCGTCCAGTTCCGCGCGGATGACGAACCCTTCGGGGATTCCGCGCCGGTCAATCCGGATGATGTCTTCGGGGATGATGATGTCCCGGAGGATGTTCTGGATGACGAAGACGCCCTTGACGATGAGGATGACGCCCCTGTTGAGGATGATGACGACGATCTTCTTTAGCGAAGATCAGTCTTCGGCGGGGCTCCGGCCCCGCCGTCTTGTCTTGACGCATCTCACCGGCGGGCGCCATGATTCTGGATTTTGACTTTGAAACATTCTGCGAGCTCGACCTGCGGAAGGTCGGGGCGGATGTTTATACGCGGCATCCGTCTTGCGAGGTTGTGCTGCTCGCCTATTCGATAGACAACGGGCCGGTAAAGCAGTGGGACCGGTTTGAGGGCATTCCGTATTTTCCGCAAGACTTCATGGAAGCTCTTATGGAGCAGGACCGTCTGCTGTGGGCGCACAACGCAGCTTTTGAGCGGCAGGTCTTGCGGAATGTGGAGCGCATCAAGGTGCCGATCTCCCGTTGGCGTGACACGATGATCCTCGCGCATTCCTGTTCGTTTCCGGGGTCGCTGGAAAAGCTCGGCCCTATTCTCGGGATGGGCGAGGACAAGAAGAAACTGTCGCGCGGCAAGGCGCTGCTGCGGCGCTTCTGCAAGCCGAGAAAGCCTACAAAAAACAAGCCATGGACTCGTGAAACCCCGGAGACTTCCCCAGACGAATGGACGGAGTTTCGGGAATATAACCGGCAGGACGTGGTGGCGCAGCAAGAGGTTCGCCGCCGCTTGAAACGGTTTATGCCGTCAATGAAATGGTGGCGGTTTTGGCATCTGGATCAGGTGATCAATCAGCGCGGGATGCCAGTCAACACAAAGATGGTCCAGAACGCGATTTGGATTTATGAAGATGAAGTGGCCCGGCTGCGCGCTGAATTGATTGAAATAACCGGGCTGGCCAATCCTAACAGCGGGGCGCAATTCCTTCCGTGGGCGAAGCATCACGGGTATGTGTTTGACGACTTGCGCAAGGGGCATGTGGCCCGGGGCTTGGCGGCGGCGCGTGAAGCCATGGGGGCGGATGGGGTATCGCCCGAGGCATATGCCCGGAGCCGCGCACTGGTTGCTGCTTTGGAGCGCCGGGCGGTAATTTCACAGACATCGCCGAAGAAGTATTACGCTTTGGAACGCGCAACGGCGGAAGACGGCAGGCTTCGGAACACGTTTCAGTTCTTTGGCGCGGCGCGCACCGGGCGTTTTGCCGGCAGAATTTTTCAGCCGCAAAATCTTCCCCGCCCTGCCGGGGAGTATGAGAGGGCCATGCCGGCGCTCGCCAGAGCGGTTGAGATATTGGATGTTGAAAGCCTGCGAGCGACGTTCGGGGACCCGATTACAGCGCTTAAATCCGCCATCCGTCCCGTGGTGCAGGCGCCAGAGGGGTATGTTTTCTCGGACTGTGATCTGTCGGCTATTGAAAATAGGGGGATCGGGTGGATTACGGGGGATTCGCAGATCCTCCGGGTCTTCGAGCAGGGGCGCGATCCCTATCTGGATTTTGGTTCCCGGATGTTCCATCGGACGTATGAAGATGTGGTTGCGGAGTATCGCGCAGGGAAGGGGGGACTCCGCAAGGTGAGTAAGCCGGGTGTCCTCGGGTGCATTGCCGCCGGAACGCCTGTCTTGACGGGGCGTGGATGGGTTCCGATTGAACGTGTGAAGGCGTCGGATGTAGTTTATGACGGGGCCAAGTTCAGGCGCTGCGGAGGGGCGGCGTATAGGGGGCGAAAAAAGGTCATTGAGGCCGCCGGGGTGATGATGACGCCGGACCATAAAGTGCTGGTTGGAGAGGGCAAATGGCTGCGCGCGGACAATATGCGAAAAAACCACATGCGCCAGGCGCTTGTGTTGGCGCATGGACGGTTGTCGAGTTTCTTGGGGTCCAGATTGGTGCCGGTCAGATGTATGTCGTTGAGTGCCCGTCAGGGCACCGGAGGAGGCTCAGGCGGTCGAGGCTTGACCGGCGCGTCGCGTGCCGGGAATGCTCCGGGTATGAACAGCGGGAGTTTTTTGGGTGTTCTGATTCGACATGGGAAGTTTTGGCCAATAGGTTTTACGCTATCCGGACGCGATGTGATCCGGTGCGAGGGCATCGCAGATATGGGCTTCGGGGGATCAGGTGCCGGTTCCGTAATGTCAGTGACTTCGTTCGGCATGTTGTTTGCGATCTCGGGTTTATTGACGGGGATACGAGGGAAATTGATCGGGCGGATAACGCAGGGCATTACGAGAAGGGGAACCTTCGCCTCGTGTCTCGGCAGGCGCAGTGCCAGAACATGGAGACGAATAGAGAAATTCTGCATTTGGGCCGGGCGTGGTGTGCGGCAGAGTTTCATCGCCGTTTCGCGCCTCAATATCGGGATTCAAGCACAGTGGCGAGGAAGATTCGTTCGGGTAAATCCGCCGAAGAAATTATTGCGGAACAGATCAATTGCAGAGGCCCATACTTACGACATTCTTGACGTTGAGGAAACGCAACGGTTTGTCGTCATGGGGGCGTGTGGACCCCTGATAGCGCACAACTGCGGCTATGGGCTTGGCGAAGGGCAGGTCATAGAGAATGAGCAGACGGGGGAGCTCGAAGCTACGGGGCTGCTCGGGTATGCGTGGAACATGGGCATCAAGTTGACGCCAGAAGAGAGTGCGCTTTCCGTGCAGACTTTTCGGCATTCGTATCGGGATGTCGTGAAGTTCTGGGCGCGGATTGTTCAGGCGGTAAAGCAGGTTATCCGGACGGGGCGGCCTGCGCGGCTACGCTGGTTCACGGTCGATCTTGAAGGGCCGTTCTTGCGTATCTCACTGCCTTCCGGGCGGTATCTGCACTACTACAAGCCGCTCATTCAGATGAAGACGACGCCGTGGGGCGAGCGGCGGCCGACCTTCACTTACATGGGCATGAGCGACCGGGCGCATTGGGCGCGGACCAAGACTCACGGCGGGAAGCTTCTGGAAAACATCACCCAGGCCGTAGCCCTTGATCTGCTGCTCCACGGGATGTTGAATGCGCATCGGCGCGGGCTCGACATCCGGCTGCATGTGCATGATCAGATTGTTGTGCAATCGCCCGAAGATCGGGCGGAAGAGGAATTGAAGGTTCTCCGCGAGTGCATGATCGACGCGCCTAAATGGGCGCGGGGCTTCCCGCTTGATGCCGCCGGGTTTTTGTCGCCGGTGTTCACGAAGGATTGAAAGGGGAAGGCCATGTATGTGCTTCGAGTGGTGATCATCCTTGCCGGCGGCGGGCTGGTGGTGCTGGGGCTGGTTTTTGCGGCGGTTGTTCTGGCCGTGGGCCGAATGAACGATAAAGATATGAGGGGATATTGACATGCTTTGGGCGTTGGAAGTGTGGGGGCCTGCGGCCGGTTTTGCATGTTATGTGGTGGTGGGGGTTAGCTGGGTGGTTTTGTGTGACGCTCGGAAGCCTGATGGGAGTGCAGACATCGGGTGCTTCATGGCAGCACTTCTTTGGCCGGTTATAGTCGTGGGGATAGGGGCTGTTCTGGGCATGGTATTTGGCATCGAAGCGCTGCACCGCGCGGTGCGTATTGGAGAGGATGACGACGATGGTTGAATGGTATGTCTTGTTTCTGGCGCTTGCAGTGCTTTCCGCGTTTTTCGGCGGTCTTCTGTGGATCGTATGGAAGGCCGAGAGCGCGGCAATATCGCCACCGGCGCGCCGGCAGGCCGTGTATTTTGGGGATGGCAACTCCACGGAGCATGTTTTCGAGCGCGGAGATCGTGTGGGGAAGATTTCTGGATATGAGTTTTACGGCGTCGTCATCGGGAAGATGGAAAAACTCGATGGGTCGGTTCGCTATGCGGTGGAGTCCGTAGCACCACATGCGGAAAAGATGATTCACATCTATAGTGGCGCGCAATTGCGAGTTTGGAGTGGCCCGTGGCCGTGGGAGAGTGGCGATGCAGAATGAAGCGCAGATCGAGGCTGAATGCGTTCAAATCGCAGTGCAGGCGGGCTGGATGGTCCGGAAATTGGCGTATCCTGGAAGGCGCGGCGCGCCGGATCGGATGTTCGTCAAGAATGGGGTGGTCTGGTTTGTGGAGTTCAAAGATCCGCGCGGGAAGTTGTCGGCTTTGCAGGCGCATGAGTTGGGGTTGTTCCGGGGGGAAGGCATTGCGGCCGATGTTATTTCTTCGGTGGCAGATTTCAAGTGCGCGTTGGCGATGAAGGAATCGGGCCGGTGAACATGTCTGCGGACATAAAGCATTTCATATATGGTCCGCCGGGGGGCGGGCTATGTTTTGCCGATTTTGAGCCATATCAGGTTTGGATGGCGGAGCAGGCGGTGCGCCTGCCCTATTGCTATCTGGCCGCCGGCATGGGCCTCGGCAAGACGGCGGTGTGTTTGAAGGCGGCGCAGGTCTGGAAAAAGAAGCTTGGGGTGCGGAAGCCTTTGGTTATAGCGCCCAAGGCCGTGGCGGAGAACACATGGCCGGAAGAGATCGCCAAGTGGTATTTCGCACGGGGGTTCAAGCCTGCCGTTCTGGTTGGTTCGGAAGCCAATCGTGAGGCCGCTTTGAGCGATCCGGAAGCCAACATTTTCATTGTGAATTATGAGAATGTTCCGTGGCTTTATTGGCGGATGCCTGGCCGGAAATGGGATTTTGATGCGCTGATATATGACGAAGCGACACGCCTTAAATCCGGGAAGATGCGCACGGCCAAGGTGGCGCGCGCGGACGGCACCAAAGGGGGGAACAAGCTGTCGGCGTTTGCCATGTTGTCGCGCCGCCGTTTTGGGTTCAAGCGGGTGGTCGAGTTGTCTGGCACCCCGACCCCGCAGGGGCTTATTGATTTGTGGGGGCCGTTCTATCTGCTCGACAGGGGCCGCAGGCTGGGTAGGAACATCACATGGTTCCGCGAGAAATGGTTCACTGAAAGCAAATACACTTATGGGTGGACCCCCCGCCCAGGGGCGTTTGAAGAGATAATGGATTTGGTCAAGGATCGGATGTTCGCGTTGCGCGAAGAGGATTATCTTCGTTTGCCGGGGTTGAAGGTCGTGGATAAATGGGTCCGCTTGGCGCCCAAGGCGCTGGCCACGTATCGGCGGCTGGCGCGGGACGCCGTGTTGGAAGAGAATGACATCATCGCGGTCAACAATGGCGTGCTGGTGAACAAGCTGCTTCAATTCGCCAATGGCAGCGTGTATGATACCGAGCGGGGCGTTCACCATTTTCACAAGGAAAAACTGGATGCGCTGGAATCTATCGTGCAAGAAGCCAATGGTGAACCGCTGCTGGTGTTCTACTCCTACGAGTTCGACAAGGATCGGATCTGCCGGAAGTTTGGCCGGCGCGTTCGGGTGTTCGGAGAATCGGCTTCGGACATGCGGGATTGGAATGCCGGAAAGATACCAATCTTGCTGGCGCATCCAGCCAGTGCCGGCCACGGGCTGAATTTCCAGCATGGCGGGCATATCGCCGTGTGGTATGGCTTGACGTGGAATCTGGAGCATTATTTGCAGGCCATGAAGCGCCTGCATCGGCGGGGGCAGCGGGCGGATACGGTATTCATATATCGGATCCTCGCGCGGCAGACGTGGGACGAAAAACAGCTTCCGGTGCTGGAGCAGAAACGCACCATGCAGGATGCGATCTTGGAAGAACAGCGGGTTCTGGTAGAGAAGGGATAGCGATGGGCCGGACGGTGAAAGATGAATTTCCGCCATTGGGCGGGTATGATCCGGAGGATGCGGAAGCATGTGAGGCTGCGCGGAAGCATCCAGCCAATCCGCAGGCGGATCCGACTCCCGTGCTAGGGGGCGTTACCGTTGCGTGGCTGGCTACGGTATTCCGGACGAGTCATGTCCGCGTGAAGCAGTTGCTTCGGGGCGTCCCGCCGGTGCGTGTGAGTGGGCACGGCCCGCTTTACGACATTTCGGTCGCGGCGCAATACATGGTGCTGCCGAAGGCTTCTGTGGAGGACTTTCTGCGGTTGGCGAAACGGGCAGATTTGCCGGTGGGGATTCAGCACCAGTTTTGGTCTGCCATGCAGAAGCGTCAGAAATATGAGATGGAAGCCCGGCAGTTGTGGCGGACGGAAGACGTCCTCGACGTGCTTGGGGATACGGCAAAGGAAATACGATCTTCTATCATGCTGTGGACGGACGACGTGGACCGCGCTGTGGGCCTTACCAAGGCGCAGCGGGCGTCTTTGCGTGCGCAATCAGACCACCTGCTCAAAGCCATTCATCGGCTGATGGTGGAGAAGCCGCATAAGGAGTCCCACCCGGCTTCGGTGTCTGAAATCCCGGCGCTGATGGCGTCAACGGAAGCTGCACAGGGGGACGCCAAGGCCAAGAAGCCCGGCAGGAAACCAGCGAAACGGTGTCTTGCCGTGGAAGATGAGGACTTGCTATGACGAAGACCCTGCCAGTGTTTCCGGCGCTTGAAGATCTGATTGCATACACTGCGGAAGGGGTGCGCCCAGCGGAGCGGCTTACGGTGTCGCAGGCTGCGGAGAAATACCGGATGCTTTACAACCCCGGATCCTATGTTGGGCTGTGGCAGAACTCGACCACTCCGTATCTGGTGGAGTTCATGGATGTTCTCACAGATGAAGATTTTACCGGCGCGATTTTCGTGGGGCCTGCGCAGTCGGGGAAATCCGATTGCGCGCTGAACTGGCTTACGCACACCATAATTTGCGACCCCATGGACATGATGGTCATCGAGAAATCCATGGACACGGCGCGGGTGTTCTCGATGGCCAAGCTTGACCGTCTGCACGAACACTCTCCAGAGGTCGCGGAACGTATCCGGCCCGGGCGGGACAATGATAATATTTTTGACCGGCGTTACAAGTCGGGGATGATATTGACGTTGACGTGGCCGACGAAAAACAACCTTTCGGGCAAGTCCATTCCGAAGATGTGGCTGGCGGACTACGACCGGATGCCGCAGGACATCGACGGGGAAGGCTCGCCGTTCTGGCTGGCCAAGCAGCGGGCGCGCACGTTTGGCCGGTATGGCATGACAGTGGCGGAGTCGTCTCCGTCTTTTCCGGTTGATATGGTGAAGTGGGTCAAGCAGACCCCGCATGAAGCCGCGCCGACGCAAGGTATTTTGGCGCTCTACAACGCAGGAGATCGCCGCCGGTGGATGTGGCGTTGTGTGGAGTGCCATCACGCCTTTGAGCCTGATTTCAAATACATGAAATGGCCGTCTTCGGAAGACATTCAGGAATGCGCCCAGGGGGCATGGATGGAATGCCCGACCTGTGGCGCAAAGTATGCGCAGGAGGAGTTGGACGGACATCCCGGCAAGCACGATATGAACCGCCACCATGCCCGGTGGATCAAGGACGGGCAGGTGTGGACTCCCGCCGGGAAAGTCGCAGGCACGGCATATGGCTCCGACATCGCGTCATTCTGGCTCAAAGGGCCGGCGGCGACTTTTGTCACGTTCGAGCAGATCGTATCGGACTACCTTAAGGCCGAGCGGACATATGAGGCCACGGGGGAAGAGGAGGAGTTGAAGACCGTTACCAATACCACGTTGGCGCTGCCCTACATTCCACGCGCAGAACAGACGGTCCGTTCGCCGGAAGAGCTCCGGTCCCGCGCCAAGCAATTCGGGATTCGGGAAGTCCCGCCGGGCGTGCGGTTTCTGGTGGCTACCATAGATCTCCAGAAGAACCGGTTTGTGGTGCAGGTGCATGGTATCGGGGCTGGGGAGAATGGGGATCCCGACTGGTGGATCATCGACCGGTTTGACATACGAAAATCCCGTCGTCGGGATGAAGATGGCGACCGATCATGGGTGAATCTGGCTACACATCCGGAAGACTGGCGGCAGCTGGTGGATGAAGTGCTGTTGAAGAGCTATCCGCTGGGCGATGGATCGGGCCGCCGGATGGCGATCAAGATCGTCATGAGTGATTCGGCGGGGTCTAAAGGGTTCACGACGAACGCTTACGAGTTCGTCCGATGGCTGCGCGTGGGAGATGAAACGGACATTCTGGATGATGACGGTAATCCGGTGTATTCATGGGAGCCTGGGCTGGCCGCCCGATACAATTTGCTCCGGGGTTCTACCTCCGGGCGCGGGCCGCGCGTGAAGCTCACGTATCCTGATGCGGGCCGGAAGGATAAATTTTCCGCCGCGCGCGGAGAGATTCCGGTATGGGAAATCAATACGCAGGTCTTGAAGGATAAGATCGACGCCATGCTGGACCGGACCGATCCGGGCGGGCGCATTCAGTTCCCAGATTGGCTCCCACAGTCGTTCTACAGGGAGCTAACGGTCGAAGTTCGTGATCCGAAGAAGGGCTGGATCAACCCGAAGAATTACCGGAATGAGAGTTGGGACCTGCTGGTCTATACGTTAGCGGCGACGCTCACGCCGGAAGTGGCGCTTGAACAGATAGATTGGAATGATCCGCCAACATGGGCGCGCGAATGGGATGAAAATGATTTGGTGTTTGACCCCGACTCGACATCCGAGCCATTTGAGGGTAAAGAAGACCTGGATGACTTGTCGCAGCTCGGGAAGGAACTCGCATGACCACGGTATTGACGCTCTCGCAGCGTCTTGTTGAAGCCGAAACGGCGCTGCACGATCTTGTGCGGGGGGTCAAGCCTTCCGTTGTGGTGGACCAGAATGGCGAGAGGGTCGAATACCAGCACGCCAATATCGCGCAGTTGCGGCTCTACATTCGGGATCTAACGCGGCAGATCGCCGAAGCGAACGGCACCGCCGTTTCTTCGGGGCCAATGAATGTTTTCATGTGAGGCGGGCATGGTCGAGATTCTAGATGACCGGATGGCGCTGGCGCAGGATATAGCAGAATGCGTGGATCCTCGGCTGGCCATCAAGGCGCTTGGGGGCGCGCACGAAGCCGCCGATGCGTTCGACCGGGCCGTGGCGCTGTGGTCGCCGCCCTACGTTTCGCCAGATGGTGAAATACTCCCTGAAAAACAAATGCTCGATGGCCGGGTGCGCGATGTGCTGCGCAATGATGGCTATGCGCGCTCCGGTTCGGCGCTGCACCAGGATTCGGTTGTTGGGGCGCTGTATCAGCTTACCTCCCGCCCCAATTTGCGCGTGCTGGGGCTGCATGACGATCCTGAATGGGCCAAAGAGTTCACGCAAGAGGTTGAAAGCAAATTTTCCGTGTGGGCGGAGAGCCCCGATGCGTGGCCGGACATGGCTCGCAGGATGACGTTCACCGAGATTGTCAGGATGGCGGTTGGCGTCTCTATCGCCACCGGAGAGTTCCTTGGGGTCTTGGAGTGGGCGAAGAACGGTCCTCGCCCATACCAGACGGCGTTTCAGGTGATTGACATTGACAGGCTGAAAACTCCGTATGAGCATATGGGCGAGGATCTTGTTCGGGGCGGTGTGAGGTTGTCCAGGACAGGGCAGCCTTTGGGGTATTATATCTGGCGCCGGCACCCGGCGGAGCAGTTCTACGCGGCGACGGCCAAACGCGATTGGCAATATATTCGCGCAAGGACTCGTTGGGGCAGGCTTCGCGTGTTGCATCTGGCGCATCGGACCCGCCCCGAGCAGACTCGCGGGGTGTCCGAACTGGTGGCGGGGCTGGCCGAAGCCAAGATCCTGCACAAGTTCCGGAACGTGACGCTGCAAAACGCGGTCGTCAATGCGAGTTTTGCCGCCACCATCGAGTCGGAACTGCCAACCGAGGCGGCGTTTGCCGCGCTCGGCGGCGGCAATGTGGATCCTGCATCGGCTGCGGTTGCGTTTGCCTCGAAGTATCTCAAAGCGGTCAATCAATATGTGTCCGGCGCGCAGAATATTCAGATTGACGGGGTGAAAATTCCGCATCTGTTCCCCGGGTCGAAGCTGAACATGCAACCCGCCGGGAAGATCGGCGGCGTTGGTCAGGACTTCGAGAAATCCCTGTTGCGGCATCTCGCGGCTACGCTTGGGGTGTCATACGAAGAACTGTCGCGGGATTATACCGCTACCAACTATTCAAGTGCCCGGGCCGCCATGTTGCAGACCCGCAAGGCCATGGCGTCCCGCAAACGGTTTGTGGCGGACCGGACCGCCAATGCGATCTATCGGGCATGGTTTGAAGAAGCCGCGAACAAGCGGGTGTCTCGGGGCGGGCTGGAGACTCTTCGGTATTCCAAGGCCCCGAACATCTATCGCGGTATGAATCTCGACGCCTATACGACCGCGACGTGGCTAGGGGCCGGGCCGGGCCAGATCGACGAACTGAAAGAAACACAGGCGGCGCTGTTGCGCGTCAAGATGGGGCTTTCGACCTACGAGGATGAAATCCGGAAGCTGGGCCGTGATTGGCGCGATATTTTCGCGCAGCGGGCTCGCGAGAAGGGCGAATTGGAACGACTTGATATTGTTCCGGGTGTGGATCCATCGTTGAATGCAGCATCGGGATCGCCCCGGCAGATGAAGGATAGCGACGGGGGTCAGAAGACTCCCGCCCCTGTGAAGGATGCTACGAATGGTTAAAACAGCATACACTACGTCGCTGTTGCATCACGGCGCCATGGCGCTGGAGCCCGCTGCGGCGGATGCGGCGCTGCAAGCGGCGGCGCGTGAATTGGAACATCTTCGGGCGGAAGGTGTGACGCCAGATGTTATGGCTGGGTCTCTTGCCACCCCCGAAACATTCTGGGATCCAAATGCGCGTGCTGCGGCCTTCCGGCCCTACGTCAAAGTCGGCAGTGTGGCGCAGATTCCAGTCTCGGGGTTGCTGCTCCCTGCGAGTATTTCAGTTCCCGGCATGTTTACCGGGTATGAATACCTCGAAGAAGCTGTTCTCCGTGCAGAGAGAGATCCCGAAGTTTCGCACATCGCGCTGAACGTGGATTCTCCTGGCGGGTATCTCGCAGGGCTGCACGCGGTGGTGAGCGCCATCCGAGGGGTTAGCAAGCCGGTAACAGCTTTCGTGAATGATCTGGCCGCGAGCGCGGGGTATTACATTGCTTCGGCGGCGGATCGCGTTGTGGCCACGGAGCAAGGCTACGCGGGAAGTATCGGCGTTATCATGGCGCATGTATCCTTCGAGCAAGCCTACGCGCAGGTGGGCATCAAGGTGACAGTTATCGCCAAAGGGGACCGCAAGGCCGATGGCCATCCGGCCAAGGACTTGTCTCCAGAGGCACTTGCGGAGTATAAGGCGGAAATTGACACGCTCCATGCGGAGTTTGTGAATGATGTTGCGGAGTTTCGGGGGCTTGATCCCGATGCGGTTTCCGCGCAGGAATCCCGGATGTTCCGGGGTGAAGAGGCCCAAGCGCAGGGCCTCGTTGATGAAGTGGTGGGCCGCGTGCGCGATGCGTTTAGCGCCCTCGTAACCAAGGAGGAAGCCGCTATGGCTGACAAGAAGAACCCCGCCGGGGCGGCTGGCCCCGAGCATGTCGAGGATCTTGCGCTTGAAACGCAGATCAATGATGCCCGCGCCGAGGGTGTTGCCGAGGGAGCTGCCGCAGAGCGTTCCCGGATGGCCGCCATCCTCACTTCCAAGGAGGCCGAAGGCCGGGCCAAATCGGCGCTGAAACTGGCGCTCAACCCGGCGCTCACGGCGGAAGACGCGACGGACCTGCTGGCTTCGCTGCCCAAGGACGCGCTCGCGCCGGCCATGCGCGGTGCGGAAGGCCGCAATCATTTCGAGGAAGCCATGGCCGAAGACGGCAACGACCCCGTTGGTCTGGCGAAGAAATCTGGCGAAGAGGATGCTCCGGAAGACCCGGCCAATTCGCTGCTGTCTGACTACAAGGCGGCTGTCGGGATTTCTGCCACGGCGCAGTAATCCCGTCCGAGCCTGAACAACGGAAAAATAGGAGGCCATTACCATGGCGAATACCCCTCTTGATCTCGGCAAGCCCGGGATTGCGGAAATCCAGAGCGGCACCTTTACCGGGCCGCGTGAATGGCGCGCGAACGATCAGCACGCCACCACAACTTCGGTCAAGGTCGGAGAGAATGTTGACCTGCCGGTGCTGGCGGTTGTCGCGTATGACGGCACCACCATTTCGGCTGCGGTGCAGGGCGCTCCGGCGTATGGCATTCTCACTGCGCCGGTGAAGACTGGTGCAGGCGAATCAACCACTGTGGCGGTTTACAGGTCTGGCGAGTTCCTTATGGATGCGCTGATCTGGGACGCTTCTTTTGCCACCGACGACCAGAAAGCGGCAGCGTTTGAGGGCGGCAAGTCCCCGAGCCTGTTCATCTCGAAGAATCCGTTCAAGGATGAAGCTTACATCTAAGGGGCTTCGGTCCTCGGTGAACAACAAGGAGCTACAACTATGGCTGATCTTAACTACAGCATCTACGATACCGACACGCTGCTCGGCGTGTTTCGGGACCGGGAAGCGATGGAGCCGGTCCATACCTACTGGCTGGACCTCTGCTTCCCCCAGGTCGTCACGTTCGACGATGAATATGTCGATTTCTCCAAGCTGACCGGCACGCGCAAGCTGGCCCCGTTCGTTTCGCCTCTGGCGGAAGGCAGGCCCATCATGTCGCGCGGCGAGAGCCTGGTCCGTGTCAAGCCGGCATACGTGAAGGAACTCGACGCGGTGTCGGCTTCCCGCGTGCTGCGCCGCTGGGCGGGCAACGGAGAGCTCGGCGCCAATGTTTCGGCGATGAATCCGCGCCAGCGATACAATGCCGCTATCGTGGCCATCGCCAACGAACACAACAAGGCGATCCGCCGCCGCTGGGAGTGGATGGCTGCCCAGGCGATTCTGAACGGGACCGTGACAATGGAAGGCGAGGATTATCCCGCCACGCTGGTTGATTTCGAGCGTGACGCCGCCAACACGATCACCCTGGGTGCGGGCGCACGCTGGGGCGATGCGGGTGTGGATATTCTCAAATCCATCGAAGATATGGCCGCCATCGTGTTCTCCGCCAAGGGCGGTGGCGCGGTGAACCGCATCACGGTCGGAGCGCAGGCGTGGGACGCCATGCGGCGTGACCCCGATGTCCGTAAGGAAATGGATACTCGTTTCCGGGACACCCGGGACAATGGGCTGAACATCAAGACCGGCGTTCAGTTGCCGGCGGACATTCAGTTCGGCGGGATGGTTTCCAACAACATCGCGGTTTACGTGTATCGTGATTTCTACCATGACTCCGACGGGAACTCCGTGCAGATCATGGACCCGCGCGATGTGGTGTTCACGTCTCCGTCTGTGCAGGGTGTGCGTTGCTTCGGCGCCATCCATGACAAGCGGGCGGACTTCCGGGCGCTCCCGATCTTCCCGAAGATGTGGGACAAGGAAAATCCGTCGGCCACGATGTTCTTGACGCAGAGCGCGCCGCTTCCGGTTCCGGTGAACCCGAACGCAACGCTCCGCGCTCGCGTGGTGGCGTAACCGCTACAGGTATTCCCCGGCGGGGCCGAGCCTCGCCGGGTTTCCACAATCAATCCGAGGGAGAATTATGATGTCCAAACTGTCATTGATCGCCGTTACCGCCGTTCAGCGGTGCGTAAAGCCTGGCAAGTTCGCTCACGACAAGACGCCGGCGGTGCCCGCGAAGATCGAAACGCTTGTTCCCGGCACGCATTTCGTCGCGAAAAGTCAGGAAGAATATGACTGGCTGGTTGAATCGGGTGCGGCGGTTCCGAACGCTGAAAAGGCCGGCGAAGATGCCACGCCGAAGGCTGCGCGGAAGCCGCGCGCCAAGAAGAAAGGCGCGGCCAAGCCGACGCCGGTGGATGCCCCCGCGCCGGCGTCGGCACCCGCCGAAGATGATGATGAAGAAGAGGTCATCTAGGTGGGCTCATGGCGTCAAATACGACGACAGGCGCGCCGGGATTTGCACAGAATGATGCGCGTCCCGGCGCTCTACTACGGCGCGTCGGGCGCTGCGGTCCCGTGTATGCCGCGCGTGTGGCAGGGGTTCCAGTATCTTGGGGACATGAAGGGCACGTCTTTTGACTTCGCCGAATATGGGGACAACACGCCGTCGATAATCACAATGGATTCAGATGTCCTTCCCGAGCGCGGCGGGGTGTTTTCGGTCGAGCCTGGAGAGGCGTATCGGGTTGACCGGCGCGAGCCTCGCGACGATATAACCTCGATTTCCCATGTCATCCGCATGGATGAATCCGAGACGGCGGGGCTGGCCGTTCCGGATTCGTATGATACCGGGGCGTTTGAGCCCCCGCAGGAGGATTACGGTCCGATGTTCGGGTTTCCGGAGTTTCAGCGCGTCTTGCTGGACATACCCGCGCCGGTAGCTCTGGCGCCGGGGGTGGCTTTTGTATTGGATTTTACGGGGGCCAGCACTGCGCGCGATACGCGGACGGGGTCCAACGCCGCGCATACGCTATATGTGGCGGATCGTGTCATGCCACTGGTTCTAGGCGCGGAATATCTTATGCAGGTGGATCTGCATTTCAAGGGAACGCCACCGGGGAATGGGGTTCACTTGCGGATGGATACCCAGCCGCCAGCGACGCCCGCGCCAACAGTGGTCACGGGTAAGGCTTTTACGCTGACCACAACTGACCCTTTTGTTACGTCGCTGCCGTTCATGGTAGTGGCGGATGCGGATATGATGGCGAATGGCGCGCGTTTCGAGATAGAGGTTATCGCTCCGACGGATCTTGAAGCAGCGGGTTTCTCTGTGAACATGAGGGCTCCATGATGTCCGGCGTCGAGATCACGATAGAAGGGCTTGAAGGGTTTTCGGCTTCGCGGGACCGCAACCGGACCTCCCGGTTTGCGGCCATGGCGATAAACAAGGCTGCAAAGAGGGGCCGAACGGAAGCTGCCCAGATGATCCGGCGGCAGGTTAATCTTCCGGCGGCATATGTGGCGCCTACACGGGGCCGTCTGGTGGCGGTTCCGGCGGCAACGCCGAAGAAGCTTGAATCGTATATTCGGGCGAGGTCGCGTCCGACATCGCTGGCCCGGTATGTTGTATCGCAGACGAAGGGCAAGCGTGGGGGCGTCACGGTGCAGGTGGCGCCTGGCCGAGCGCGGTTCATGAAGGGGGCTTTCTTGATGAAGCTCCGGCGCGGGAAGGTGTTGACTGACACGCAGCATAATATGGGGTTGGCAATCCGGCTTCGCCCCGGCGAGTCTGTCCGGAACAAGAAGACCATGAAGATGATTTCCGGCGGGTTGGCGCTGCTTTACGGCCCGTCCGTCCAGCAGGCGTTTATATCGCGGTCGGGGTCTGGCGTGGCCAAAGATTTGTCGGACAGGATTCTTCGGGAGGCCGAGCGTGAATACCTGCGGCTGGTGGATTTGAAAGGGGTGTTCTGATGGCAGATCCAGCGCGGCTACAGGTCCAGAAAGCATTGACGGCGGCTTTGCGGGAGATTACGCCCGGCAACGGTTACGCGCATGATCTTTCAGATGCGGTCTTCCGGGGCCGGCGGCTCTATGCGTCGTCTGATCCACTCCCGATGGTGTCTATTCTGGAAGTTCCGCTGCCCCCGGACCAGCGCGATGCGCCGCTCGGCGCGGGCGCTCGATCCGGGCGGTGGGAACTGGTGGTGCAGGGGTTTGTGAAGGATGATCCTCTCAACCCGACAGACCCTGCGCACTATCTCATGCACGATGTCAAGAAGCGGCTGGCCGATGAAATGGACGCGGGACGGAGCTATGATGACGTTCGCGGGTTTTTGGGGCTGCCCAGCGTAATAACGGATATGCAGATCGGGACGGGCGTTGTCCGGCCCCCCGATGAAGTGTCCGCCAAGGCGTATTTTTGGCTTGTTCTGGAGTTCCAGGTCGTCGAAAAGTTTGTGTGAGTCTTTACGAACGCCCTTCCAATGGGTTATAGGGGAGGGCATGGCAGAAGCCACATCCCGTGGCGCAAAGAAAGGAGCCAATCATGGCGACGAAAAACTATACTTTGGGGCGCGGGAAGTTGTCCTTCGCACCTTTCAAGGCCGGCACCCAGACTCCGGATGGCTTCCGGTATATGGGCAATAGCCCGTCTTTCTCGTTCAATGTCGATGTGCAGGAACTGGAACACTATGACGCCGATGAAGGCGTGAAGGTTCTTGATGAGTCGGTGGTCCTCCAGGCCAACCGGTCTGGCGCGCTTGTGCTGGATGACATCCAGCCCGACAATGTGGCGCTGTTCCTGTTCTCCCAGCCGGACACCATCTCCGTTACCGCGCAGTCCGGCCTGACCGAGACATTCGCGGCGGTGAAGCTTGACCGGGCTTACAAGATCGGCGTGTCTTCGGCCAACCCGTCCGGCGTGCTGAATATCGACCCGGCGACTTTCGTGGCCAAGGTCGGCGCGACAACGCTGGTGGCCGGCACGGATTACACGCTGGATGCCAAGCGCGGCAAAATGACGCTGCTCGCCGGCGCGACCAGCGTGACTGCTGGGGACGATGTGGATGTCACATATGACATTCTGGCCTATACCCGCAACCATATCGCCGCCGGTTCGACGCAGGTCGAGGGCGCGCTCATTTATGAGGAATACAATCCCGTCGGAAGCAATTCCGTCTGGTATTTCCCGTATGTGAAGGTGAACCCGAATGGCGATATGGCGCTCAAGGGCGATGACTGGCGGCAGATTCCGCTCACGGTCAAGATCCTCAAGCCCAGCGATGGCCAGGCCATGTATCAGGACGGCGTGCCCGTCTAGCGATAATTTCCTGTGGGGGAGAGATCCCCCATGGGCCACCGAAGTTTTCACCGAGGGAAAGTAAATGGCTATCAACGGAATTGTTATCCCGAAGCGTGTGTTGTCGATGCTCGGCGGCACAGTCGAAGTTCGAGGGCTGTCATACGAAGACGTATCGCGACTGCTCACGCGGCATGAGGCTGCGATTCGGGCGGTATATGATGCGGTCATGGAGAAGGTCGTCAAGGCCCCTGAATCGGCCTCCGGAGATGCGGTGGTGGGGGTCATTCAGACCGCCATTGCGCAGTTCCCGGATCTCATTGCGGATGCCGTGGCGCTGGCGGCGGATGAACCGGATATGGTTGATGAAATCCGGAAGTGGCCCGCCGAAGCGCTGCTCGCGGTGGCCGTGGAGGTTGCGGATCTTACGTTCGCCAGCGAGGTTGACGTGGAGCGCATGGTGGGGACGCTTCAAGCCCTCATGGCCCGGATGCCAGAGGCGTCCCCGGCAGCGGGGGGCTCACGTTCAACGAGTGGCGATGGGGGCTCCGGGAAGAACGGTCCCGCCTCGTTTCCGAAGGGTATTGCGCCCCCGGAGAGTTACCAATAGGGTATATGCTGGACGAGGCGGCCATTTGTCATTCTCGGGGGTCCTCGGATCTGGCCGGGAAACTCGGCTTGCTACAAATGGCGGCGTCGTCTATGTTCCGCAAAGACGCAGCTGCGGCGTTCAAGACCCGCCTGTCCGCGCTCATAGCGCCTTTGCGCCCTAGAAGGTGATCCCATGGCCAACAATCGCGACGTTCAGCTTACAATCAAGGCTCGGAATGAAGCGTCACAGGCGCTGGAAGCGATCACCAAGGCGCTGTCTCGTATTGGCGAAGTCCAGCGGACCGTGGCGCGTGATACCGGAACGCTGGACGCCTCTTTCAAGGCCCTTTCGGGGGCGCTGAAAGACCTTGATGGGGCGGCCAAGGGCGGCGGCCTTGCCCGGATAACCGGCGAGGCGGATAAGGCGCGCGCGGCGTATCGGCGGGTGAAAGCGGACGTTACGGACGCGGCCAGCGCCGTGCGCAAGATGTCCGACGCTGCGGCGCGCGCGGCGGTCAATGAAGATAAACTCACCGCAAAACTGGAAAAGGCGCAGCAGGCAGCGCGGGCTGAATCCGAAGCTTTCCGGAAAGTCACGGAGCAGCAGAAACAGTTTGAAGCGTCCGCCAAACAGGCCGCGTCTAGTGTCAAGAAGCAGGAAACGGCGGCCCGCCGCGTCGGTAAGGCGTTGGCTTCACAGGAGCAGTCCCTGACCAAGGCGGAAGCCCGGTGGCAGAAATACACCGAGCAGATGTTGCGGGCGGAAGCCCCCACGAAGCGGATGTTGTCGGCGCAAAAGACGGCGGCGGACGCGGTGCGCAGATATTCTTCGCAGGTTGCCAAACTGACTGCCGAGCAGCGGAAATCCGGCGCGGTCTTGACGAAGATGCGGAAGGAATACGCGGATCTTTCGACGCAGGCCCGCAATGCGGCGAAGGCGGTGAAGGCACGGGGGGAATCCGTCCGGGCTGCGACCGAAGCGGAGCGCCGGTTGGGCGAAGCCGTTCGAGTCGCGGCGTCTCACTATGCTGAAACGTCATCGGCGCTGGCCAAGGCGCGCACCGCTCTGCGCAGCAATAACGCGGCGCTGGTGGAAGCACGCGGCAATATGGCGCAGGTGTCTACCGCCGCCCGGCAAGCCGCACAGGCTTACGATCAGGTCGCAGGTTCAGTTCGCGCTGCCATGGAGCAGATTGTCTCCCGGCAGCGGCGCAGTATGCTGGAAGTCCGCCGGACATGGCGCGACGCCGAGAATGAAGTCCGGCAGTATGCCCAGCAGCTTCGTGCAGCGGGCGGGGCCAATGAAGAGATCTCCCGCAGGCTCATGCAGGCGCGGCAGGCCGCGCGAAACGCCAAGGATGAATACAATCTTCTGCGGGCATCTGTTCATCGGATGCGGCAGGAGGTTCAAGGGGCCGGGGTGTCTGTCACCACGATGCGCACTGCGCTCGGACGGCTGTCTGTGGAGGAACGCAGGACCGCCCAGACGGCGGCTCAATTGCGCACACGGGAAGCCCAAGTTGCGCGTGAGCAGCGGCAGGTTGCGCGCACAGCCAATCAGGCCGCCGGGGGTATTCGCAGGCTGGGCCGGGCTTTCCGGCGCATGGGGAATGAGAGCCGGACAAGCCTTTCACTCTTGCAGCGTATTCGCGGGCAGCTTTTGGCTATTGCGGCTTCTTATGCGGGCGTTTTTGCGGCCTTCCGGGGCGCCAATGAGATGGTGGATGTCCAGCGGCAGTGGGATGCTGCTGTCCGGTCCATCGGCGTGGCGATCAATTCGCTTGACGTGGCGAAGGTCGGCAAAGAGATGGATTACGTTGTCGGAGTTGCCGACAAACTTGGGGTTAGCATCCAGTCATCCGTGAAGGAATTTGCTCGCCTGGGCGTCGCGACGCGCGGGACAAAGATCAATTTTGAAGATACCAAATTGATCTTTGAGGCGGTGTCTGGCGCCTCTCGCGTCATGAATCTGTCTGCGGAGCAGACGGACCGGGTGTTCACCGCCATTGTGCAGATTGCCTCCAAGGGCAAGGTGCAAATGGAAGAGTTGCGGCAGCAGTTGGGCGACAACCTGCCGGGCGCTATCCGGATGATGGCCAAGGCCGCAGGCTACGGCGCGGATGAAATGGCGGCGTTCTATAAGGCGATTCAGCACGGCGACGTGAGCGCCAAGATGCTGGTGGAGTTCGCCAAGGAGTTGAACGTCGAGTTCGGCCCGCAACTGCAACAGGCAATCCATTCCAACGCCGCCGAGTTCCAGCGCATGAAGAATGCGTGGTTCGAGACGGTTCTGGCGTTCAATAAGGCGGGGGCGCTTGAATCCCTCACCAAGCTGTTCCAGAAACTGACCGAAGTCATGCAATCTGCGGATTTCAAGGCGTTCACGGTCAAGCTGTCTTATCTGGTGGCCAAGACGATTGATGGTCTTACCGCCATGGCCGATAATTGGAAACTTGTCGGCTCTATTGTGGCTACCGTGGTGGGGCTGAAAATGGTCCCGGCCATTGCGCGCCTCGCTTTGACTATCATTGGGCTGCGCCCAGCTTTGGCGGTTATCACTTCCCTCATAAGCGCACGCGGTGGCTTGGCGGCTATCGGGACGGCCGCTGGCGCAGGTGCGCGCGGGATGAGTCTGCTGGCGCGCGGCGTGGCGTTGGCGGGCCGCGCCTTGATGGCGCTCGGCCCTTATGGGTGGGCTGCCGCAGCTGCTTTGGCGGCGCTATATGCGGGCTATAAACTGTGGACGCGGGGGGCTAAAGAGTCGGCTGCTGCGACCACTACGGCGTCCACCAAATTGAAACAGGCCACGGCGGATCAGAAGGCGGCGGTCGCTGCGGCGGAAATCGCGGCTCGGAAGGCCGGAGAGGCGCAGCAGCGCTTGGCTAAGGCCACGCAGGCCCAAGCGGACGCCATGCGCGCTGTGAGGTCTGCGGGGGTCGATTCCGCGCAGGCTACGCACAATCTGGAAGCGGCCACGGCAGCGCAAGAGAGAGCGGCGGCTGCGGCCAAGGCGGCGGGGGATGAATCGGCGGCGGCTGCGCAACGCGCGGCGAGTGCAGCTGCGGGGGTCAAGGGTGCGGCTGCGGGTGTGCAGCAGGCGGCGGATGCAGCAGCGGCGGGCGTGTCCAACCTGCGGGATTCCGCGCGCGAACCGATTGTGGCACAGGTCCGCGTGGATGATCAGGGCCGGGCTGAAATCGAGCAGACGAAACAGGCCATGGAAGGGTTGCGCCAGCAGTCCGTGACGGTCCAGGAGGCGCTGTCTTCGATGTTCTCGGGTCTTGCCGGCCCCGCGCAGATGGCGACGGAAGCGTTCAACGGGTTCGTGAAGGTCGCCACGGTTGCAGTATCGGTGCTGGCGTCACTGGCGGCGGCCCAGCCGGGGACGGCGCTCGCGGTGGTAGCGGGTTCGGCGGAGAAGGCGGCTACGGCATTGGCTGCGGCCACTCCGCTTACGAAGGGCATGGCGGATGGCCTTACAGTGCTGTCTGGTGCGGCGGCTGCGGCCTCGGCTCCTGTGACAGCATTTGCGTCTGGGGTGGCGGAAATCGCTCCGCCGCTTCGGGATGCAGCGGTTGCAGCGCGCGCGGCAAGTAAGGACTTTCAGGCGCTGACGCATGAGTCGGCAGCGTTTACAGCGTCAGCCCGCCGCGAAGCCGTGGCGATGGGGAGGCTTGAAAAGTCGGCTGCGAGTCTCGCCAAAGCGATGCGGACCCTCGGGAAGGCCACGGCGGAATTGAAGGCGGGTGTGGAAACGCTGGATGCCTTCTCCGAAGCGCTGAAACGGGGCGACGCGGTGTTCCGCAAGTTCGCGGAAGCCGCCGCTTTGATGGCGGACAAACTGTCTACTCTGGTTCCGGGGCTTAAAGCCTTCACGGAAGCGTCTTTGCGCGCGGCGGATGCCGCCGTGCGGATGTCAACGGGAGTGGGCCACAGTGTCTTTGCCATGCGGGACGCGAACAGGTTTGCTTCAAGCCTTACTCGGCAGTTGTATTCGCTTGCGGCGGCCTACCGGTCGGCGGCGGAAGCGGCGCGCCGGATGGCTGCGGCTTCGGCGCAGGCACGGCGGGGCCGTGTTGGCACTGCGCACGCGGGCGGTATCGTAGGCCACGGCCAGATTGGCGGGAACGCTACGCGCGACGTGGATCCGATGCTGTTCACCGCCGCGCCGAAATACCATACCGGCGGCATTGCGGGGCTCCGTCCGGATGAAATCCCGGTCATTCTGAAAGCGGGGGAAGAGGTCATCACCCCGAATGATCCCCGGCACCGGAATAACATGCCACGTGCGGGGCTCATGCAGGGCGGCAGGTATTCCGGCGTGTCGGAGTTCTCGGCGCAGGTTCAGGCGACCATGCGCGGGATCGTGGACACGCAAGGCCAAGCCATGAAGGAGGTTTTTTGGACCATCCGGGAATCGGCCCGGGAGTTCAAGGATTCCGTCATGGAAGTGGTGGCGGCGCTCAAAGAGGTCGTGGCCGAACTTCGTGGGCTGTCGCTGGGCAGCTCCGGCGGTTACGCCGGGTCGGGGGGCTACGGCGGTTCTGGGGGGTATGGCGGCGCGGGCGGCGGTTATGGCGGCTACGGCGGGTCCGCTACTGGCAGTTTTGGGGGTGACTTCTGGCGGAAGGCCGGGATGCGGAG
>Ga0256831_1000260_pt1 | contig 28161 bp, 33 predicted proteins | sample 132544metaG_FD_189087 | JGI IMG/M metagenome (GOLD analysis project Ga0256831, IMG submission 189087) | Hydrothermal vent microbial communities from Lau Basin, Pacific Ocean - 132-544 | ecosystem: Environmental > Aquatic > Marine > Hydrothermal vents | place: Pacific Ocean: Lau Basin | collected... | reverse complement strand
GAGCTTGTGAAACTTTGCTATATGCACAGCAGCGTTTCTTATGGCTGCGTTTAGTTTGTCCATCTGTCTTGCACTTATAGTTGTGTTTACTCTTTGTGGTTTTTGTAAGAGCTGTGTTGCTTGAGTGTTTTTCATCTCACTTACAAGTGAAGTGAGAAGCTTCATAGACTCAGCCATCATCTCATTTTGTTTTTGCTGTGCGTTCATAAACTCCACGAACATAGGCATCATTGCGTTTGAGTCGCTGCTTCCTTGCTTCATAGCTTTTTCAACTGCTATGAAGTAGTCACGAACCTCTTTAGCTTTTTGACCTTGACTCATCATAGCTATATGTTTACTTGCATCTGTAGTTAAGTAGTACTCTTTTCGAGTAGATACACCTTTGCCGGCTTCTACTTTTTGAGATACTACTATGTAATCAATATTTTCACGAAGACCTGCACGGTCTATTTGTGCAGTAATCCAACTGGAATACTGTTTCTTTATTCCGAGTTCTCCGCATAATTCTCTTGCGTTCACTGCGTTTAGCTCCTCTGCGCCTATAACTCTCTTTTCTATCTTAATTAGTTTTTTCATTTCTAGTCCTTTTTATAACCATTTGGATATTTAATTATAAAATTCTATCATATTTAGATTACTTAAGTCAAGAAAACAACAATACTTTGAGTACATTATTGTATAATTATGTAATAAAAAGGTTACTGTTTAGCATTATCCTTTTAGGGTTAATGCAGTATTTTAGGGGTTTGGAAAGATGAATAGAGAAGAATTTAACAATTTATTAAAAAAAGCAAATTTAACAAAAAAAGAGTTCTGTGGACTCTTAAGCATATCGTATCCATCTGTAAATAATTGGGGCAGTAGTAAAGATGTTCCATATTGGGTAAAATCATGGCTAGAAAATTACATCAAAGCCAAAAGCTATGAAGATGTAAAAAACAAAGTTTTTGAGATTGAGGGTAAGTAAGTGCAGGAATTACTTTTTGTAGGAGGTTTCTTTTTATTTATATACTTAATAGATAAAATTGGTAATTATTTTGATGAAAAAAAAGCAAAAAAAGAGTTACCTGCGTTGCAAAAAGAAGTAGATGAATTAAGAAAAAAAAGAGAAGATCATTTAAAATACATGACAGTGGAATATATTCCTGATTCTGTAAAGGAGTTTAGAAAAGATTATGAACAGAAGCAAAGCAACCGAACTTACTACGCTCAAAAGAGATATAGAAAGAGAAGATGAAAAAGCTTATAAAATGCTCACTAAGCCTTGTGAACATGGGATACAATATGCTTATTATTTCCCTTTTAAATGTGAAAAATGTTCTTATAGCTATGTGAAATATTGCATAGAAAATAATCTAACATTTCAAAATCGAGATGAGTATAAATGTATTGAGCGTGAAATTAGAAAAACTGTATATAAAAATATTGAAAAAGAAAAGAAGAAAGCAGAGGCGATAGAAAAACAAATACAAGAAAATATATTTTTTAAAAACATGAAGAATAGAGATTTTCGTATTAAAAATTGTATTGATTATTACCGTAATCATTCTATACGAGGAACAAAAGAGGAACAAAAAGAGGAAGTTGGACGAAGGTTTGAGAGGCAGGTAGGATATACTTATGAACAAGCTGGTTTTGACGTTGTTTATAATGGTATTTACAGAGGAGTAAGAGATAAAGGTATAGACCTGATTGTTAAAGAAAACAACAAGCATATTATTATTCAGTGTAAAAATTATGCGCAGCATCATCAAATACATGAAAACACTATTACCCAACTTCTTGGAACAATTTCAACGTATGTGCTTGAACATCCAGATGTGGAAGTTCACAAAATGCTTATAACAAGTAATGATAACCTAGATGATAGAGCAAGAGTAGTTTTATCTATGCATAATATTGTCCATATTGTAAAACCGTACTCTTTAGATTACCCACTCATTAAATGCAAAAAAGAGAGTATGATTTACCATCTTCCATGTAATGCCAATTATGATAGGATAAAAATGAGTATAAAAAAAGGGGATATCTATCTTGAGTCTGAGAAAGAAGCTGTTGGTAAAGGATTTAGACCTGCAAACAACTAAACATTTGTATTTTATTTTATATTTGCTAACATACCTGCTAAATCAAAAAAAGGGTTTTAGTATGAAAAAAATTGTTTTATTGTTGTTAATGTTTGCGTTTAGCGTGTATGCAAAAGAGAATGTATTTATAGGTGCAAGATACGGAGTTGTAAAAACACATTCTGGAGCAGAGGGCAGTCTCTCAGAAAACACACTTGAAACAGTATCAAAATATTTTGTAATGGGGAAATATTTTGATAGCTATAGAGTAAGCCTATCTATGGATTATGAACATGTCATAGGTTTTGATGCTGCATATCTGTTTAACTTAGAGCAGAGTAACTTTACTCCGTATTTAGGTGGAGGGCTATATTATAATAAATACACACGTACATACCAACAAGATCAAGAAGCGTACGCTCCAAACGAGGAGGGAATTGTTTTTAGAGTTAAAGGTGGTTTTACATACCCTATAAACAAACAATTTGAAATAGAGCCTAGCATCATCATAGGACTCTATGCCCCAACAAGAGGAGATGCTACAGCCTATAGAGATATTGGAGTGTCAATAAACTATCTATTTCAAACTTATTAGTTATTTAGGCAGAAACTTCTTCCATGATGCTTCTCCCTGCTGCGTTTGTGGAGTAGCATTGTTCTCTTCTTTTGTAGCTACCTGTTGCTGCGTTTGAGGCAGAGTAGGTTCATTGCCTACTATTTTATCCCAAAGGCTTAGGTTCTCTTCTGCTTGCTGTTTTTCTAGTGCTGCTTTTTCGGCTTTACCGAGTTTGCTGTTGTTCCACTCCTGTAAAGCTTTCTCTTTTATCTTGACATAGTTCTTATCTGAGTTCGGTTCAGACATCTTTTGAAAGATGCTCTCTCTCAAAAAGTTGTATTTCTCCGGTGTCATTCCATCTATAAGCTCTTTTTGTCCATTGTCGTCTATGATTACTTTTCCGTTTGTATCAAGTTTGTAGCTCTCATTTGCGAGAATGTTGTCCACAATTTTTTGCTCATTTATGCTAAATGGTTTGTTCGTTTTCCCTGCATTCGCCTTAACAAGCTTCGCCTGCATCTTCTCAAGGGCTGTTGCCTGTTTTATATCTTTCTCTTTTGACTTGAGTGCTGCGAGGCTTGTGTCTTTGTCTCTAAAGTATTTGTCTATATGTACCATTGTCGCGCCGTCTGCATTTTGCACAAGGGTAGGGTTTGCTTTGGTAAACGCAGCGATGTCTTTGTACCCGCCTGTAACAGACTGCTCTACTGCTTCATCGTTAAACTTTGTCTGTGCGGCGCTCTCATCATCAGTTATCTTCTTGTTTGCATACTCAAGTGCGCTGTTGCTTACATCACTATCAAACGTGCCGTCTGGTTTTTCAAACTCAAGCAGTGCTTTTTGATAGTCCGTATCGCCACTGTTAAAATTAAAGTCCTTTTTAAAGGCATCGTCTATCTTCTTCTGCTCTTCTTGCTGTGTTGCCTGCTGCATTGAGTGTGTGAGCTGTGCATCTTTTTTCGTTTGGTATGCTGCTTGAGAGTTGAGGAGGTTCTCTTTTGCCCTTTGCGTATCGGCATCCTGTATGGATGCGCCTATCTCTTTAAAAGCATCCCCGAAATGCTTTGCCGCACTTCCGTCATTGCTTGTTATTGCCAGTGTGTTTACCCGCTCAGGGTGTCCTTTAAATGCGTCATACCATCCCATTAGTTCACTCTCCTCATTGCATCAAGTTGGTTCTTATCTCTCTTTGCCTGTACACTCTCTTTTGCTATAAGCGAGTTGCTGTAGGCTTTTTGCAGGTCTATCTTGTTTTTGTCTATCATCGCTTTTGCTTTTGCCTCGTTCAAATTCGCTTGAGACTGTTTGAGCAGCATATTGAGCCGTGTTATCTCCTGCTCCTGCTGTGCCTGCGCTTGTGCCTGCGGAGAGTTTTGCGCCTCTGTGTCACGCTGCTCTATTATCTGGCGTATCTTCGTAGCACTTGGCGAGTCGCTGTCACGGAGTATGTCAGGTATTAAGTACTTCACAAGGTCTGGCTCTGTGCTTTGCAACACTTTAAGCAGCTCTACGTTTTGTTTTAGGCGCTCACTTGTCATAGAGTTCGACTTCGGTTTTGCCGTATATATCAGGTCGTACTTTGAGACACTTATAGTATTGCGCGCAACGGGTACGACACTCCCGTCACTCATAACGTCAAAGTCATACTCTCCCTTTTCATTGCGCGCTGCTTCGTTCATAGTGATGTAGTTCTGCGCATAGTCTTCATCTATGATGCTTATGACTCTTTGCGTGTCATAGTACTGCTGCACAAATTTTATAGATTTCTCTATGATCTTCTTTTGCAGGTTGTCCGCTTTATCCATAAAACGGCTTAGTCCTACAAGTCCAGTCTGTATGCGCTGCTCCTGTCCTACACCGCTCATTCTGTTGTTTGCCACACCGAGCATCTCTTTGTTTGCGTTTAAGAGTTCGCTTATCTGATTGCGTGAGTCTATGATGATGTTGAGTATCTGCTGTATCTGCACATTCTGCTTGACCTCTTTAATACCGTTGATGTCCTCTACCATAACCGTAGCATCATCGAGCGAGTACTCTTCGTTGAACTGTTCTATATCCTCATCTATAAGTGCGCCTTTGTTAATGAGTGTCTTGTTGTTTGCAAGCATATTCTGTAAACGCAGCTTCGAGTAGTTTATGGAGTCCTGTAAAGGAATGATGTCTTTGTACAATCCCCAGTACTTTATGTCGCCTTTAAAGTCTCTGTGCAAAAACTCAACTTCATAAGGAAAGCCCTCTGCCAAAAAAGGAGACTCGTTTTGCAAGAGAATAGTGTTGTCACTCCAAAAGCAGTAGTAGAACTTGTCGCGTCCACTCTTTGCATCAAACTTTCTGTACCATGTGTATGCAAGGAGTACTCTTTTTCTAAAACTCTTGTCTGTCTGTATGTCATCTTCTACCATAGAGCTTGCAAAGTTCACATTTGTAAGCTCTTTTGTCTTGCTCTCATCAAAGCCGAGCTTTGGTAGATCATCAGCGTCCATCCAAAAGCAGCGTGTAAGGTAGCGTGCATCATCATTGTAGTTTTTCCCGCGTGAAAAAGGGTCTAAGTATATCTCATCGGGTGGCACTTGCTTGATGTCAAGGTCTTTATGCTCTCTGCCAAACTCGTCATACTCTCCCGTAGCCGTGACACTCAGCTCTGCAACTGCCACACCCTCAAGACTCAGTGTGTCATCAAGAGCATCAACTTCTGTTGTGTAGCTGCTTACCTGTGTTATGGCTTTTAAAATTGCGTTGAGAACATCTGCACTTGCTCTGTCTTGCTGCTGTCGTCCAAAGAGCTTTATCTCTACCTCTCTGTTCTTTTTAAATCCCAGTATAGAGTTGTTGTGCTTTGCTATTTGGTTTTCGTAGTGTTCTGGCTGCCCACGATTTGCCAGCACATTCTTTATAAAGCTGTCAAGTTGGTCTCCATTGTAATACTCTCTTGCTTTTTGAGAGAGTTCTTTTGTCTTTTTAAAGTGGTACGCCGACTCTCTGAGCCACTCAATGAGTGTAGTTGTATCTTCAAACATGGCACTTATACCGTTGGCGTAGTTGTATCTATTGCCGCATCAAGAGGGTTTTTCTTTTTCTTCTTCTTGTTCAGATTAAGGTCTGCTGTATCAAACGCATTGTCAAGGCTTGCCTGTGCTTGTGCCTGCTTCTGGTTTGCGATGTCGTTTTGTTGCTGCTCGTAGTCGAGTTGTTTTTGCAGGAGCTTGTTTCTCTTTTTGTCGCTCTCGTACTGACCCCATGCGCTTGCGAGTGAACCTACACCCTGTATTGCCAATGCTGTATCTTTGCTGTCCCATGCCATAGTTTATATCCTTTGAAAGTTTGAAGTTATATTCTTTACCCGTGTAGGTTTGTCACGCTTGAGCTTGAGTATCTCTGTCTCATAGAGTTTCAAATAATAGGCACTGAGATTTCTCTGCTTTGAGTTGAGTGTCGGCTTCTCATGAAGTCTTGCCATCATCAGGTAGCGCAGTGCTGTATGAAAACGATCAGGCAACTCTACATTACAGTTAAGTGTCTCAAGCGCTTTTGCATACTTGTATGTTACCTCTATGATTTCATCTCTTTTCTCTGCTCTGCGCAGGAGCAGCACGTCTTCATTGAAAGTGTATCTATTCTTTTTCTTGAGTGCGTAAAAGTTCTCTACCTCCGTAAACTCAAATGCAACATGATCGCTTGCGCACGAAACATTCTGTAAAGGGCGGTGTCGGAGGTAGTACTCCTCTTTGTCTTTTGTTGTATCTATTATCTGATTAAACACAAAAAAAGGCAGATCAGCTTGCAGTTCAGCATAGCTTCCCTGCAACTTTGCGAAGAGCGCTTCACGCTTCCAATGCTCAGACTTGTCCTGCAAGTCGTTTTGTACCAAAATTATAAAGTCGTGAGCGCTTATCATCTACTCGTTTTCCTCTTTGTTTGCTGCTTGTAAAACCTGTATGTCTTCAAGCAGCTTCTCATTCATAGCTCTTTGTGCTTCAAGCTCTGCTATGAGGTCTTCATTCTCTGCTGTAAGTGCATCTTCCATCTCCTGCGCTTCTGCGTCAGCCTTTGTAAAAGAGATGCTCTTTACCTCTACAAACTCCCCGAACCCTTTTTGAATAAGGTTAAAAGATGTCTTTTTATCTACGATGACGATGTCACCCTTTTTAAGTCTCGGCTTTGGTCGGGCTAAGGAGGTATTGAAGTCCTTAGCCTTAGCACCGACATACTTAACAGCACACATTGGTTCAAAATGTACTTTAGCCATAACCAGCTCCTAATACTCTTGCTTAGAAACAGGCAACTTGACATAAGATACAGTAACGACCGCTTTCCCTGTCGCACTTGCAGTTCCTACAACATCTGCAACAATAGCCATAGACTGAGGAGCTGTGAGTTGTTTGTTGTTAAAGCCGTAACCATTTAAAGCATTTACAGCCGACTGTCCAATGAAACGTGTCAAATCTCCCTCAATGCCCACACTGATCTTGTTATCAGCATTTGCAAAAGCCTCTTCTACTGTGATGTTCACACCCACTACTCTAAAACCCTCTGGAATACCCATGAAATCAATAGTAGAACCTACGTCCGCACCCGTAAAGGTTGCGCACACCGTACCCGTGTCTCTGATTTCACGGTTTTTTCTTTTTACTGTAATAGCCATAAAACTACTCCTTATTTACCAGTTGATGCAACTACTGCGATAACACCGTAGTCTTTTCCGTTAAAGATACTATCTTCAAGGATGCCGTCATTTGCACTTGCATCATACTTCGTTTTTGCAAGCCCGTACACTCTGTCAATACCAGCGTTCATTCTACGAGGGTCATTTTTGTCTGCCCAGTCATAATACGCCACACCTTGATCTACAACGATGTGACATGCACTCGCACCCATTAAAAGGTTAATCTCTGTCTCTTGTCCGTTTAGCCCAGCGTAGATACCAAGATCAGACTTTTTCACATTTCCAAAACCTACAAACTTAGACTTCGATGTTAAAATACCAGACTGACGAGGTGTGTCTGTCTTGACATCAAGAAGTAAAACACCATCCCAGAAACCTAAAGCACCTGTGAAGATAGGGTTTGTTTTCCCGCGTTCTAGTGCATCTTTACGAGCATCTGCCCAGTTCGCATCATTTTTAATGTGGCGCGCTGTGTTTGTTCCAACGAACATTACAAAGAACTCTACGTCTTCATAGTAGCCTAAGTTCTCGTTCTGAGTTGTCTTAATAGGAATGAGTGGCGGTACAGTTTGATTACCTGCTGCATCAAGCCCTAACAATGCTCTGTTTTTTGACTCTTCTACATCTGCTGTTGTAAGCACATCTGCTTGAGTAATGTTTGCAGTTGTCGCATCTGAATGATGCCCACACGCCACAATGTTCGTACAATCAGCACTCATTGCCGAAAAGAATACCTTGTCGAACTTCATTGTTCCCCAGTTTGTCAAAGAGTTCTTTGCACGGCTTTTAAACTTGTCCGCGTTTCTTTGATTTACAATAGACTGCGTTGATGGTACAGCGTGTTGCCATCTGTCCACTTTTACAAACTGTTTGATCTGCTTCAGCTCTTCGCCGCTTGCCGAGAAGTCCACATTTCCGACTGCACCACTCTCTACGAGTTCATCTTCAAGCTCTAAAGCAACAACGCTTCCGAGTTCACATGGCTTCTTAACCGCTTTAATAACGCTTGTGTTGTCACTCTCACTTGTTGAGATAAACGGTTTTACCTTACTCTTTCTTGTAACACCACGCGTAACCGACTGGCTATACGATACTTTTGTGTCTGCATCAGATAAAAAATCTTGTGCTGACATTCCACCAAAAACACTTCCCATATCTTTTCCTTTGTTTTGTTTTGATAGATGCCGTCATGACATCTTCATCTTTTGCCTACCCTAAAGTAGATAGTAATGCTAAGAGGATACTGTAAGGGTTAGGCTCATCTCATGCATTACTACCTAGTTTAAGGTAGGTCAAAAACTATTTACTTACGAAAGCCCCAGCGCTTTGTTCAGGTCTTCACCCTCTGCAATAGCATCAATGACTTTCTCTGTACCCTGTTTCTTTTTAATAAGTTCCTGCACATCTTTTAAACGTGCTTTGTCTTTAAAGATTTCAATAGCACGCCTTACTGCGCGTAAATCCTCTTTTACTTCCCACTCGTCTCGCTTTGGTGCTTCTACTGCTTTGTTTTCATCCATCTGTTTCTCCTTGTGTCATAGTTACAGCCCTAAAGCCTCTTTGAGCTGTTCCTCTTCATCTGCAAGTGCATCGCCTATCTCTTTTGTAGAGGTCACTGTTTTTCTTACTTTATCTACATTTGGAATGTTTGGCGCTTTTTCACTCTTTACCTTTGTAGGGTTTACACCTTTGAACTTTTTGTATGTGTTCTCATATACATCTGCGTATGAGTTTGAGTCTGCAAAAATGGCATCTTGCTCTTTTTTGCTCAGATCATTTTGAAAATATTCCATAATCTTCTCATGGTTATAATCAGGGTATCTGTTGCTTACCTCGATGATGGCACTTTGTCTCTCATAAACACCCTCAAGTTCTTTTTTTTGCTCTTTGAGTTTTTCTATTTCATCGCTGTGTGCATGCTCTTTTTCATACTCATTGAGTTTTTTATTGACAAGTTTCATATATGCAGGTTTGTCGTCAAACTCAAGCTGCTGCTCATCTTCTGTAAGATGGTCTGTGATGTTTGCATAAAAGGCATCTACATCAACGCTCTTACTCTCAAGCTCTTCTATCTTGAGATCAAGCTTTGCCATCTCTTTGTTAAGATCTATCTGCTCTTGTGTCACGGCAGTAGTTTCAAGCTTTGGCTCACTATCTTCTTCGGTTTCCTCTTCGGTCTCCTCTTCGGTCTCCTCTGTTTCTTGTTCAGGCTCTTCTTGTCCAGGCTCTTCTTCGCCAAGCCCTAACATCTCCTGCATCTCATCAACTACGCTCTCTTTTGCTTCATTACCCATTTCGTATCCTTAAAGTTTTATATTGTATGTATTGTAGTAATAAAAAAAATCATAAGTGGTATATCGTTCTGAGAGTTTTAGCTTTTTACCAGCCAAAAACATCTCCAAGTGTATCTCCTATATCTCTTATGGCTTTATCTACCGTTTTATTAATGTCATCTTCCCAACGCAAAAATTGGTCTTTTTGCTTATCTTCAACACCGTGTTTTGGTATAGTTGGAAGTGTGTCATAGTAATCAGTATGCGAAGAGTGAGTCATATAATGATGATTTTCTTGTTTGGAAGATGTACCGCCTGCTGTAACATTTAGGATTCTAAATACTTCAGGATTAGCAAACACTTTATTGAGTTCTGGGGAGAAGTTTTTATCTTCTAGTCCTAAAAATCTTGTAGTGTTAAGATCTCCTATGACATTAAAGAGAACATTTCCCGCACGTGGTGCATCATATAGACTACCGCCTGCCATCCATTTATTTACATCGTGTTTTATATGAAACGTAGCATACTTGCTTGCAGGTATGTTGCGATGTGTAAAAGCAGACAAATCAAGTCCAGGTGGCGGAGGAGGTAGGTATGCGAAACTCCAATTAAACTCTTTTCCATCAGCATCTCTCTCATTTTCAAGATGTTCTACATTTGTAAGAGTTGTAAGTTTTTGAAGTCTTGTTTCTAAGGTGTTTATCCACCCATCAAAATTATTTGCAGGGTAATCATTAGCCATTCTTTTTACTGCTGCTAAAAGATGCCTAATATCTTCAAGTGAACCTGTTCGTAGTGCCAAGTCTATTTTATATTGCTCTTGTTGGTGCGGCGTTCCGCCACCACTTCCCCCGCCTGAGCCAATGTCTAAATGATGGTTTCCTTGATCTCCAGCATCGTTATTGTTGCCTCCTCCGCCAGAGCCGCCACCGCCACCACCGATAACTACTAAGTCATTGCCAGATGCCATCTTACACCTTTGTCAGTGTCGTATCTGCTGGAGCTGTTATTTCAGAGTTCACAGGTGTATCTCCAGAGTTGATGTATATGTCGTTTATCATTTTGAAGTATGTTTCCCACATGTCGCTGCTTATTACAAAGCCGCCGACTCCTAAGTTTCCTATCATATCTGAGTAGTTGTCTAGTGACTTTATGCGGTTGTTGTAGATGACTGAGTATGAAAGCTGTATCTTCTGCTCATCCACAAAGGCTTTGTCTGCACTGAGTTTCTCCTGCTGTATCTCATAAATAGACTTGCCGCCGCCGTTGATGAGTGTTTTTGTTGCCACACTTCCATCTGCGTTGTACGTGTAGTCATACTTCAGCCCGCCGTTTTGCAACTGTTGTGTAAGATACTGCTCATCTTTTATGAGGTTGTCTTTCTCTGCCTGTGTGTTACGAACATTTGTTGTCGATGCAACATCAGCCGCACGGTTTGTCTCTGTGACAATTTGCTTCTCTTTAAATGCCAGATCTTTAACCGACTGCGCATCTCGTACTGCTGTTGTTGATGCAATGTCTGCTGCACGGTTTGTCTCTGTGACAAGCTGCTCAGTTTTGAGCGCTATGTCTTTGTCTTTGAGTGCGATGTCTTTGTCTTTCAGTGCCAGATCTTTTACAGATTGTGCATCTCTTACTGCTGTGGTAGATGCAATGTCTGCTGCACGGTTTGTCTCTGTGACGAGTTGCTTCTCTTTCAGTGCCAGATCTTTTACAGATTGTGCATCTCTTACTGCTGTTGTCGATGCGATGTCTGCTGCACGGTTTGTCTCTGTGACGAGTTGCTCAGTTTTAAGAGCGATGTCTTTGTCTTTAAGTGCCAGATCTTTTACAGATTGTGCATCTCTTACTGCTGTGGTAGATGCAATGTCTGCTGCACGGTTTGTCTCTGTGACGAGCTGCTCAGTTTTAAGAGCGATATCTTTGTCTTTAAGTGCCAGATCTTTTACAGACTGCGCGTCTCTTACTGCTGTTGTTGATGCAATGTCTGCTGCTCTGTTTGTCTCTGTTACAATTTGCTTCTCTAAGAGTTCGACACGTTTGAGCATCTCCACTGCTTGAAGAGAGGTGTTCATCGCACCTACAATGATGTCACTTGTAACCTGTGCTATGGTCTCATCTTCTATGTTTACATCTTTTTGTAAGGCGATGAGCTTCTCGCTCCCTTTTTGTAGAAATGTATCGTAAATACTCTCTATATCTGCCATATCTATTGCCATCTTATGCCACTCCTGTCGTTGTTTTTGTAGCAGTAGAACTTGTACCTGTTCCGTCTGCGGTATCTGCTATGGTCTCATCTTCGTAATTATGTGTGTGCGTAGTGTATGCTTCACTTGAGAGTGTTCCGTTTGTGTTGAAAAGTATTGAAAACACTCCCGCTATTGCATCTATTTTTGTGTTTATCAAATCTATTTGCGACTGCAAATTGCCTACGGTAGTATTGTTAAGCGTATCTATAAGCTCTTGCAGCTCTCTTGATTTTACAATGGATGCTTTGTCAAAGTTACGCTGTTTTTGTGTAGGCATTACAGAGCCTTTACTCTGTTCTTGTCTGCTTCAGTCTTTGAACTGCCGAAGTAAAAGCTTATGACGTTTGCTGTGTATGTATTCATAGCGCCGAGTATGAACATAAGCACCTCTTTGTCTTTTACACTCTCAGAGAGTCCATTGAACACTACCATATAATCAAGTGCTACAGTACCGAGCACTATGAACCAAGCCATTAGGCTGCCAGTATTTCTTACAAGCCAGTCTTTTGAAGCTACAAGTGAGCTGTTCATCTCTCTTGCATCTTGTTTGTCTTGTAAGTAAATAGCCTGCTCTTTGACATCACTCTCACGCATTTTTGCTTTGTAGTTCAGTTCTGTCTTTTGCTGCTCGTTCTCTTTCTCCATGCGCTCTTCGTCACTTGTGACAAGCTCATCTGCTACCTTTCCTACGCTCTCTACTATATTTCCCCCGAGAAAATCCATCCAACCCATTTAAGCTCCTAATGTTCTGTTAATCCAGCCAAGCAAAAACTTTCTGTTTGCTGGACGTTTCTGTGCAAGATAGGCATAGCGTGCCACTTTTGCAAGCTTGAAACGCAGTAGTAGTGTCTCTTCTTGCGCTGCGTTTAGCTTAGAGAGTGTAATGTTGCCTATAAAGCCGTCTGGGTGTACGTCCAAACACGTTTGCAGGAGTTTTGAGGCTGTGCGCACTCCCATATTGACTGCTGTGTCAAACAGTTCACTCGCTACAGCCTGTGACTTTATCTCATCTGCGCGGAGTCTATCCCAGTAGTCACGCTTGTAGATCTCTTTTGCACCTGCAACTGTAAGGTTTTTTATGTCAACATCTGGGTAAGCTCTCTTCGATATACCGAAGTTCGTCTCACCGCCTCTGTCATTTTTGTCAAAGACATAACCGCCCTCATGAATGAGTGTTTTTGCTACTGCTTTGTTAAAGTTTGTCATCACCCTCTCTCTTTATCTCTTCAAATGTTGCTTTTGCTCCAAGTTTTTCTGCAATAATAAGTTCCATTAAATATATACTGCGAGTTCCTTGATGCCCTAAAAATCCCGCAATAGCAACACTTGTAAGTTCATTAAAACCATATCCTATACATCCAATATATATAAGCATTGTTATTCCAACATTTACGATCATATCAAACACAAAGAAGAGACACTTTTGACAAAAGTTGTGATTTTTACAGTCTCTTCTTGAGAAGCTTAGAATTGCTCCCCAAACTCCTGCTATTGCAGCTATTATGCTTGCAGTCTTATCTATTTCGCTAAAATGATTGAATGGCACGTTAGTATCCTTTATGTGTTAATTATTATATTTCTGCAAGTATCTCTACTCTTGCATTCACATCTGATTTAAAATACAGTGTCGCAGGCAGCCCATGATGTGATAAAGTATCAGCTAATTTCACTTGTGCAAGAGATGAGTATTGTGATCTATTTGTAGTATATAGTCCTGCCGTAGAGGAGTCCACATCAATAGATATTGGGATATTGTCAGTTGTTATATATGATATAGAAAAACTACCATATATGTTTATATAAACAATATCTTTAGCCATTTCAACAGGAGATATATATGGCCATTTAAATATAGTACCGCCAAGTGAACCGTTTGCCACAATTCCTCCTCCGTTTGCGCTGCTAGGACGTATTATTTTTAGGTATCTTTGACACATAGACAACTCTAATGCGAGTGGTCTTTTCTCAAAAGATGTAGGTGTGTTTCCAAGCTCTAACTGCACATTTGTTGCGGTATTTGGTATTGCAGGAATTTCCCAGTTTCCGCTTGCAGGAGATGTAACAACTGTTGTTGTAACATTTGTTCCGCTTAATACATAGGTCGTAGATGGTATATACCCTCCATCTTCTACTGTTTGCACTATTGTGGAGGCATCAACTTTTTTCCATCTGTCATATCCGAAATTCCCATTATGAATAGTGCTCCAGTCTCCGCTAAATCCTCTTTGATTTATACTCATGTCTCCATTTAAAAGTATATTTTTCAATCCTGTGTGCATAGAAGATGCTGAAGCTGCCAAATCATACGCACTCTTTACAGCTTTAGAACTCGCCGCTACCGTTGATGATGTTGATGTGACACTGTCGCTTACAGCACGCTGTGATGTGATGAACTTTGTATCTGCTTCTGATTTTGTGTAAACAGAGAGAGCGGCTCTTAGCTGCGCAGGCGTACTTGGTCTTATATAGTTATCAGAGTCAGTATTTACCTGTGTCATAATAAAACCAATAGTTGGATTAGCAGTGTCGTATTCGCTTCTAAAGAGTCTTGCGTTAATATCTCCTGATGCATCTCTTTGGACTACTGTATTTCCTGTAGATGATACGGATAACTCTTTTGAGTCAAGTTTATCTGCATTAACACCGCTGCCTGCACCTTGTGTCAGAGTATCATCTATCTCTGTTTTTGTATAAACCGCACTCGTATCCGCCTTTGCTGCTAGTGCATCTCCCAGCCCTGTTATCATGCTCATGGCATGAGATGATGGGTGTATGTACTTGTTCGCGTTTGTCTCCACACCTGCGAGCTTGTTCTTCTCTGTCGTTGTATAGTTGTTGTCTGTATGCACATACGAGGCATCTATGACCGTGTTTGCGTTGTATGGCTGTTTTGAGTTTGCAAGATTATACGCACTATTTACAGCTTTTGAACTCGCGCCTACCGTTGATGATGTTGATGTGACACTGTCGCTTACGCTTCTCCATGTATCTGTAAATGTCGCACCTGCTGGAACATCTGTAAGTACACGTGAATTATCTACTTTTGCATCAAGGGCATCCACAAGCCCTGTTATCATACTCATTGCATGAGATGATGGGTGTATGTACTTGTTCGCGTTTGTCTCCACACCTGCGAGTTTGCTCTTCTCTGTCGTTGTGTAGTTGTTGTCTGTATGCACATACGAGGCATCTGTGACTGTTGCCGCGTTGTATGCCTGCACATCTACACCGATGTTTGCAGCTTTAAGTATAGAACTGTCCGCATCCTCTTTTGCATTGAGCGCAGTTTGTACTGCGTTTGATATAGGTTTTGCTGCATCTGAGGTATTGTCTGCGTTTGAGAGTCCTACGTCTGCTTTTGTAAGTGTGACCGCACCAGTTTTACCTGCAACACTACTCACACCACCATCTGCTCCGTTTCTTACACCAAAGGTAGTAGTAGAGCCATCTGTAAAAGTGATGGTGTAGGTATCGACCGTGCCTGCGCTGCCGTCTCCTGCCGTTTTTACAACTGAGAGTATGCCGTCTCCTTTGTCTCCTTTGTCTCCCTTGTCTCCCTTACCAAACGCAACGCCCACACTCCAGTCTGCACTTGCACTTGATTTTTTGAAGTATACCTGTGTAGGGTCTTCATCTACACTTAGGTAAGAGAAACCTGTGCTTTGGTCATCATAAACACTTCTGTTTGCTATTGTACCGCTTGCGTCTATGGTAAAAGCATCCCCTTTGTCTCCCTTGACCCCTTGAGGAATGGCAAAAGAGAGCAGCCCTGTACTTGAGTTGTACGATGCTGCTGGCGGTGTTGATGGTGTAACACTGATGGCTTGTGTGGAGAGGGATGTAAGTTCGTCTCTGTAGCCTTTTGCATCTACTGCATACCCGCTTGCCTCTGCTGCCTTTTGTGTAGCTGTCTGTGCATTTGACTCTGCGGCTGTGATCTCTGCCATGTGTGTAACAACACTGTCAATGTTTGGCTTGTTATTTGCAACTGTGTTAATGTTTGCTTCATTGGCTGCTACATCTTTAACCTTTGTGATGTTGAGTGACACTGTGTCTATGTCAGATTTGTTTGCATCTACATTTGTAATGCTCGCTGCGTTTGCTGCGACACTTGTCACTGCCGTCTCTATGTCATTTACGGCTGTGATGTTTGCGATGTTCGCATTGACATTCTCTATGATGCCCATGTTCGCATTGATGTTAATGATGGTAAGCAGCTCGTTGTTGAGTGACTCAAGCTCTGTTCGTTTTTCATAGAGATAGGCTATTTCATCCTCTTTGTCCGAGAGAGCTATGATCTTGTCTATGCTCTCTCCGAGTGTGATGATGTCCCCGACTCTGTTTGCAAGTACCTGTAAGCTTGATGTGGTCTTCGTCCAAAAGTAAGACGGGTTTGAGTCTATAGGCAGTCCGCCTGCATAGACACTGAGTGTAACGCGGTCGATGTTACACGCACTTCCGTCCACATCTCTGATGCGCAGGAGGGTAGGGAGTGCATCTATGGTCTCATTGATGACATCTATTTCGTAGTTCACTACGTGTTTTGTGGCATCTGCTTCGTGTGCATTATGCTCGTTAATGCCATCAACGATCTTTGTATAGAGTGCCGTGTATGATGTGATCTCTTCTATGACCGTATTGCCGTCACTGTCCTCTGTTGCAAAGTCAATGTTTACATAAACACCGTTGTTGAGTGTCAGTACTGCTTTTGAGTAAGAGACCTCTGAGGTGGTAGAGTTGTTATTAAGTGCGAGGTCAATGTCCATCTTTCTGTTACCAAGATAGTTGCCTTTGTCTAAATCTTGTGTGATGAGTGAGATGTCAAGTCCTGCGAGCTGCTCAAGTCTGTCTATGACATTGTTGTCAAAGAGACCTATGGACTCTATGATAGAAGAGAGATTGGCAGCGACTTTGTTTACGTTTTCTATAAAGCTGTCGGTTGTTGGTGTTTCCATGCTATTTCATTCCTTTTTGAGATAAATATCTGTCGAGCAGTTCAACTGCATCTATAGTTCTTGTTGTAGGGCGTATCTCTTGTGCATAGTAGTTCTCATAGAGATTTACGAGGTTTCTTTGAAGTGGTGTAAAGTGATACGACTCGCCTCTGAAGTACTTTTCAAGCTCTGTTACAAACGCAGCATCTACAACAACAAGCTTTTCATTTTCGCGCCGTATGATGCTATCATAGCAGCCAAGAGAGAAGAGGGCGAACATGTCAAGCGGTGTTGAGTCTTCGCTGGCGTGAACTCTAAAGTTGAACTGCTCATTTGTAGGGAGGGTTAATCTGTAAAAAGTTTCGTTGTGCAGCAGGTCGTTTTCAAAAAGTTCACACTCAAAGAGCTGCGTTTGCAAGATGAAGTTTTTGTTGTAGTAGTGTTCCTGTGTTGCGATGTTGCCCATTTTATCTACAAGCGAAATGCCTATGGTATCGCCGACACTTAGTCCGAGTTTATCTATGTCAAGTACTACTTTTCTCATGCAAAAACCTCTGTTTATTGTATGAAAATAGTACCTTTTTAATTTGCTTTAAGTGGTGTATATTTTTATGAGTTTTAAATTTACGCGCTTTTACATAAACTCGTGTTTATGTTTATCCCCATACGCACGAGCCTCTATCTCAAAACGGTTAAGGTAGTAACCATGTCGCAGCAGCTCTTTTGTATAGAGATAGACAAATCGAAAAAAGCCATACTCTTTAAACTGTAAAGTGTGTCTGTACTCATGTGCCGTGACATATCCCCTATCGCTATCACTCAAGCCTTTTCTTATAAAGACGAATTGACCGATAGTGAGACCGTAGCCGAATGGCAGGAGGAGTTTTGGGAGTTGAAAGAGTTTCACGGCAGGTTACTTCCTCAAATCAGTGCCGTACATTTCTGCTACTTTAGTAGTCAGCAGGTCGTCAAGTTCTGTGGCATAATTAGTCACTACATTTTTATCAATCCTGTCAATATACTGCTTTGCTATTTTAAGCTTCTCGCTACCTGCTAAGTATTTTGCGTTTTCTTTAGCATACTCTTTACCTTTTTGCTCTGCGAACAGTACTGCTTTAGTGAGCAAGTCGTCTATCTGCTCTTTATCAAAGCCATATTTAGCCCACTCCTCTTTAGTGCCTAAATACTTTTTAATCCCAGCAAGTACAACTGTACCTGCTAAACCTACTGCTATTACTATCACTTGATAGATGATCTCTTGTGTTGTTGTTTCCATTTTATATCTCCTGTTTATAGTCTTACTTTTTTCCCATTAGGAAGCACAATGTCATAGCCAAACGCTTCATAAGATGTCTCTATCTCACCCTCTTCAATCTGTACTGTATTTATATCTGCTGTATTGTATATTGTAAACTTTACATACTTTGCAGTAGGGTTTGTTACAAATGTTCCCGCTGCTACTGAGCTTGGTGTCACACTAGGATATACACGCTTCATGTTTTTATCGTACGTCATAATATATCTCAAATCAACATTTGTGTGGTAAACTGTAGATGGTTTTACTTCTACAAGTGTATTTGTGTATGAGTAGTTGTCACTATCCCCTTCATATCCATTTGATGGCAAGTATTTGTTTACAATGAGATTGTCTTTGTCAAAGAGATTTTTACCTTGTTGTATAAAATCAACATCTTCAATACTTGCCTTATATCCACCCTTACTCACATAAGCGTGTGTTTGTCTAGGAAAACCAAGTGTAAGATTTTCATTAATTTCATCTACACTCAGCCATCCAGACTTATCTATTTTATACTTAACGCTAAAAGTAGTATCTGGGTAAGAGTTCACATCTGACGTGATATTGAACGCCATATACCAAGCAGCTGTTGGTACTGTTACCTCTCTAAGCCCTACATCTACATATCCTGCACCTACTGACTCTAAGAAATTCTCATTTTCATCAAAGAACACTATTGCCCATTGGTTTCCATTATGTGCTATCTGCACTATAAAATTAGGTTCAACTGCTATCTTATTTGTAGTTCTTCTCCAATCAGAGCCAGCACCTTCAAGATTACCTGTTCCTGTATTCCAATATCCATCAGATACTAAACCATCTCCAAGCTCAATTGGAGTTGGAGGAGTCTTTATCTCCATATCTTCCATAGTCATATAAATCTTCAATGGCTCTGGAACTATCTCATTTAAGATATAATTTACAAGACGGCGTGAGCCATATTTGTTCGGATGCGTAGTGTCATGCGCAAACTTAGGATTGTTATTTCTTGGTACATCATTTATTGTTGTATCAACAAGCTGTAATCCATACTCTGATGCTAGATCACTATAGACTTGAGGCGCAAAGTTATCAACTGAGCCATTAGTAGGAACAGGTGTGGCTAATACTAAATTTACTCGTGGTTTTGCAAGAAATATTGCATCTATACAATCTTTAATTCTTGCTTTAAGAGAGGCATAATCACCTGCACCAGTCCCAGCATCATTTATACCAAAAGAAAACTCAATAATTGTGTTCTCTCCATCTTCTCCCATACAAGCATCCATACATTGGTTTATAGTTACTTGGTCTGTGTTGTTTAGCCAATCAAGTGCTGTTTGCCCACTAGCAGAATTATTAACAACATTTACACTTATTTTAGCTAGTTGCTCTTCATAGTAAGGTATCATCTCATTGAAATCATTGTGCCTTGTACTGTCACCAGTTACTATGTATGTGACATCGCTTTTTAAACCTTTATTTGCGTCTGATAATAATTTATCTATTGCTGTTTTTGGAAAATCATATCCATTTTGAACATTGCCTATTTCTGATATCGCTGCAAGCCCATTTCCTAGCTCGGTACTATCTATTATGATGTCATCAACACCGTCTTTATGCACAATTTTACAAGATGTACCCGTCTTGTTATATGCTTCTATCTCTCTGTATGCCATGTTGTTTCTCTCCAACTTGTCTATTTTCGAGTATAGTACCTTTTTATTTTTTGCTAAGTGGTATATTTTTTTGTCTGTTTCAAATTCTCCATCTTCCTCTTCGGCTGCTTCGTCTTGTTTTTTCTCCCGACATTGCCATGCTTATGCCATCTTTTTGCTTGTTTATTTTGCTGCTCTTTGCAGGTACAAAGTTGTTTACCACTACATTTGCTATGGTCTCCATACAGTCATCCTCTTTGGAGTCCTTTTCAGGATGAAAACCTTTGTACTCCTGTTTTACCTGCTCTGTGCCTGTAGCGCCCACCACAAAGCGTATCTGATGATTTTTAAGGCAGGTTACACTTTGGTCTATTTTCTGGTTTTTGCTTATCTTTGTTTTTGGGTTAAAAAGTACGACTCTGTTTGTGAGTATGGGCTTATTCTGCTGCTTGAGTTCATAGTTTACCTGCTGTATCTGCTTCTTCAAATACTGTTCAGTGATGATACCGCCGCCGCTGCTCTCCATAAATACAGGCACACCTCTATAGAGCATCATGACCTGTATGATCTGCTGCACAAACTCTTCATTGCTCCATTTTCCAAACCACGTTCCATAGACATTGAACAGCTCTATTTTCTCAGGGGAAAGTGCTACACCTACCACACTTATGGCTCTGTTGTCACTTGTGTCTTTTGTACTTTGTGCAGGGTCTATGCTTATGCACTTGTTGTCCTCTGTAAGCTCCCACTGCGCGATACTTACAAAATCTTCCTCTTTGACATAGCCTGTCTCTATGGTTTTAGGGTCTTGCATATACTGTGAGTACCAGTCTTCGTGCATGACCTGTTTTTGTCTCTCAAGTGCTTTTACATCTTCAAAGTGAGGGTTGAGAGGCTCATGTGCAGCCCTGTTGTAGTGGAAGTCAAAGAAGTCGTACACTTTTTGCTCACTCTCTATGCCTGTAAGGTTTAAGTGCGTCCACATCCCTTGCTCCTCTTCGAGCAGGTAGCCTACAAGGTCTTTTTCGTGCAGCCTTTGCATGATGACTATGATGGCAGAGTTTGGGTCGTCTTTTCTAAGACGTGAAGATATAGAGCCTATGTAAAACTCTGTAACCATCTTTCTTGTAGATGCCGAGTTCTTCTCTATGGCTTTCATAGGGTCATCTATGATGACGACATTTCCGTGAAAGCCTGTAATACCACCGCCTACGGTTGTGGAGTACATACCGCCTTTGCTCTCTAAGTACCACTCTTTATCTGCTGTCTTGCGTCCTAGCTCTACATTCTCAAACACTTTTTTGTAGCTTTGAGACTTTATGATCTCTTTTACTTCTGCTGGTGTTTTTGTGGCGAGGTCATCTGAGTACGAGGTGTATATGACGCGCTTCTTTGGTGCGTTACCTAAGAACCACGAGACAAAGAGCCGAACTGCGAACTCTGTCTTTCCATACGCTGGTGGCATGTTTATGATGAGGCGTGTAACCTCTCCGCTTGCTACTTTCATAAGTGCAGTTGTAAGCAGCCCATGATACCAACTCTCTAAAAGTGGAGTCTCATACTCCTCTTCAAAGATGTAGCGTGCAAAGTGTAGGAGATCTTTTCTACACATCGCCAAGCGGATAGGCTCTGTTTTTTTCTTTATGAGTACCTTTTTTACATCGCTGCTCATCTGCTAAAAGACTTCGTCTGCCTCTTGTGCATCTCCGCCATACTGCTGCGCACTGCCTGTATCTACATTATCGTAGTTTGGTGTTGCTGCTGCGTTTTGAGCGTTGTTGTAGCTGTTTTGCTTGACATAAGGCTGTGCTACCACATCATAAATGTGCCCTGCAAACTTCGCTTTTTCTTTCTCGACTTTAAAGAGTGAGAAGTAGATGTTGTAGCGTGATACGAACGGGTCAAAGAGCTTCCCTTTTTTGTACTCAAGTCCACCCTCGCTTATGGCATTTTTAATGCTCCCTACTATCTCACTCTTGCCGCTCTCTCCTCTGTTTGCCAAGTTCGCCCAAATATGATAATCTGGGTACTCCTCTTTGCCTGCTGCTACTCTGTTTACGTCTATAACTCCATCTTCATACTTCACTTTGTTTACACTGAGTGTAAACTTCTTGCGCACTGTAATGGTTCGTATGTCAAGCACTATGGTCTTAACCTCGTTGCCGTCCTTGCCTTTGTAACTGTCTGTGTAAACTGTTCCTATGTTTGCCATTTTCCTAATCTCCTTTTTTTGTTTAAAACTCTGGCATATCGTATGTTGGATGTGCGCTTGTCTCTTGTTGCGGCACTGTCTCATAGACTGTCTCCACTACCTTTGGTGCAGGTCTTCTAAACTTGTCGAGTGGTTCGCCTGCGTGTCCGTTCTCATCCATCTCTACCCTGTAGAAGTCACTTGTCTGCGGTACGAACATAAGATGTTGTATAGGATGCTTATGTGTATCTTTGTTTTTGTTCCAAATAACTGTACGTGTCTCATCATCAACTTGTTTTGGAAATGTTTTTGCAAGATGAAACCATACATACGCCTCATGGTCTGCGTTCATGCTCCCTTTAACGCTAATCACACTTGACTTCAAGTCCTCTTTTGAACTCTGTACCACCACGATAATAGGCACTTTTATCTCTTTTGAAAGCTTTCCGAGTTTTGAGAACATCTCCGATATTCTTCGCTCATCTGTCTTGAGTTCAGGGTCTAAGTTTGTCATACGCATCATAGAGTCAAGTGCTACAAGCTTTATGCCGTGTAGTTTGTGTTGCAGGCGTATCTCCGCTATGATCTGGTTCACATCGTAGAGCGCATCAAAAGTATATATATTCTCTATATTTCCCTCAAATATCCCCTCTTTTTGTTGCTCTTCTATGTTCTCATCATAGAGATCTTGCCCAAACTCCATACTTCCAAACATTACAGGCAGCTCTTTTGAAACATTCTCTATAAGTCTTGTCAGTACAAATGTCTTTCCGCTCTGTTTTTTCCCGCTTATAAAAAAAAGACCCTCGTTGCGTATGCCTTTGTCGCCGTTTTTGTCTGTAAGGACTGTGTCGATGAACGGTATGCCTGTTTTTATACGCTGTGCAGGAGGCTGTTGTTTTCGCAGTTCTCTTACTTCACTGAGTTTTCTTGTATATGCTCCCACATTGAGTGATGAAAAGTTATCTAATGAGTTCTGCATCATTTGCATGACTACATCGCTCTGTGCATTTTCATCTCGCAAAAGCTCTGCGATGTTTGCATTGAGCTTGAGCAGCATTGTTCGCTTATACTGCTCCTTTAAAAAAGAGACATACTCCATAAAAGTATTTTGAGGTACTTGCTTTTGCGCCATGATCTGCAACACTGTCTGCTCAGGGCTGTTGATGCCTGCTTTTTTCATATAGTTTACAACTATGCTCTCATCATAAGTGATGTTCCCCTCATAGCAAACTTTTATGACATCGAACATACACTGATGCTCTTCAAGTTCAAAGTAGTCTCTGTTAATGCCGCTGCGCATCGCTGCGTTTATGTCAATGTTTTCATACTCGTTGGCGCTCAGCAGCGTGGAGAGTACCACCTCTCTTATGTTTAAAATATTACTGTTCACTGTTTGCTCCTGTCGTTACGAGATGCTGCATAAGCCAGTTGTTTATAAGCTCTCTGCTGTAGTAGATGAAGCCGCCCACTTTTGAGTATGGAATGCTCTTTTGGCTGCGATACTTCGCCTGTGTGCTTTTTGCTATGCCAAACTCTGCTGCTAAGTCATCGGTATTTAACCATTCGCTGTTTTTTGCCATTAGTAAAATCCTATCTTCAAGTCGCCAAGCAGCTTACAGGCAACGACATTGCTTGCATCGCCGAGTTTTGCCAAGAATGGCTGGTAGTTCTCAAGCAGGTGTCTAAACTCATCGTCTATTTTCACATACTGCATGCCGCACACTATTTTGTAGTCAAAGAAGTGTGCGCCTGTCTTTTGCATAAAGTCTATGCGCTCGTGAAATATTGACTTTTGCACACTCAAATAATCTACGAGTTCGCCAAGAGGCACATATCCATCAAGAGGTGTGACCTCTCTTTGTGCTTTTTCGCACAAAACAGCTCTGTAGATGTATGCTGTGTGTCGGACAATGATTATGTTGTTTGCGTGTATCTTTTTTATCTGCGCCACACTGTACTCTTTGCCGCGTATCTCAGCCACCTCTTTGAGTAAAACCAAACCATCAAGTATGCGTATCATCTAAAGCTCCATATTTCCAGTGTTGTTCATATCTGATGGGTTCGCTCTGTCTGAGAGCTTCTCATATTTTTTAGAGTTTGCCACCCACATTTTAAATGCGCTTGCCCAGTTCTTGTAAGCTATCCCCTTTGATTTTCTATGATTTATAAAATCATCAAAAGTACTGCGTTTAGCGTTGCTCTCTTCAATATATTTCATTGCGCCGTTTTTTAGATTTTCTTTATACTGTGCATCGAGATCATCATACTCAAGATCACGCTTCAAGCGAAATGAGAACTTTTTGCTTTTTTCGCCGTTTTTTGGTTTTGAAGTATCACTTACCCACTCCCTGCCTTTGTCTGTGAGCCTATATGCTGGAGCTGTGTTTTTGTGTATGGACTCTATTATCTCTTTCTCTTCGAGTTCTGTGAGGGCTTTTGATACTGTAGGAAGACTTTTTCCAAGTATAGGGAGTTCTTCGAGGAGTTTTGAGCGGTAGAGGATATGATATGTTTTTCCATCAAGAAAAACGGCTTCAGCCCATGAGGATAGGTCTGATAGTTTACTCATTGTTAGAGCTGCTTTAATTGAGAGTTTCCACTCAATAGCCTTAATTTGGTTTATATTTATATTATATGTCACGACTTGCATCCTCACGCACAACTGCAACACTTTTGAGATACTCTTGTATTTGAGAGTCACTTATTCTAGTTTTACCCTTAATCTTAAAATGGCTAAGTTTTTTCTCTCTTATGATATTTTCAACTGTTTTATCTGGTACTTTCAAAAGAGCCGCTGCCTCTTTGATGGTAAAAATGTTCTCTGGCATGCTCTGTTCTCCCCTGTTTCAAGTCTAATTAGTATTAATTTGATATAATAAAATATACAAAATAACTAATAATATCCGTAAGTTTATAGTTTTTATACTTAATTGGATATAAAAAAGGGTATGTTATGGAAAATTTAGCAGATAGAATAAAACTTCTTCGCAAAAAGTTTGGAGTAACGCAGGAGCAATTAGCAGATGTACTTGGATGCTCTGACGGCAAGGTAAAGGCATGGGAACAGGGTAATACAAAGAACATCAAACCAAAAGACTCTCTCAAACTTGCCAAACATTTTAAGGTATCTAAAGAGTGGCTCGAAGATGGAGTAGGGGAGATGATACGCTCTGAAAGTGATCTGCTTCTTGATGACATCACTCAAACTGCTGCACTGCTTGACAACAGTATATCTATTCCGTTTTACAAAGATATACAAGCATCAGCAGGACATGGATGTGAAAATGGAGACTGTACTCCTACAAATATAACCATCTCAAAAGATATGCTCCCGACACTCTCTGACAGCATAGAAGCCATACGTGTAACAGGTAACTCTATGCAGCCAACCATCAACGACGAGGATGTAATTTTCATAGATAAAAATAGTACTGATGTTATAGACGGGAAGATCTATGTAGTCTATCTCTGTGAAGAGGTCTATGTAAAGAGAATATTTAAACAGCACAAAACAAAAGAGATACTCTTAAAATCAGACAATGACATCTATCCTGATATTATGGCAGATTGTGAAGATTTTAGGATTATTGGGAAAGTGATTGCAGATATGCAAATTAAGAAATTATAAGCAATTCTCTTTTTTTTTATTATAGTTATGTATTGGTATTATTATTGTGTAAAGAAACGTTACTACCCCTCGTAAAGAAACGTTACTACTGCCGTAAAGAAATGTTACTACCTAAAAGTGTATAAAGTTCGCCGCCATTTGAAAATTTTTTAAGCCTTTTTCACTAGGGAAAATGAAGTAAAATTCATACAGTCATAGGGCAATTCTCTCATAAGTAGCTCAGACAGAGCGACTACTTGGGGAACACCCCCCCCCCTCATTCCACCAAAACCAAAAACCAAAAAAAGATGGCAGCACGGCACGGCAGTAGCTTATCTCCCCGACTAGACGACATCAATGTCGCCGACATATCGCAAAGTAGCACAACAATGCAGGCGGTACACATCACAGCGCAGACATTATCTCTCTAACATATCAGCAGTTACACAACAATACAGGTATAACACACCACAACACGCATCATTGCATGAGAGCCAGCACATCAACTCACTCACATTTATCTGCCAAACCTTAAGCCAAAAAGTAGCGAATAAGGCTCTGAAACTTAAACAGATGCACCAAAGTCCTAAAAATAGGGCTATAAAAATATATTAAAATAAATAAAATAATATATTTATGACAAATTCCACACATTTTCAAGGCTACACCACTTCACTCGTACCATCTTCCCGACATCAGGAAAAAGGTTTACACACTCTGCTTATGCCTGTAAGAACATGACTATCGTCTTCCCTGCACCGGAAAAACGATACATTTCTTGGTAGGTTCACGCACTTGCTCCTCACATTGAAGCAAAAATAATCTCTTATTTGCACCATCTTGTCATAAAATTAGTACCAACAAAAGTATAAAAAAGTCATCTAAAAAGAAGTCAAACACAGCCAAGTGCAGGAAAAAAGCCCTAAAACCGATTAAGGTTCAGGCTAAAATCACGCACTTTTGCAAGATTTTCAAAGAGATCATCACAACTTTTCCACAAATTCACAACATTTCAGCCCACTCCGAAACCCGAAACTTCCGAAAAAATATCCACCCCCGCATCTCACTCCCCACTTCCTTCGTAAAAATGAGCATTTTTACGGCAATTCAATACCTTTGGCATCCAATTCAATAATTTTGTATATTAGCATCTCAAAAAATATTTTGACATTTCTTGAAAAATCGGAACATACGAAAATAAGCCAAAAAAAAATCAAAAGGCGGCGATTTTTGTGGTGGTGTTGGAGGTGTGCAGACGTGCGGTGGTTTGTTGGAAAGTGGATGTTTTAGGGCTTTTTGATGGAAAAAGAGGCGTGTATAATGCCCTACAAGGGCTTTTTATACTTCAAGAGGTACATTAGTACTACTTGAAGCTTTTTAGAGATTTTGTGTTTAGAACTTGAGGTTTTTGTAGAACATTGTAGGGTCTGAATTGTCAACTGTGTGGTGTCCGTCTGTTGAGCCTGTATGAGCTGATACAGAGCTGCGTTTGTTGTGTGAAGATGTGCCAGAGGCAAAGTTGTTCCATTCATTGACTGCATCATTAACTATTCTTCTCTCACGGTCAATAATAGCCTTGTGTTCTCGTATGAAGTCATTCATACAGGCTTGGTATCTGTGTACATCATCATTGTAGTTTTGAATAGCTCTGTTATCATCGAACGATGTAGGTTTGAGAGGTCTTGCGCATTGTGGCTTTGTTTCAGCAGCATTAAGTGCAGAGGCACTGATGAGTGCTGCTAGAAGTATATTTTTTATCATTTGTTCGTCTCCTCTTGTTGTGTAGCCATCTTTTTGATCTCGATGCAGCTTTTTATCATCTCCATCGTAATGTTATTTTTTTTGCAGAACGCTCCGAGCTTCACAAGTTCTAATAGTGCAGGAAACTTTACCTTCCACCCTTTTATTGTGTTGATACTTTTGCCTGTATATTCAGCTATATCTTTATATTGTATTTCTTTCATAAGTTTATTGTATTAAAAGTTTTCTTATAGAGTTCTTTTGCTACTTATTGGTTTCGAATAAGAAACTTATTAAAAGTTACTTTAAGGTTTCTTATGCCATACTTTCAGCATAAGAGGTTTCGAATAAGAAACACTTACTAAACAAAAAGGAGAACTCATGAAAGAGTTGATTAAGATAGAAAAGAGAGTTATAGGTGCTCAAGAGTTAAACGCAGTAGATGCAAGAGAGCTACATAAAACATTGGAAATTAAAAAAGACTTTTCAAGTTGGATAAAAAATCAAATCAATACTTTAGGTCTTGATGAAAATGTTGATTTTATTAAGCTCGCCCAAAAAGGGGAGCTTTCAAGAACTGGTCAAAATCGTATTGACTACATCATAACAACTGATGCAGCAAAGCACATCTCAATGGCTTCACGTACTCCAAAGGGTAAAGAAGTAAGAAGTTATTTCATTGCAGTTGAAAAAGAGATGTTGCAAGGTGGTGGTACAGGTGCAATGTTTGTGGAATTTATGAATGCACAGCAAAAACAAAACGAGATGATGATTGAGTCTATGAAGATGCTGACTACTCTTGTAACAGATATGAAAAGTGCTCAAACTACGCAATTTGTTCAGGCACAGCAAAGAGTAAACACAACTATAAGTGCAAGACAGATGGACAAACTAAACGCAGCCATAAGAAACTCTGCTGTGCATATAGCAAAGTTTCACAAGCTT
>Ga0256831_1000259_pt1 | contig 28209 bp, 24 predicted proteins | sample 132544metaG_FD_189087 | JGI IMG/M metagenome (GOLD analysis project Ga0256831, IMG submission 189087) | Hydrothermal vent microbial communities from Lau Basin, Pacific Ocean - 132-544 | ecosystem: Environmental > Aquatic > Marine > Hydrothermal vents | place: Pacific Ocean: Lau Basin | collected... | reverse complement strand
TGTTTCTGTACCGGTTGAAAGTAATACCAAGAAACCTTTTAAAAAATATCCGGTAAAATAATTGAAAATTAAATTTTTAATAAAAAGTTGCATTTTAGGATGCGGCTTTTTTTATGATTAAAATTTAGCAAATATATTTTATTTATGCTTAAAACTATGAAAATTTCATCCAATTTAACTTAATTTAATGATAATGTTTTAAATGTAAGAAATAATTTATATATTTGCACTTGTTATCCATTTTTATTTATGTTATGAAAAAATATGTTTTAATAGCCTTATTAGTTTTAAGCGGTTTAAATTTAACGGCTCAAGTCGGTATTAACACTGACGGGAGTACCCCCGATGCTTCTGCCATGCTGGATGTCAAATCAACTACAAGTGGTTTGTTAATTCCCAGAATGACCATTGCTGATAGAGACAATATTGCTTCTCCGGCAACCGGTTTATTGGTTTATGTTACAGATGATAATAGTTTTTATTATTACGATGGGACGAATTGGGTTAATTTATCTACCCAACCCGATGAAGATTGGGCTGTAACCGGAAATGATATGTATAGCATACCAACAGGTAATGTGGGTATTGGTACTAATACACCAAGTGAGAAGTTGGAAGTTAATGGCAATATAAAACATGGTAATGCCTTAAAGATTTACAGTAATGCCGGAAATGGCACGCATGCCTGGGTAAAGTTTAACAGCCCCGATAATGGTTATGGCGATAATATTTTTTTGGGTGCCGGTGGGACTACAATTATAGGTGCAGGGGAATCAACTAATTATACCAAAAATAATATTAATATTACCAATGGACATGAAATTTTGTATTTGGTTTCTGATCGTACAGGTGGTAATGCGGCTATAAAATTTATAACCAATATGCAAGATGGGTGGGATCAACGTATTGAAGCTATGAGAATCTTGGGTAATGGTACAATTGGCATAGGAACGAATAACCCGAAAGGAAAGTTAAATATTGCCCATACCAATGATGCCGGACCAAATGGTTCCGGTGATGCCGGAGCAGATTTAGTGATTGGGAGTGTTACAACAAAACATATGGAAATAGATGATAATGAAATACATTCAATGGCTAATGGGACAGATGGTGCTGTTTTATATTTAAATGACAATGGTGATCCGGTTGAAATCGGAAAAATATTGAGATTAAGACCAACTGATACACCACCTTCCAATCCGCAAGACGGTATGATGTATTTTGATAGTAGTATTAACAAACTACGTTGCTATGCAAATGGCGCTTGGCATAATTTGTGGTAAAAGTCTGAAGTATTTAAAAAATTAAGCACCTCATTTTGGGGTGTTTTTTTATATTAAATTAAAATATTATTTTAGCAACCAAATGAATTATAATATGAGATCAAAAGAATACGCCGGTCAAAATCAACCTCAATTGATGGGGCATCCCATTGGTTTATTTGTCTTATTTTTCACCGAAATGTGGGAACGCTTCAGCTATTACGGTATGCGCGCTTTACTTATTTTATTTTTAACTTCCAAACTGCTTGAAGGTGGTTGGGAGTGGGATAAAACCCGGGCATATTCTTTATACGGCTGGTATGTGATGTTGGTTTATTTTTTACCTATGTTGGGTGGTTGGTTGGCAGATAATAAGTGGGGGCATGTAAAGACAGTAGTGACCGGTGCATTGATTATTACAGCCGGTCATGCAGCCTTGGCTATTGCTGATATGAATATCGGTATAGATTTACGTTTTGTATTTTACATCGGTTTGTTATTATTGGTTGTAGGAACAGGTTTGTTTAAACCCAATATGTCTTCTATTGTCGGAAAAATGTATCCACCACATAGTTCTAAAAAAGATGGTGCTTATACCATATTTTATATGGGCGTTAATTCCGGCGCTTTTATCGGCACTTTATTAGTGGGGTGGATAGGCGAGCATTACGGCTGGAAATTCGGTTTTGGCTTAGCCGGTATTTTTATGTTGTTCGGCTTACTGCAATTTTATTTTGCGCGTGATATTTTTGGCGAAGCAGCCAACAAACCGCAGCCTAAAAAAATAGATTTACCTCCTGAAGAATTGGCCAAGCGGGTTCCTTTTACTTTTTTAGAACAAATATTGGCAGCATCGGGCGCTTTTCTGGCTTTAATATGGGTGGTACATGGCATTTATAAAGTCATTACCGGAACAGGGCATTTTTTACCTGAAAATATTTGGTCTTTTCATTTTATGAATCAAGCGTTTGTTTTAGGTTTGGCCGATATTTTATTTCCGGTTTCCCTTTTAATATTTACTTTTTTAGGCCTTAAAAGACTTTTTAAATATGATCCGGTAGAACGTGACCGCCTTAAAGTTATTTTTATCATCGCTTTTTTTGTCATTGCTTTTTGGGCCAGTTTTGAGCAGGCGGGTACCACTATGACGATTTTTGCGCGTGATTATACGGCCCGTGTCTTAAGTGACCAATGGGCATTGATATATAAAATTGTCGATACCATTATCTCATTTGTCCCGATGTTGGTCTTAACATATGTCATTTACCGTTTAGCCAAAGCAATCTTTTCGACACATCCTTTGACTGTTCTATTCACTTCTATCAGTTTTTTTATCATATGGCTCTTAGTTTTAACCCGTATTTATGATAAACTGCACGCCGATAGTCCGGTAGTGGATACGACTTGGTTTCAAATTTTAAATCCTGTATTTATCATCAGTTTGGCGCCCTTATATTCAAAGCTTTGGCAACGTTTTAAATTGTCTGCTGCCCAGAAATTTTTTATCGGATTTTTACTTTTAGGCAGTGGCTTTGGTCTTTTATCTTTAGGTGCCTCAAGCATTCCCATTGGCGCCAAAACTGCGGCGGTCAGTATGATGTGGCTTATTTTGGCCTACTTGCTTCATACAATGGGCGAGTTAGCTATTTCGCCGGTTGGCTTATCATATGTCAGTAAATTAGCACCACTGAGGATGACCGGTTTTATGTTTGGTATTTGGTATATTTTTACCGGATTAGCCAATAAGTTATCCGGCTTAATGGCAGAAGCTTCTGATAAAATTGCAGAACAATATGGTATATCAACTTTCTTTCTAATTTTTACTATTGTACCATTTTTAGCCGGTTTTTTAATTTTGGCGCTTAACCCATTTATGAAAAAATGGATGCATGGTGTGGAGTGATTATTTTATGAAAGATTTAAGTTGGGCATATATAAAAGGAGATTTTTGCAATAGCTTTCTTTTTAGCCAAGGCAAATTCCGGTTATTTTTCAAATAAATACCATACTTTTGGGTTTGTTTGTCGATAAATAATTTAATATCTTTCTGAAGCAGAGGGTTATCCCGTGTTTTAAGACTCAAATAAGCCAATTCTTTTAAATATAAGAAGTATTGTACCGGAAAAATCGATTTTTTGTCAACTAATGCTTGGTTGACAAACAAGGCTTGCAGATCTATTAAACTTTGTTTCATCCCTTGGATATGGTTAGTCATCACAGGGCTGTTTGTTATAGATTGTGGCCGAATGATATAATGATAGCCCGCAAAAAGACTGTTGTTGACCCGGTTTGCAATTGAAAAAGCATAGAGGACCACGGCTATATCTTCATAAAAACCCGAGGGAAACTGTAAGTTATACTTTTTCATAAAAGCCCTGTTCCAAAGTTTGCCGCAGGCTTTGGGTTCTATAAAAATGCCTTGTTTAAAATAATCTGTCCCTGTGACCGGTTCCGGAAAGGGAATTAAATCTCGTGGTAAGATCTGTTTTTTTTCATTTTCATGGCGGATGTGTTGTCCTTGTAATATGTCCAGATTTTCGGCTTTAGCCTTTTCATATAAAACTTCAAAAGTATTCAGATGAAGATAATCATCACTATCCAAAAAGAAAATATATTCTCCTTGGGCTGCTTTAATACCGGTATTACGCGCCGGCCCCAATCCTTTATTTTGAGCATGTGTAAGTACTTTTATGCGTTTATCACCGGATTCAAATTGTTTTAAAATGCCGGGGGTTTGGTCGGTAGAGCCATCATCGACTAATATAATTTCGATCTCTTGCAAGCTTTGATTCAGACAAGTGTTTATAGCTTTATGGACATATTTAGCTGAATTAAAGCAAGGAATAATAACAGAAACTTTAGTCATCATCCAATAAAATTTACTTCAGGCTGAAGTGTAATGTCAAATTTATCTTGGATATCTTCTCTTATTTGGTCGGCCAAATTTTTTATTTCTAAACCTGTAGCCTCCCCATAATTTACCAATACGAGTGCTTGTTTGGGATGAACACCCACAGAACCGAAGCGTTTTCCTTTCCAACCGGCTTGCTCTATTAACCAACCCGCCGGTATTTTATAGGTTTCGGTAACAGATGTTTTGTAATAGGGCATTTCTGGATATTTTTGAAGTAATTTAATTAATTTCTGTTCGTCAACGTATGGATTTTTAAAAAAACTGCCGGCATTACCTATTTCTTTCGGATCTGGTAGTTTGGACTGACGTATTTCAATGACCGCATCGGCTATGTCTTTAAGGCCGGGTTGTATAATTTTCCGTTGTTGCAAAATGTTTTGAATGGCACCGTAACCGGTTTTTAAAACGTGATTTTTTTTAGTTAATTTAAAATGCACTTCATTGATAAAATATCGCCCTTTATTTTCAGGCAATTTAAAAATAGAGTGCCGGTAATCAAATTGACATTCGGTTTTTGAAAAGATATTGGGCAGACAATTTTGCATATTTAAGGTGTGCACTTCAGTTATAACATCTTTTACTTCTACACCATAAGCCCCGATATTTTGTATGGGTGCCGTTCCTACTTTACCGGGAATAAGTGCCAAGTTTTCAATGCCCCCATAATTATGATGGACGGCCCACATTACAAAATCATGCCATTTTTCGCCTCCTTTTACCGCTATAGTGATGTTATTGTCAGTTTCGTCAACAATTCTTTTTCCTTTAATATTATTATGGAGTACGATGCCTTCAAAATCTTTTAAAAATAAAACATTACTTCCCTCACCTAAAATTAGTTTAGGCATTTGAGGTAAGTCATCAATGATGGTCAATACTTGTTCTTCTGAATCAATATCAGCAAACCAATCTGTTTTGGCTTCAATTCCAAAAGTGTTATAGGGTTTTAGAGACACGTTTTTTTGCATTCAGCTATTTTTTTTGATGATAGCGCTTAACGGCTTTTTTTAATAATTCAGCAGCTCTTTCTAAGTCCTTTTGATTTAGTACATACGCAATACGTATTTGTTTTTGGCCTTGACCCGGGGAAGAATAAAATCCGGCTGCCGGAGCGACCATTACTGTTTCATGTTGGTCGTTAAAATCTTCTAAAATCCATTGGGCGAATTTTTCGGCATTATCTACCGGCAATTCAGCAATAACGTAAAAAGCGCCTTTAGGTGCAGCCACTTTTATGCCGGGTATTTCTTGCAGTTTTTTAATCAGGGTATCCCGGCGTTGTTTATATTCTTCAATCACTTCTTTAAAATATTCGGGCGGGGTATCTATGGCTGCTTCGGCGGCAATTTGTCCCAGACTTGGCGGGCTCAAGCGTGCTTGGGCAAACTTCATGGCCGTTTGCATTAGCTTTTTGTTTTTGGTGATTAATGTCCCGACACGTGCTCCGCACATACTATAACGTTTGGAGACAGAGTCGATAATAATGGCATGTTCTTCTATGCCGGGTTGATGCAAAATGGAATGGTGTTGTGCTTGATCGTAAATAAATTCACGGTAAACTTCGTCAGCAATGATATACAAGTCATATTTTAAAGCCAAATCACGTAACTGTTTGATTTCGTCTTCGGTATAAACATAGCCGGTCGGATTGCCCGGATTACTGTATAAAATGGCTTTGGTTTTGGGAGTAATTAATTTTTCAAATGCCGAAATGGGCGGAAGAGCAAAATTTTGATCGATATCTGAATGGATGGGAACAACATTGACATCATTTTGTTTGGCAAAACCATTGTAATTAGCATAAAATGGTTCCGGGATAATTATTTCATCACCAGGGTCGGCAATACTGCCAATGGCGATGGCTAAAGCCTCTGAACCACCGGTGGTGACTAAAATATCATCCGGGCTGATGTCTATTTGATTTTGTTTGTAATAACCGGCCAATTTTTTACGGTAAGAAGCATAGCCTTGTGAAGGGCTGTAGGCAATCAGATCGAGATCGATATTTTTGAGTGTATCGATAACTTGCCGGGGCGTTTTAATATCCGGTTGACCAATATTTAAATGATAAACCTTTATTCCTTTTTGTTTGGCGGCATCGGCAAAAGGGACTAACTTTCGGATGGGCGATGCCGGCATATTTTGTCCTTTAGTAGAGATTCCGGGCATAAGCTGAATTTTTTAGACAAATTTAAGCATAAATTATGAGTTTACTCGATACCAAAATTTCATTTTATAGGTTCTTTATTTCAAAATAAATGCATCATTATTTTAACATGCTTAATGTGTTATATAACAATTGATTATAATGATAAGCTATAGGTGTCATAAAATTAATTAATAGATTTTGTAAGGAATGTTACAGTATGTCGACTATATTAGTAGAAATTTAAAAAATCAATCAAAATGAAAACAAAAAACGTAAAACATTTAATCTTAGGTTCGACATTAATCCTTATAGGATTTGTATCTATGTCCTTTGTCAATCACAAAACAGCATCGACAAAAGCACACAAGCATTATGTATTAGCTTCATCCGTTAAAACATCTGCTTTGTTTGCCAAATGTGGTGGTGCAAAGGCTGCTGCCAAAAAAAATACGACTAAATCCAAATGCGGGGATGGCAAATGTGGTGAGGGCAAGGCCAAAAAAGGTAAAAAAAGTAAATGCGGTGAGGGAAAATGTGGTGATGGAAAAAATAAAATGACGCACCAATCTAAACAGTCAAAATGTGGTGATGGCAAACCGGGTGCTATAAAGGCGTAAGCTAAAAATGCCACTAAATGTGGTTTGGGTAAATGTGGAAATGCTAAATAAAATATTGAAATATGTCAAAAATTAAACAACTTAAACAATTTTTAACCAGATTAGGAGAAAAATCGCAAGATTTAGCTTTGTTACTATTACGTTTGGTATTAGCCTATGGCTTTTTTGGGCCGGCTATGATGAAATGGGAAAATATGCATGCCATTGGGGATTGGTTTAAATCTTTAGGATACCCCGCACCCTATTTCAATGCTTATATGGCAGGAACTACAGAAATGTTAGGCGTAATCTTGCTTATTTTGGGATTTGGCACGCGTATCATAACACTTTTATTAATTTTTGTGATGTTTATTGCCATTACTACTGTACATCTTAGGAATGGGTTTGAAGCTGGCAATAATGGGTTTGAAATACCTTTATATTATGCCGTGATGTTGTTTACCTTATTTGCCTTTGGCCCCGGCAAATATAGTTTAGAGGCCCTGTTATGTAAGAAAAAAAATGAAAACTAATGGTAGTTAGTAGGACCGGCGATTTTAGTCAATTGTATAAAACTGAAATTGCCGGTGTTACTAATTTTAATTGATAAGTGTTGCCTAACACTTGTGTTGTTTGTAAGACTGCTTCCTAAATTTTGGGAGCAGTTTTTTTAGGCTATAATTTTATGTATCTTTGGTGAAAGAATCATTTTTTCGATGCATCATATTTTAAATTTGGCTTTAGTTTCTTATCTCATAGGCTTTGTATTTTTGTGGATTATCCGCTCTCTTGATAAATATGAAAAAGAACCTTATATCAAATTAATTCTTTTAAGTTTTTTTGGTGGGTTAACGGCTGTTATAACGTCCTGGTTGCTATATTTAAAGATACACCCGGGACAAACTTTTTGGGAGGCTATTTTTAAAATCGGTGCTGTAGAAGAAGCTTCGAAATTAATTAGCTTATTTTTATTATACAAACTATTTGCTAAAGACTTTGATGAAATTGTTGATGGCATTATCTATGTGGCTGCTGTTTCTTTAGGTTTTTCAGTTATTGAAAATATTTTTTATGCACTTGCCTCATCAACTCCTTATACTTTATTAGCAAAGCGTTTTTTGTTTGCGACCATTGGGCATATTTCTTTTTCGGTTTATATGGGCATTGCTTTTTACATTCATAAAAAAGTTCATCGAAATTATTCAGGGCTTTTATGGGCTTATCTTTTATCGGTATTGGGACATGGGCTTTATGACGGATTTATCTTTACACCCTCTTTAAGTTTTATGTTTTTGATAGTTTATATGACCTTAATAGTTTTTCAATTTCGTTTACTTCGATTGACGTATGCTTATTCAAAAATGAAAAAAACTTTAGCTTGGTCAAATATGCAATTGCACACCACGCAAAACAACTGGACCTGTTGTAATTGCCAAGCACAAAACAACCGGCTCTTTATGTTTAATTCCATCAAAATTTATCAGTGTCAGAATTGTGGTCAAGCAATTATTGAAAAAAAAGATTTTATAAAAATTTTAGGCTATTTCCGTCCTAAAATGTCTATTAAAAAGTTTTTCTTAACTTTGGAAAATGAACTTATTTCTGTGAGAAATATTAAACAAGATTTTGGTTTTTATCATTATAAAAAGCAACGCCTAAATACCCCTTTGCCTATATTATCAGAATGGTTAAAAAATAAAAATAAGCAAGACTTAACGAGATATCATAAAAATTTTGAAGGCCGTATTTTTAATCATTTAGGTTTTAAATATTTATTAAAATGACACAACGACGCGTTTTTTTAGGGAGTTTGGTTCGGTCGCCGGCGCTAACGGAACTATTTACGGATCTGCAACAAAAATTTGCCACAGCGGGAGATTTTAAATGGACGCGGACAGTTGATAATTTGCATTTAACCTGGCATTTTTTTGGTGCGATGCCTGAAAAGCAAATTCATGAATTGCAAAAAGTATTGACGCCTTTCTTAAGTGAAGAAATCCCGATTATGCTTGAGATTGAAGGTGTTGCTTATTTCCAAAAAAAAGGAAAACCTACTATACTATATGCTAAGCTAAGGCCAAATAAGGCTTTGGTGGCATATTATAAAAAATTACAAACTGTTTTGTTTAGTCATGGGTTTATAAGTGAAATTAAACCGGAATTTGTGCCGCATATTACTCTGGCTCGGATTAAAAAAGTTAAACCTGAATTTTATAATTGTATTGCAACTTACCGGCATTTGCCTGAAACAATCATAATTCATCATTTAAAATTGTCTATTATCGAAAGTGTTCTGGAACGGCAAGGTGCCTTATATCAAGCTTTGGTTATTGATAAATAATAAATATTTTTTAAGTATCTTTACCTGGAAATCTATTCAAGTATGAAAGTTTATCTCGATTTATTGCAACATATCTTAGAGCATGGTATTGACAAAAATGATCGGACCGGTACCGGGACAAGAAGCGTTTTTGGTTATCAAATGCGTTTTAATTTACAAGATGGTTTTCCGTTGATAACCACCAAAAAAATACATTTAAAGTCAGTTATTTACGAATTATTATGGTTTTTAAAAGGCGATACCAACATTAATTTTTTGAAAGAAAAAGGCGTGCGTATCTGGAATGAATGGGCTGATGACAAAGGCGATTTAGGACCGGTTTACAGTGCGCAATGGCGTAATTGGAACAATGAAGGGATTGATCAAATTTCGCAGGTAGTCGAAACCTTAAAACACAATCCGGATAGCAGACGTATGTTAGTAACTGCCTGGAACCCGTCGGTCATGCCTGATACCACAAAAAGTTTTGCGCAAAATGTCGCTGAAGGCAAAGCTGCCTTACCGCCTTGTCATGCTTTTTTTCAATTCTATGTAGCAAACGGGAAACTGTCCTGCCAAATGTATCAGCGCAGTGCCGATGTTTTTTTAGGGGTGCCTTTTAACATTGCCTCTTATGCTTTGCTGACAATGATGATGGCCCAAGTAACCGGCTTACAACCGGGTGAATTTATTCATACTTTTGGTGATGTTCATATCTATAAAAATCATTTTGAGCAAGTTAAATTGCAATTGACCAGAACACCGAGAAATTTACCGCAAATGCTTTTAAATCCGTCAGTTAAAAATATTTTTGACTTTAAGTATACCGATTTTAAATTAGAAAATTACGATCCGCATCCCCATATAAAAGCAAGTGTCGCTATTTAATTGATATAGGCTGTTTCAAAAGGAGCAGATGGGGCGATGTGAATTGAATATTTTAAAAAAAATACAAATACCCAAATGTGACAAGCTTTTTGAAACAGCCTTTTATAAAATAACTTATTTCACTTCAAAGCTTACTTTTAAATTGATACGGTATTCGGACACTTCTCCATTGTTTACCACGACACTCTGGTCTTGGACATAAGCCGACTTGATATTTTTAATGGATTTACTGGCTTTTTTAATGGCTTTTTCTGTGGCATCTTCCCATGATTTTTTGGAATTTGCCATTAATTCTACTACTTTTAAAACTGACATAATTATATTTTTTTAAGTTAATTATGACAAATATATAAAACTTAATTTATATTATCAGACAGAAATTTAATTATTAGCTAATCTTTAAAGAATATTGTCAAGGATTATCATTTCTAACGGCTATACCTATAAACAAAGTTTAATCAAATAATATTTTTTAATGAAAGCATTAGTCGTGTCCGGTGGCGGCAGTAAAGGTGCCTTTGCAAAAGGAAAATCGTATAAAATTGACCAGCAAATTAAATAAAACGACTAAGACTTTCGGATAGAGAAGTTAAAAGGCACCAATATAGGTGTTGATGTCTAGCTTTGGTTCCCCAAAGAAGAATTAACTCAAAATCCTATCTATTTTGACTCGGAAAAAATGCAAAAGTGGTGGCAAATGGGCTTGGCATTAGCCAAAAAAATCAGCCGCTTTGCTATTGTTTTTTACCGGATGGGAAAGTCATAAATTTGACCTAGTTGGAAAACTTTTTAACCACTTCATTAAATTTATCACGACAGCATAAGCCTGTTGGGTTTAACAATTCACATTTTTCAATAGGCTTTTTGCGATAAAATCCCGTAATTTCTTCCCACGTATTCAAACCTTGCTGTTGCACTGCCACTTTGATTTGTTCGCGGTCAATGTTGTTACAATAACAAATAATTTTTTTCCGGCTGTATGATTTATACCACAATTCGCGTTTTAAGCCGTCAAATGGAATGGTAAAATCACCTGAATAATAAGCGGTTTTACAGGTGGGGTTCATACAAGCAAAATACTTTTTAGCCTTATCAATCTGCTTGAAAAAAACAGGCTTTAAATTAGACTTAAAAACCGTATTCGGTACCAATTGTCCGCTTTGCCCGCAAGTAGGGCAGGCCGGCACTTCAATTGCATTGGTGATATTTTCAAATCCGGCTACTTTGTAATGTCCTTCATTGATTTTTGCAATAATTTCTTCTTCCGACACAAGCGCATCGTCAAAACTGATTTTACCACTGTCGGTTACGTGATTGATAAATTTATCTAAAATACCGTCTAATTCATTGAGTTGTCGTTCGACGGCTACCGAACAACTCGGACAAGTCATCCCTTTTATTTTTAATTGTATGGTTTTCATGAGGCTATTTTTAAATTAGTCGAAAATAACGATTTTTTCTTACATTTTTTCTATAAGATTATTTTAGTTGGTCATTTAAGATTTCTCACTTTGTTCGAAATGTCAATTGAGATTTCTCGTCGTCCCTACTATCGTCGGGACTCTGTCGAAATGACAATTAAGATTTCTCAGTCGCTGTGCTCCTTCGAAATAACAGCGGTTTGTCATTTCGAACAAAGTGAGAAATCTTATAATTATTTAAAGTTTATTAAAACCTTGTTTAATGAGTGTTTTGAGTTCTTTGTCGAGTTTATCCATTAGGGTTTGGCTTTCGCCTATAAATTGGCGTTTGGGTATGGGTATGCTAAACTGCGGTTTGTTGCTCATCGCCATATATTTCTATTGCATTTGTCCGGTGGCTTTATACATAAACCAAAAGAAACGCTTGGCTTTGCGGGTATTGGTTATCAGTAGAGTGCCACCGTTATTGTGTATTTCGGCATATTCGGCGTCGGAGCCGATAACAATTCGTTTTCCGGATTTTTCAAAAACCTGTATGGAGTTTTTGAGGTATCCGGTTCGCAGGAGTATTTTGTAGCCGTCGGCGGTTTCCTTTTGTTTCCAAGGTTCGAGGGCTACATCTGTAAATCCTTGATTTTCGAAACTGTCTTCAAAAAAGTGTTGCGCTTCTGTAGCGGCAATATCGACTATATCGCGTTTGACGGTTTCCCACATGGCGTTAAAATCGGGAGTTTCATTTATGCTCATTGGTTATACTGGTTATATGGTTAATTGGTTATTTGAGATTTCTCAGTCGCTGTGCTCCTTCGAAATGACAAACCTATGTCATTTCGAACAAAGTGAGAAATCTCATAATTATTTAAAATCTCATAACCACGTTTTGATACGATATAATGGTCATCGTTATCAAATATAGAACAAATCGCCCGTAGAGCAAATACACTATACATTAATGCAAAAAACTCTTTGATAAATTGAAATATGTGTTTTTTTGTTTTTACTTGACATTGGTATTAATTTTGTTGTATATTTGTAGTGTAACGCGGGAGGGGCAATGCCCCGCCCAGCCCAAAAAGCAGATCATTTATTTGGTCTGCTTTTTGATTTTATCATACAATAGTTTTAAGTCATCATTACGATTGATAGTAATTAGTTGTTTATCTATTTTGAGTATAATATACAGACACTTTTTACGTGCTTTAAGCTCACCGTTTATTTTAATCAGGGCATCTTCTAACTCGTCCTTTGATATTTGAAGTATTAGCCCGGATTTGTTAAAGTTGTATAATTGCTTACCCTTATTGTATTTGTCAGAAAAAGCATTTCTGATATAATTTCTAACATTCTTTGTTTTTCTTTCAATTGAGGCATCAAAATACATTTGATAATTATCAATGTAAAAGTCAGGATTTTTATATCCGGTTAAGTTTACATAAGGCGGTAACTTTATTTTGTATTTTTCGGCTAATATTAAGCCGAGTTCGTAATTTTGTTTAAAATCGCCCGCATTTTTAGCCCATAAACTTATTTTTAAATAACCTTTTTTTGTTTTTTTGACAGTTTTGTAAAAAGGAAATTTAATTTTAGTTTTTTCTATTATTTCATATAGCTTACGGCATTTCTTACTTAATACCGCCTTTGCATTATCGTCATCACACTCATTGATATATTTAAAATACGGGTGTTGTTTTTCGTCAAAGATTTGTCCTATTTTGCCTACATTGTGCTTAAAGTGTTTGTGTATAGGCACTTCGGGTATATCTTTAAGCTTTGTAGCTTCGTCGCGGGTGCTACGGACGGTGCAACGGCATCGCCAGCCGTTGGGCGGATAGTGGGTGTCCCAAAACGGATCATCTATGGGTCGAACAATGCCGTCGAGCTTGGCATGATCTTCACGCACGCGTTCGTCGTGAGCGGTCATATACTTTAAATTGGGATAAAGGTGTTTGACGGCTTGGGCTTCGTTCCACTTACGTGCCATTTGTGCCTAGGCTTTGGCGGTTTGGTATTCGGCTTGTAAGTAACGCAGGTTGTAGGCTTTGTTTAGCTTTAAGACTTCGGTTTTAAAGCTTTGCCAGTTGCGTATTTTACCGCTGTCATCTACTAATAAAGCGTTCATTTCTTTGAGTTGTGCCATTGTTTTGCCTGCGGCAAAAAAGTATAGGTTTTTTTGCAGTAGCTTGACCGTTGGGCTGTGGTGCGGGTCAAACTTGATCCAATTGTCGCCATATCCGAGTTCGGCGGCGGTTGACAAATCGTCAAAAATATGCGTGTGCAGTTCGCGGTTGTAAAAGCTTTTGAAACCTTTTTTAAAACCTTCTTTGGCTATTTTGAGTATGGTTTTGGTGTATTTGGATATGTCAATGGCAACGGGGTCAGATTTCTCGTCGCTCCTTCGTCGCTCTGTCGAAATGACACCGGAATGACCTAATACGTCCAAGTAATAGCTATGAACGGCTTGGGCGTTAGCTATTGGCTTTTTTTTTTACTGCCGTCGTCCGGTTCAGGGGCGGGTTCGGTTTGAGAGGCGATACCGGTTATGGGTATGCCGGTGCGTTCGGCTACGGCTTCGGGGTCGATGCTGAACCCTGCTTGTGTGAGTTTGACTACCCGGTCAAGGTATTCGGCATTGTTGAGCTGTTCGCTTTCGTCCCAGTCAAATTCCAATCCGGCAAGTTGGCTATACACAGATGATAATTGTGCCAGCTTGGGCAATAGCTGTTTATTGATGACATTTTGCACAAACAACTTATCGCTTTCGTGACGGTCGTTTGCCACTTCTTGCATCACTTTTAAACTGCCGTAGGTGCCTTTGCTATCTTTGTTGGTGGTGGTACCGTCCTGCCCGAGTATGCGTTTGGCAATTTCTGAATTAGCCCGTTTGATAAATTCTCTCTTTCAATTCTAATGCTTAAGAACTACTAAAATTGTTAAAAATCATGCATTAATTAAAATAAGCAACAAACAGCAACATTAACTACGGTTGCGAATTCCTTTACGCATTATTATTTAATATTTTTTGTTGGTATTCGTGAACTTCCTACGTTGGTTTCATTTTGTATCTTTGACTTGTTGAAAACAATTGTGGTTATGTCCGGGCATACGTCTTAGGCAAAAGCTAATTTGCTTATCCGTTTTCATTACGGCAAAAAACCGGAAAACATACCGGAACAAGCAATTTTGCAACTGCTGGGTAAGTTTTCCTATATACGCAAGTATCAGGTATCGATTATCGAAGAAGCCATTGTGCGTATTGTCACGCGACTGTTCGGGTGGGAAGATTAGAAAGTGTAACGTAACAACCAACGAAAGAAAACAAAAGCCATCACAGCGGTTATCAATACCCCCAGATGCGTGGTCAAAGACAAAGTTTGCCCGTCATTAGCGGCATAAAAAACATAAGTGCTAAAACCGATAATCAATAATGAAATGAGGTTGCGTGGTTTAAACATATAGCAAATTTAATAAAAATGAGTTAAAATATCAAGATAGATATTCAGCTACCGGGCAACATATTTGTGCTGTGAATTCCTTTACTCATTATTATTTAATATTTTTTATTGGTATTTGTCAGCTTTCTATGTCGGTTTCATTTTGTATCTTTGAGTTGTTGAACACAATTATATAATTTAGGTAGCAAATAATTAATAGCTGTGAATTCCTTTACTCATTATTATTTAATATTTTTTATTGGTATTCGTGAATCTCCTTTCAGTCGATTTCAATTTTATATCTTTGACATATTGATTACAACTATGCTCTGACTCAATCCATCGATTCCAAGTTGTGAATTCCTTTCAATTTTATATCTTTGACATATTGATTACAACAAATGCTGAACTTTATGTAAAGGACATTAAGTTGTGAATTCCTTTCAATTTTATATCTTTGACATATTGATTACAACTCGCACCACCCATTAACGCAATGGCACTCGGTTGTGAATTCCTTTCAATTTTATATCTTTGACATATTGATTACAACGGGTGCCTTAAAACGAATAGTACCACGCTGTTGTGAATTCCTTTCAATTTTATATCTTTGACATATTGATTACAACAATTTTATTCAAATTAGGTTTAGCGCTTAGTTGTGAATTCCTTTCAATTTTATATCTTTGACATATTGATTACAACTAGAAAAATTATTGGTATGGCGACCGAAGTGTTGTGAATTCCTTTCAATTTTATATCTTTGACATATTGATTACAACATTTCTGCCGAAAAAAGTGGACACGATTAGTTGTGAATTCCTTTCAATTTTATATCTTTGACATATTGATTACAACTCTTGCTTTTTCCTTGTCCGCCTGCTCTTTGTTGTGAATTCCTTTCAATTTTATATCTTTGACATATTGATTACAACCTGTACAATACCTCATCCTGCAACTGTATGTTGTGAATTCCTTTCAATTTTATATCTTTGACATATTGATTACAACTACCTGCTCTTAACATCATCCAGCATTTCTGTTGTGAATTCCTTTCAATTTTATATCTTTGACATATTGATTACAACCAAAAGAATTACGAAGAAGAGCAAATAAAGTTGTGAATTCCTTTCAATTTTATATCTTTGACATATTGATTACAACATTTATCGCTTTCCGGATGCGTGACCCGGAGTTGTGAATTCCTTTCAATTTTATATCTTTGACATATTGATTACAACCCGGTGCCGGGTGTTTGGCTTTTGGACGGTGTTGTGAATTCCTTTCAATTTTATATCTTTGACATATTGATTACAACATTTATCGCTTTCCGGATGCGTGACCCGGAGTTGTGAATTCCTTTCAATTTTATATCTTTGACATATTGATTACAACTGACAGCTGCTTCGATTTTCCTTCCCTTTAGTTGTGAATTCCTTTCAATTTTATATCTTTGACATATTGATTACAACCCGGTGCCGGGTGTTTGGCTTTTGGACGGTGTTGTGAATTCCTTTCAATTTTATATCTTTGACATATTGATTACAACAGATTTGTTTTATATTGAACAAAGAAACTGTTGTGAATTCCTTTCAATTTTATATCTTTGACATATTGATTACAACGACAAGACTAATTCAAAACACCCTTCTTTGTTGTGAATTCCTTTCAATTTTATATCTTTGACATATTGATTACAACTCATCACCCGCCAATCTGTTCAATGGCAAAGTTGTGAATTCCTTTCAATTTTATATCTTTGACATATTGATTACAACACACGAAATTCAAATCCAAATCTTTTTCTAGTTGTGAATTCCTTTCAATTTTATATCTTTGACATATTGATTACAACAAATTGAAAAACTTGGACGATGCCAGCTAGTTGTGAATTCCTTTCAATTTTATATCTTTGACATATTGATTACAACCCTTACTTTATTAGGGGAACGTGAAAGTAAGTTGTGAATTCCTTTCAATTTTATATCTTTGACATATGTGATTCCAAAAGTCTTTAGGCACCGGCTGTTGTGAATTCCTTTCAATTTTATATCTTTGACATATTGATTACAACATTCATCAAACCATTTGATACCGGGAATCGGTTGTGAATTCCTTTCAATTTTATATCTTTGACATATTGATTACAACGATGAGAAAATTATAGGTAAGTGGTAATATGTTGTGAATTCCTTTCAATTTTATATCTTTGACATATTGATTACAACCACGGAAACAAAATATGTTCGTGGAAAATGTTGTGAATTCCTTTCAATTTTATATCTTTGACATATTGATTACAACAGCCACTAAAAACAACTTACTCCAAAGCAAGTTGTGAATTCCTTTCAATTTTATATCTTTGACATATTGATTACAACTGCTCGTAAAGAAATCACTGTTAGAGAATTGTTGTGAATTCCTTTCAATTTTATATCTTTGACATATTGATTACAACGGGAACATAATATAAGTTGTTGAAGCAACTGTTGTGAATTCCTTTCAATTTTATATCTTTGACATATTGATTACAACAAATTACTACAGCCAAATAGAAAGCATGCTGTTGTGAATTCCTTTCAATTTTATATCTTTGACATATTGATTACAACTTTACTGCTGTTGCTGTGTGAGGGTCCATTGTTGTGAATTCCTTTCAATTTTATATCTTTGACATATTGATTACAACTCGTGGGGTGATAGGGTATCAGCTACACTTGTTGTGAATTCCTTTCAATTTTATATCTTTGACATATTGATTACAACAAGGCAATATTAAGATATTAGTAGCTTCCCGTTGTGAATTCCTTTCAATTTTATATCTTTGACATATTGATTACAACTAGATTGAATAATTTAATGTAAAAAAATAAGTTGTGAATTCCTTTCAATTTTATATCTTTGACATATTGATTACAACATGGGTATTACCTATTGGATTTGCAGACTAGTTGTGAATTCCTTTCAATTTTATATCTTTGACATATTGATTACAACCTTCTCCCGCCGTCGTTATATTCAAACTTGTTGTGAATTCCTTTCAATTTTATATCTTTGACATATTGATTACAACAATATGAGGAGAGAGACGGCGAGTGGTATAGTTGTGAATTCCTTTCAATTTTATATCTTTGACATATTGATTACAACGTCAATTGCTCTTGTATTAGTGGTGATAGTGTTGTGAATTCCTTTCAATTTTATATCTTTGACATATTGATTACAACTGGACACAACAACAAATACAGCTACTGCGGTTGTGAATTCCTTTCAATTTTATATCTTTGACATATTGATTACAACTTTCATTAATGGCAGCCGATAGCCGTTTGCGTTGTGAATTCCTTTCAATTTTATATCTTTGACATATTGATTACAACCTCAGCTTCCAACTCCTTCATAAATTGTTGTTGTGAATTCCTTTCAATTTTATATCTTTGACATATTGATTACAACATAGGAGGTCTAAAAGGGCTGTTAATCAATGAGATATAGAATAAAATAGAACGACAAAAAATTGTAATCAAGAAAAAGGCTTGGATTATTTCAAGCCTTTTTTCATTTTCTACATCCTGTCAAAATAAACTTAATTGTTGGTGCAAGGGAGGTTTCTCAGCTTCTTGTTTTTGGTAAAATAGCTCAATCATACCAAACTGTTTGTCGGTAATTTGCATGATGGCCACATGTCCTTTGGGTGGCAAAAAGGATTTTACCCGTTTGATATGGACTTCGGCGTTTTCCTTGCTGGCACAATGCCGTACATAAATGGAAAATTGAAACATGGCAAAACCATCTTCAATCAGCCTTTTTCTAAATAATGAAGCTTGCCTTCTGTCTTTCTTTGTGTCAGTAGGCAAATCAAAAAAAACCATAACCCACATAATTCTATATTGATTTAGTCTGGAAAGATCTTCCATATTGTTCTATTTTAATTGAGGATATAATATTTTTCGTTGAAATCCCTCAAAACACCTGGATAAACTGGTCGTAGTTCTTTGCATGGCATTCATCAGAGGGCTTTTTTCCCCGTCTATATATACATCGAGCACCGGGATTTTAAGTAAATCGGCTTTTAATTCTTTTGTCAGTTCATAATCTCCTTTACCATTCTTTACGGCTACGATTCCATAAACAATTTTATCTACAAAAGGGCGATAAGGTTCCATGATGTCATCGGCTAGGGCATAAGCATTGTACCGGTTGTGATGATGTATGCCCAAAGTGGGTAATAACCCGGAGGCTACCAATGATCTTGCCGTAAGTGCTCTGAGGATTGCATACCCATAATTCAGTAGATTGTTAGGAGGCGGCATTTCCCGTCCCCGTGTAAAACCGGGAATATATTCACTAAAAAGGCTTTTCCAGTAATAGGCAGCTGCTCTCCCTTCCAGATTGTCGGGGTCACCGGAACGAACCGATTCTGCCCATGTAGCAAAATTACGGGGGAGTTCTCCTGTAGAGGGGATTAAACCATATTTTGCTAGAAGCCTCCCTTGATTTCTAATTTTAGCTTTGACAGTTTGTTGCCAGAGTTGTTTTTTAAGGGGTTTGCTCGTATTTATTTGGGCTCTAAAGCGTTCTTGTTGGAGGGTATTACCTTCAAGATTAAGCAATAAACCTTGCGGCATTTTACGGCTATTGCAAGTTATCACTGCGACATTATTTTCAAGTAGGCGAGAGAGAAGGTTTAGGGAAAGCGTCATTTGATAGGCTTCTAGCACCATCACCCCAATATCCTCAATGGGAATGCTCACTTTCTCCTTTTCTTTGTCTGCAAAATCGATGATTAGCTGTTTGTGTTTCGTATGTAAATAGGAGTCGCTTCCTATAAATAAAGTTTTTTTAATCATTCTACTTCCCTTTTTCTATGCCGTAAATATTTCCTAAGCGGTCTATTTTTAATTTCCAGCAAATATTTTTTATAATCTTTCCATCTAAAGATTTTTGATTTTTTGATTGGGGACTTCCAATACCATACTCATTTTGTATTTTATAATTAATATCTTTTTTCCTTTGTTCTTGGAAATTCATATTAAAAATTAAACTAGCAGAATGAACAGGAATAAAATTTGCAGTACTAGCTGAGCTATCTTTAAATAGATAAATCTTATTTACTTGTTCTTTAGATAAATTTTTAAAATCAATTAAATCGATGTTCTCGTCTTCATCCGGAACATAGACCAAATCATTGGGCGAAATATAGAAAAGGAATCTTCCTAATTCTTCATTTAGAGGAATTTGTGTTCTTTCTTCTTTCGGGAGATGAGCTTCCATTTTTTGATGAGCAATTACATCTTTCAACGGGATAGTTTCAAAATTTCTTTTTTTCTTTTTTTCATCCCAATACACGGCATAAAACAGATTGGTTCCTTTGGCAGCTTCTACATATTTTTTATGCTTGGGGCTGTTTGGATTGTCAGACAATGGAAAACGCGAACCAACTTCATACATTTTAACCTTATAAATGGGTTGGTGGGCTTTCCCATTATTTAGTTCTACTATGTTTTTGTTTAAATCTTCTATACCTTCCGGACTAAAGGCTTCTTCAAATTTTACTTTTCCCTTTTCATCCGTATATTTTTTCAGGTGATTTGGAATAATTACTTCACGGATATTTCTATCGGTAATTTGTTCCAGATGTTTTGTTTTATTGATAGCCGATAGAGGGGTCCTGACAAAAGTGGCAATTTTATTTTTTGGGGTTTTCACCAAATCAAATTTTCCATAAATAGTTTCTTTATGCAATGGTTTTCTAATGGCCCAATGATCTCCTTTGGTTTGGGGAACACGTTGTTTCTTGTAGCTTCCGTTTTCTTGTTTTACCCATTTCCAATATTTGTTGGTGGCTTTGTTTATCACTCTTAAATTTTGTTTAAAAGAGGGGATAATTGTTTCCAATTTTTTTGCCGCTTCTACCGGAAAGCCTTCCCAAGGCAACTGATAATTTCGCGTATAATGCCCATATTCATTTTTAATGAGGAGTTGAGGTTGCAAAGCATGTTTGGTTTTTTCATTATTGAGTGCATTGATATACTGAATGTGATTTCTGTTAACAGCTGCAATCACAAGCGCATCGAGTGCATGATGCCTGTGGTCAATCCTTTTTTTGTTAATTTTCCCCGGAAGGTCTTCCGGAATTTTAGGTACTTCAATATTATTCCTGTTGATATATGTAAAATCTGTTCGCTGTGTGAGTTCGTTCAGTCTCTTGAAACGGGGAAGAATAATCTTATTCCATTTATCGGATAAACCCCAATTGTGTTTCAACATGGAAGTAATTTGACCGGTTACGGCAATGAGATTTTTTGAGGTTTCGGCTTGCTCATTTTCTTCTCGTACAATATTACTCAAAAGAGATTTAATCACTTTACTGATATACCGGCTGTCATTGAGTTGTCTATTGATAAAGTTATCCGGAATATCTTCGGTCAATAAATTTTTCATTTTCTTTTTATTATGTGAAAAATATTTTTCCACATGAGATTGATATTCAGAAAGATTTAGAATTTTATGTCCGCCATCAATGGTATAACCTCCTTTTTCGAGGATGTATTCCTTAGCGGTTTTGTTTCCTTTGTCTTGATTCACTTCGCTTTCTGCAATTACTTTATTATTTAATGAATTGTCAAAATATCTGGATTGAGGAATGATATGTTCTATTTGATAATCTGTGCTAAAAAGTTTGGAAAGCGGGATAATCTTTCCGGTATAAGGAGAAACATATTTTTGGTCCAGCCAGAGTTTGTATCTTTCAATTTGTGAAGGGCTAGGGCTGTTTTCCTTTCGGATTTTTTGAATATCATCCGGAAGCTTTTCCAAACTATTCACTACATCTTGCTCATAAATTTTAAGGATTTCCTGGTGACTTGGCGATTCGGGATTAGCTCCCTCATTTAGTAATTCTTTTAATAAAGCCCTAATTCTGGCATTAGTGCGTTCATTTTCAGCATTCTTTTGAGAGATTTGTTTCCGGACATTGGCAGGGTTTTTTAATTCTCTCCCGAGTTCAAGATGAATTTCATCAAAGAAATCTTTTTCTCCGTTTCCATAAGTTTCCCATATATCTCTCACTACTTTGAGGGTTTCCAGTATTACTTGTTCAACTATGGGATTTCTGAGGCTGTGTTGTTTAAAATTTTGCAGATAACGAGTGATGTCAGCGGGACTTTCCCATTTTTGTACGTCTGTAGCTTCAGAATGCCTTCCGTAAACAGCATAGCTGGCTTGGTGAAGTTGAAGCCCTTTATAAGGGTTTTTGTCAATGTTTTTTAAGAAACTCTTCAAAACAGCTCTGGGGATATCATCATCGGAAATTTGCTCTAGTATTTCATTAATCTTTTTTTCTTTGTCTTCATTTTTTTTCCATTCAATGCGATTAATACGATCTAACACACTTTTAAGCCGTTCCAAAATATTGTCAATATTTTGTTTTACTTCCGGATGGATGTCTTCTTCTTTCCAGAATTTTCCAAGCCTCATCAGTGGCAATAGTTTTTTGATGGCTTTTTCAGATAAAGCTCCGTATTCACTTTTAAAAGGCGGATGTTTTATAAAGGCCTTAACGAAACTTTCTTGATCAATTCCATGTTTATCCGCAAATTTTTTTAATGCTTTTTCATATTCTACCGGGTCTTGGACAGAATAAATAATATGCCACAGTTGTTTTTCTATTTCCGGTGTTAAAAATTGTTCGGGTTCAAGGTTATTCACTTTTTTCAAGCGGGATAAAAATCCGGCACGTGTGGGCATTGCCGGATATTTTTTGTCTTCCGGATAGTTCCAATGATAATTGTCTTTTTCCCTGCGATCTAATTTTTTTTGCTTAACGAGAAAGTCAATGATAGTTTTTTGAGACATCTCTTTTTTATTGGATAAATATTCAAAAAGTTGTTCCCAATCTTTTTCTTCTGCTAAAACTTCGTGAGTAACATCTACATCAGTGACTAGTTCTCCATTTCTATAATCCTTATTTTTATATATTTTTAAATTATGTAGAAAGGGCCATAACCTGAATTCTTCATAAACAGGATTTGATTTTGAGATAACTTTGAGGTTTTTGGTTTCTTTAACCTCTTTTACCTGATTAGTTTCAGGATCTTTTACTTTTTTTACATAAGTAATCTTTTCATAGGGACAATTGCCAATCAAAGACTTTTGACTTTTCAAAGGTCGCTGATAGAAAATGATGTCTTCCAGAATAAGGTAGGGCAGGTCTTTGTTTTTTATGTTGTTTCTGTGGCCCTCATTATAGGGATATAATTCCATCAAAGCTTCGCTGTATAATTCTTGATTTTGAAGAGCCGGATGAAATTTTTTCTGGGCATCTAATATTTTTTTCAATTCTTCTTTATAGAATTTTCTTTCTATGGTTTTTATCAGGCCGCCTTTTATTTTTGATTTAGGCGTTTTCAATAAATGCTCATAAATATATTCTCCTACTTCTTTGCTTGAATTCTCAATATCTTGTTGGGTTTTTTCTTTAATAGCAATCCAATCTTTTTCAGAATCAACTTGTTTAAAAGTTCTTTTTGTACTCCCGTCTTTCATAGTGCTGGTAGTTACAATATATTCTTTTGTTTTTCTTTCCCAAGCTTCCGGAGTAACTGTTTGTTTTGGATAAACCCAGTCATTTTCAAAAATTATTTCATATAATTCTTTTCCGTCTTTGGTTTTTTCTCCGGTAGGTTTTAATTCTTTCACCTTTAGAACCACAAATTCCTTTTTCTTGTCATTATCATTTTCTGCCATTTCATCTCTCAACTGATAATATCCTCTCTTTTGATTAAAATTTAAAAGAATCCATGCCAGTTCTTCTTTACTGATAGGCTGTGTCAAAGCCTTTTTTCTTAGATAATAAAGGGTCCAGTCATAGGGAATTTCTCCGGTATATCCACTGTTCCTGAAATCTTCAAGCATTTGATTATAAGAATCTTTAAAAATAAAATCATATTTCCCTTTATCATTTTTCTTATAATCAATTTTAACTTCTTCTTGAAATTGTCCTTTTTTATCAATAAAATCAATTTTTTCTTTATAATGTCGAGGTAAGAAATCCATAATATTTAAAACCCGATGCAATCTTTCTCTTCTCAAAAGTTTTCTTTGATTTAATCGTCTTACGCCTCTATAACCTGTTCGTTCTGCCGTTTGGGAGATACTTTGCCCTGAATCAAATTTTCCCATAACATCCTGAGTCATAGGGATAATTCGAACTCCTAAATCATCAATTTTACCTTTCTTTTGTTCAAAATCTTGTTCAATCAATGCCCAGCCAATACTGTTAGTGCCTAAATCAAGTCCTAATATTTTTTTCATTTTTTTATAATTTTTTAGATGCATAAAGAATAATTCATTAAATATATTAAAGAATTTGTGAACAGACAAAATAATTTGTTGGGTAATTTAGCATTCTAATGAAATTTGCTTTTTTAAAAAAAATAATATAACTTTGTCTTCGAAAGGAATTCACAATAAGGATTATTCCGTTGTGAAAACATTTGGTAAGCCTCTCCGCCTAAGTGGGAGGCATTTTTTTCTTTTTAATTTATTTTCTCCTTTATTATTGTTTTATTGACAGGTAAGCGTCCCATAAGAAGATTTAAAAGATTCAAACAATGCATAACCTCTCCCCCGGTATTACCTCAAGAATTTTATTTGATGATAACGCTGATTAATGGATGAAAATCCGGTTGTTAAGCATCGCATTGTTTATTTATGCGTAAATGTATCAACCGTATCCTATTCTCTCCCTGATTGTTAAAATAAAACTGCTTGTACAATAAACAGTAGGGGATAAATAATTATAGGGACGGGCGAAGTCGACATGTATGAATAAGTACAAGCTATTCTGTTCTTATGCTAATATGGTGGAAATGCGTCTGAAAATTGGTATTTCTCCGGGATTTTGCCCTTTAAGAACTCCCATATTTTCTGTAAGTGTTTTAATAGGTTTTAAAGGAAATAAATTTAATGCGGAAATTAATGGCTCTAAGTTTATTTTTACCGGATTTCCCAGCTTAAAAATAGTTAGGTTATTTTTAGGATGATATAATATAGATGATATAATATATTTGGATACATCCATAGCAACCGGTTGATATGGCTTTCTGTGAAACCGGATTAGCTTGTGACTTGTGTCTTGCTCTGTTGCAAAGACAACAATTTAGTCATATTTGTTTTTTGTCACTTCAAAGGCGGTAAGAGTCAATGTAATTTGAATTTTTTTAAGCTTAATAACGCTTTTTCAACCACAATGCCACATTGACCAATCCAATCAATACCGGCACTTCAATCAATGGACCTATGACACCGGCAAAAGCTTGCGGCGAATTTAGCCCGAAAACTGCAATGGCGACGGCTATCGCCAGCTCAAAATTGTTGCCCGTCGCCGTAAAGGCAATTGAAGCGTTTCTAGGATAATCGATTTTCAATGCTTTCCCGATGAAAAAACTCATAAAAAACATGATGACGAAATACAAGACCAAAGGAATACCGACCTTGACCACGTCCCAAGGAATTTCGACAATCAATTTACCTTTTAAGCTGAACATCAATACAATGGTCGCCAAAAGTGCCCAAAGCGTAATCGGTGAAATTTTAGGGATAAACACGCGGTTATACCAATCTTTTCCTTTGCGTTTAATTAAAATTATACGACTTAAAATACCCATCAAAAAAGGAATACCGAGATAAATCAATACCGAACGGGCAATATCCCAAATGGATAAATCCAGATGAGAGACGGCTGTCTTTAACCCGAAATATTTAGGCAACACAATGATAAACAGCCAAGCATAAAAACTATAGGTGAAAATTTGGAAAATACTGTTCAAGGCCACCAAAGCGGCACCGTATTCCTTGCTGCCACCTGCCAAGTCGTTCCATACCAATACCATCGCAATGCAACGGGCCAAACCAATCAAGATTAATCCTGTCATATAACCCGGCTGGTCTTTGAGGAAAATAATCGCCAGAAAAAACATCAACAAGGGGCCGACAATCCAGTTTAAAATCAAGGATAAAGACATCACTTTTTTGTCTTTAAAAACTTCGGGTATCAAGCTGTAATCTACCTTTGCCAGGGGCGGATACATCATCAATATTAACCCGATAGCCAGCGGAATATTCGTCGTCCCCGATGACATAGCATTGATTTTACCGGCAACCGACGGCACAAAATAGCCCAAGCCAACACCAATAAGCATCGCCAGAAAAATCCAAAGGGTTAAATAACGGTCTAGGAATTTGAGTCGTTTTTTCATTTATACATTTTTTTAATTATCCCGTTCAATTCCGTTGCTTTTGCCAAAGTATTACTAATGGTGCCAAACTTAATAATGTTTTTATGCCAAAGCTGTAATTTTCTGTCATCGACATCGGTATCTATTTCCAAGACATAATCTATTTTTTGCATCATGGGTGGGCGGTCACTGCGTTGTCCTTTGATGTTAATTTGAGCCGAACGATACGGAAAATGCAAAATACTGGCATAGCGTTCTACATTTTTCAGAATGCATGCCGCCAATGCCGTCAGTAATAATTCCGCCGGATTGGGAAGCATATCATCTCTACCGGATGATGCATCAAAACGAATTTCTGTCTTGTTCGCAATTGCGAAAGCATTGCCGTCTGCTTTTGAACTTGCTTTGATATTCTAACATTGTTTTACTTTTTTAAACACAGATTCAATATCATTAGATTTCTTCCCGACATTCGTCGGGACAAGCTGTCACTCATACCTCGCTCTGTCGGAATGACACGCGTCTCATTTTATTGTCTTTTGTCATTTCGACCCCGACTTTTGTCGGGAGAGAAATCTCCTTTTATTCTAAATTTCTTACTTCTATTTATATTTCAGACTTAACAAGTTTTGAAAACCTATCAGGTCTCTCCAATCAAACAACTTTCAATCATTTTTTCCGGTGGTAAATACCCACGCGAAACTATCGTCCCATTGATGAGAATGGTCGGTAATAGCCAGGTTTCATACTGCTTGATTTTTTCCAAATCGGTTTCAATCTCAAAATTTACCGGAATCTGTCGCTTTTCACAATACCGTTCCAACCGCCTTAAAATTCGGCGGGTGCGCCGGCATGCCGGTCCGGGGGATAATATTTTGATTTGGTTGCTCATTATATTACGAGTGAATTAGATAAGGATATCATTCTCAATACTACAAATAATTGAATACTTCTTCCCGATAAATCGGGACAAGTTGTCGCTCGTTCCTCGCTCTGTCGAAATGACAGACAACCACTTTTTATTAATAGCATGTCATTTCGAACGCAGTGAGAAATCTCAATCACTTTTTATTGCCTAGGCTAACTCGTTGCGATAAAATCTAAAAAAATCAACCAAAATTTCATCACGGATACGCCGGAATTCGTTCATAATTTCTTCGTTCGTTCCGGTGGCTCCGGCAGGGTCTTCAAATCCGATATGTAAACGGTGTTTGACATCACCCGAAAAATACGGGCAGGTTTCCTTAGCGCCGTCACAAACCGTGATCACATAATCAAAGGACTGATCCAAAAATTCCGATACATTTTTGGGATGATTATCGCTGATATCAATATTCATTTCTTTCATAGCCACAATGGCTTTGGGGTGTACTTCGCCGCTTGGATTGGTGCCGGCGGAATAGACTTCCAAGTCCGGGTCAAATGCTTTTAAAAATCCTTCCGCCATTTGGCTGCGGCAGGAATTGCCGGTGCATAATATTAAAATTTTATGGTTCATATATTTTAATGTATCAAATTTTTGTTGTCTTTAATGCTAAATTCGGGTTGCAAAGTCGTGTGTTCGATGCCGTATTGTTCTTTGAGATAGGCGTTTACTTTTTTCATAATATCCTCAAAATCCGTTATTTTACAATCTTTATCAACATCTAAATGCGCTTCAAACATCACGTCATGTTCGTTAATCTGCCAAGTGTGAATATGGTGAATATTTCTCACACCTTCTATCTGTCCGATATCTTTGGCAATTTGGTTTAAATCTAAATTTTCGGGGGTGAATTGCATCATTATTTTTAAAGATGTTTTAAAAATATCCCAACTCATATAGATTAAATAAATAGCAATCAGGATTGAAAACAGCGGATCTATCCAATAAATATGATAGTATTTCATCACAATACCGCCTATCAAAACGGCAATAGACGTCATCATATCGCCGAACAAATGCAAATAAGCGGACTTCATATTTATATTATCCTTAGCATCTTCTT
>Ga0256831_1000258_pt1 | contig 28212 bp, 24 predicted proteins | sample 132544metaG_FD_189087 | JGI IMG/M metagenome (GOLD analysis project Ga0256831, IMG submission 189087) | Hydrothermal vent microbial communities from Lau Basin, Pacific Ocean - 132-544 | ecosystem: Environmental > Aquatic > Marine > Hydrothermal vents | place: Pacific Ocean: Lau Basin | collected... | reverse complement strand
AACCATGTTTAATCCTGAATCCGATCCGCTGGGCAGCGGCTACCATATTATCCAGTCAAAAATCGCCATTGGTTCCGGCGGCATTTTTGGCAAAGGCTGGCTCAATGGCACCCAGTCTCATCTGGAATTTCTGCCCGAACGGCACACTGACTTTATTTTCTCAGTATTTGCGGAGGAATTTGGTTTTAGCGGGAGCCTGATTCTGCTGACCCTGTATTTATTTATTATCTATCGAGGCATTTATATTACTACCCAGGCTCATGGCACCTATGCACGTCTGCTCGGGGCCAGTGTGATACTGACCTTTCTGATTTATATTTTTGTTAATATTGGAATGGTGAGCGGTATCCTGCCGGTAGTCGGGGTGCCTCTGCCGCTGGTAAGTTATGGCGGTACATCAATTGTGACATTAATGGCCGGATTTGGTATTTTAATGTCCATTCACACTCATCGAAAACTTTTAGCGCATTAAGCGTTAAGCGTTAAGCGTTAAGCGTTAAGCGTTAAGCGTTAAGCGTTAAGCGTTATCAGGATAAGCTTACGGGTTATTTAAACAAGGAAATTATATATGTTCACGGTTCTCAATCGTTTTTTTATGCTCGGTTTTATATTCACTCTTTTAGTTTTTTCGAGCCCGGTTCTGGCCGCTAATCTGGCACAGGATGCACAGGTGCAAAAATTTATTCAGAGCATGGTCAGCAAGCACGGCTTTAATAAAAAAGAGCTAGAAACCTTATTTGCTCAGGTACAACTCAAACAGAAAATTCTGGATGCCATCAGTCGTCCGGCAGAAAAAAGCAAACCCTGGCATGAATACCGGAAGATCTTTCTTAAACCTAAACGCATAAAACAGGGTGCCCGCTTCTGGCAGGACCATAATGATGTAATAGATTATGCTTACCAGGTATACGGTGTAGCACCGGAAATTATCGTAGCTATAATTGGTGTAGAAACATTTTATGGTCGCCTGCAGGGCAATTACCGTGTTATGGATGCACTATCAACGCTTGGTTTTAAATACCCCAAACGCAGCAAGTTTTTTTTGGGTGAACTGGAGCATTTTCTGGTTATGAGCAGGGAACAGGGCTTTGATCCACTAAGCAAAAATGGCTCTTATGCCGGAGCTATGGGTATGGGACAGTTTATTCCCAGCAGCTTTCAAAGCTATGCTGTGGACTTTGATGGCGATGGACAAAAAGATATCTGGAGTAATAAGGCCGATGCCATTGGCAGCGTAGCCAATTATTTTAAACGCCATGGCTGGAAAAAAGATCAGCCAGTAACAGATCCGGTTCAACTCAGTAATAATACCAGTCTGACACCCAAAGAAGCCTGTAAACGTAGTTGTAAACCTAAATTAACGATTAGTGAGTGGAAACAGCAAGGCGTTAACGGCAAATTGTCCGCTGCGGGTAACAGCAAGGCTATCTTACTGGCTTTACAACAGAAAACCGGTATGGAATACTGGCTTGGCTATAATAACTTTTATGTGATTTCCCGTTATAATCACAGTACATTATATTCTATGGCAGTCTATCAGCTCAGCCAGGAAATTAAACAGGCTTACCTGACTATCAATTCACCAACTGTAAATAAGGCGGCTTTAAACAAAGCCATATCAAATAAACAAACTTCGGGTAAATAAACAACTATGCCAGTCCGCTTTCTATCAGCTATTGCTGCTTTTACCATAACTATTTTTCTGGCCGCCTGCAGCAGTTCACCGGATATTTACAGCCGCAGTAAAGACGGCCCGCCGTCTCAGTGGGGTGACGTTTCTCAAATACCCAATGCTGTCCCCAAACACACCACCCTCAGCAAATCCGGCAACCCAGCCTCTTATGTAGTACTTGGCAAACGCTACTATGTGATGAAATCCAGCAAGGGATATAAGGAACGTGGAATTGCATCCTGGTATGGCAGTAAGTTTCATGGCAAACGCACCTCCAGCGGTGAACCTTATAATATGCATGCTATGACCGCTGCTCATAAAACTCTACCCCTGCCAACCTATGTCAAAGTCACCAATCTTAAAAATGGTCGACAGGTTATTGTTAAGGTCAATGACCGGGGGCCCTTTCATGAAAACCGCATTATTGATCTGTCACATACCGCTGCCATAAAACTGGGTATAAAAGGCACTGGTACGGGCCTGGTAGAAGTTGAGGCCATTGATCCTGAGCACTGGAATGCAGAAAAAAAAATTGCCAAATCATCCCCGGCAGTAAACAATGTATCGGCATCAGATGTTAATAGTATTTATCTGCAAATCGGGGCATTTATCAGTTCTAATAATGCCTATGCACTGAAAAATCAGGTAAACAATGCTTTAAATTCTACCCTCGCCAGGGTCACAAGCACCCTGAATAACAATCAGAAATTCTATCGAGTTCGTATCGGCCCTCTGAACAGTGTACAGCAGGCTGATAAACTGACTGAGCAATTAACCCAAAAGGGATTTAACTCACCCCGAATTGTCATTGATTAAAAACATATCATGGTTTGCTCTCTACCGGGCTAGATTCCCTGAAACTCCCGGCAGACTGCAGTATTAATTATTATCCTAAAATAATCAGTGTCTAGGATTTTGTCTTTTCTGTCGCCATTTTTTCTTCAGGCGAGCTCTTTTTTCCGGGGGTAGATTTTTAAACCACCGATATTTTTTACGTAATTGTTTTTTCTTTTCCGGTGGGAGATTTTTGAAACGGTGGAAACGTTTTTTAAGCAAGACTCGTTCTTCTACTGATAAGCCTGACCACTGTTTCATACGTCTTTTCGCTTTTTTTCGCTGTTCCGGATCCATATGTAACCATTTCTTTGCACCTTTACTCAGTCGCTGCTGTCTTTCGGGAGTAAGTTCATTCCATTTTCCCCGGTATGATTTAAGCAATTTCTGTTCCTGGGGAGACAAATCCTGCCATTGCACATTAGCTGCATACAGACTGTTACTGCCCAATAGCAAAAGAATAAATATCATTACAAAAAAGGTATTCATACAAAAAGCTGCTCTACATATAATCATGGTTATTGGCCCCATTGCTGCCGCTTAATATCAGCTTCGGGTTGATACTCTCCGCGTTGATAGGCAGGAGTGAGAATTAATGAATCAAGAGTATCCCAAATCTCATCCTCTGCCTCATAATCAGCCAGGAATTCTAAAAATACTTCATCCGGCAGTTCATTTTCATCCGCACTACCCTCTTCACTACTGCGCACTATCAGCAGAGGACTCAGGAAAAATATACATAGTGTGATAATTATCTGGCGCTTCATTTTATGAAAACTCCAGATTCGCTGCCTGCGCCTGATGGGCTTCCGCCCTGGATTCATCCTGCTGTTTTTCCTGTTCCGTCAGCCATTCAATAAATTCCAGCTGTTCAAACATTTCAAGTTGCTCATCCGCAACCAGTAATTCTATAACATCGGGATCGATTGTTTGCTGTTTTCTCGAAAACTGAAATACCAGCCCTGTAAGTAATGCAAATGAAAAAGCAAATACCAGCACCGGTTTCCAGTTTATCGGCAGTAAATTCATCAATGACAGCCGGCTAACTAAACCCTGTTCTGAATATTTTGCTAATATTGCCTGACGATTCATATACAGCTTACGACCTACATCAGGAGAAAGATTATCGTTATCCTGATCCAACTGCCTGATAATTTCTGCCTGCAATGAGGCAGGAAGTTTATTTCTCATTCCATTTTCACTCATAGCGCTCACCTAATGCCTGCTGCAGACGCTTACGTGCACGGGAAAAATGTGTTTTTACACTGCCCGTGGAACAACCCATAATGTCCGCTGTCTCTCCGGTATCATACCCTTCCCAGGCTCTTAACAGGAAAGCCTGTTGTTGCCTGACGGGCATCGTTTTAAGTATTTTAATAGCTCTGGTTCCTAACTGTTCAATGGCAAAACTTTGTTCCGGTGTTTTGTTTTCTACATCCGGAGTCTGATCATACAATTCATCGTGTTCAGAATCACCCTGGTTATTTTTTTTCCGCCAGAAAAAAAATTGCTTTTTTATCTGCTCTTTACGATGATAGTCCATTATCCTGTTTTGCAGGATGGTATGAAACAGAGCAGCCCACTCCTGTTGCGGTTTTGAAGCATATTTATCTATCAACTTCAGCATAGCATCCTGGACAATATCCAAGGACTCTGTCTCATTATGTAGCGCAAAAAAAACAATCTGATACGCACGTTTTTCAATGCCGGAAAAAAAACTCTCCAGTTGCTGTAATTGTTCAGGTTTTAACATTAATAGCGGTACTAAATTAAGGATTAGGGGCTGTGTTTTCCTGTTTATGGACTTTGCTCAGCATTGAGCAGTTTTTTTTATACTGCTCACCGCTATCTTATCGATATTTTCGATCATTAATTTGTGCATTATAACGACGTCCCTGCCTGTCCATATAGTGATTCGCCCGGTCACCACGTCTATCCATACGATAATTAATACGATCCCCTTCTGTATCCAGTTTATTTGCTGCCCGAGCATAGCCATGTCTGTCAGCCCAATAAGACTTTCTATCCAGATCCCGGTTTATACGATCACCGCGATTTTCCCAGTAATGCTCCATATGATTACCATATCGATCCATCCTTTGTTCAACATGATTGCCAGCCTTATAACGCTTCTGGTTTATTTTTTTTCGGACATCAGGTGGTAACTGACCATTATGGTTATCAGCATATCGCTGCAGGCGCTGACCTTTATGATCAATTCGATTATCCAGATGCTGACCTTTTCGATCCAGCCTGTTATCAATGCGATCACCTCTATGATCCAGCCTGTTTTCCAGAACATCCCCTCTATGATCCAGTTTATCAGCCAATTGTTCATGACCATTGGCGCGGGCTTTATCCGCCTTTTTTTCATAGTGCTCATTAATCTGATCTCCTTTTCGGTCATAATAGCTATTGATTCGGTCTCCCCGGTTATCAAAATAATGTTCTATTCTATCACCCTGTCGGTCGAAACGATCTTCAATATCATTGTGTTCAGCCAGCACCAGATTTGAAATGCCTGTCAAAGCAAATAATGAAACAGAGAACAAAGCTGGTTTTAATATTAAATATGTCATTTTAGTTTCCTTTTTTATGTTGATTTACTTCTATAAACGCATCAGGAAACAATCGGTTGACAAAAAAATAAATTTTTTATTATCAGAAAATGAACCTTTTAAAAAAAATATTGCCCAAACCTTTCAGAATTGAGTAATTATTTTTCTAATTTGCCTGTTTTTAAGTTAGAATTCCAACTCACCACATGAATTACCTGAAACATTATCCTAATTATTCGAGCTGCCCATTTATGAAACGGACTCTAAGTTATTTTTTAATCTTTGTTATATTTTCCATTGGCATTCAGAATAGCCATGCGACTCCTAAAATTATTCCCAAGGCACCGGACATCTCCGCCAAAGCCTATATATTAATGGATTACAATAGCGGTAAAATTATTGCTAAAAAAAATGCCGATATGCCCGTTGCGCCTGCCAGTATTACTAAAGTAATGACAGCATTTGTAGTTTTTTCCGAACTTGAAGAAGGCAATATTCAGTTAAATGATTTAGTTACTATCAGTAAAAAGGCCTGGAAAACCCCAGGCTCCAGGATGTTTATTAACGTCAACAGTAAAGTATCAGCAGAAGATTTAATACAGGGTATGATTATTCAATCAGGAAATGATGCTTCAGTGGCACTGGCAGAACATATTGCCGGCAGTGAGGATACTTTTGCAGCATTAATGAATCAACATGCTCAGGAACTGGGTATGAAGAACACCAATTTTATGAACAGTACCGGTCTGCCCGATCCTGCCCATAAAACCACTGCCCGCGATCTGGCTATTCTGGCCCGAGCGTTGATCAAACGCTTTCCCCAATATTACAAATGGTATTCCACCAAAGAATTTACCTATAATAAAATTAAACAATCCAATCGCAATAAATTATTGTGGTGGGACAAAAGTGTTGACGGCATGAAAACAGGACATACCGAAGAAGCAGGGTATTGTCTGTTATCTTCTGCCAAACGCAATAATATGCGCCTGATATCTGTGGTACTCGGCACCAGAAGTACTGATGCCAGAGCACAGGAAACACAGAAATTACTTAATTTTGGATTTCGTTTTTATGAGTCCCATATTATTTATCCTGCCGTGAAAACCCTGAAAAAAATCCGCATTTATAAAGGCAGTAAACAACAACTGGCTGTTGGTGTGGCCAGTGATATTGCAGTTATTATTGCTCGTGGACAGTATAAAAACCTTAAACCCACAATGAATATTAATACTCCAATTGAAGCCCCTGTTAACAAGGGCAGCAAACTGGGTTCAGTGGAAATTCGACTCAATGGCAAATTACTGAGCCGTTCCCCTTTAATTGCTCTGGAAACCATTCCATTGGGCAGTCTCTGGCAGCAGGCTAAAGACAGCGCATTAATGATGATGGAGTAAAATATTGTCTGAACCAGTCGTGTATTTGAATGGTGAATACCTGGCATTAAGCGATGCCCATATTTCCATACTGGATCGAGGGTTTATTTTTGGAGATGGTGTCTACGAAGTGATCCCTGCTTATGGCGGCCACCCGTTTCGCATTAATCATCATTTACAGCGTCTGGGTAATAGTCTGTCAGCCATTCGCATTAAGAATCCATTAACCCATAGCCAGTGGCAGGCAGCTATTGAACATCTTATTGAACTCAATCAGCTGGATGATCAATCCATCTATTTACAGGTCACCCGGGGGGTAGCCCCCAGAGATCACCGTTTTCCTGAGCAGTCACAGCCAACCATTGTCATTATGACCAATGCATTAAAAACGGTTTCTGCTGAAAAACTCCGCCAGGGTGTCGCAGCAGTGACTCTGTCTGATAATCGCTGGCTAAAGTGCCATATTAAATCCATTTCCTTATTGCCCAATGTCCTACTACGCCAGGAAGCACAGGATCATAATGCCGATGAAGCCATTTTAATACGCAATGGATACGCCACCGAAGGTGCATCCAGCAACCTGTTTATTGTCCAGCAGCAATGTATCATCACCCCGCCGAAAGGAACGATGTTATTACCGGGAGTAACCCGTGATCTGGTAGTACATATTGCCCGCAACAAAAAAATCTGTGTCAAGGAACAACCCATCTCGGAAGCTGAACTGATCCATGCCAGTGAAATCTGGATCACCAGCTCCACCAGAGAAATTTTACCGGTTACAAAACTTAATGACAAGCTGGTAGCTAACGGGCAACCCGGCTCACTCTGGCAGGAGATGTATCTTGCCTACCAGGACTATAAACAACTTTTACGCAGCGGCAAACCATTATCTGATTTATAATTCTGAAATCAACAATGTGTTAACTACATCAGCATAATTTACCGTATCAGCTTATGGAGATCTTACGAATTTAGAATTACGCTGAGTAACTGCCACTAATAAAGAACAACTGAGAATATTTAAAATGACGGATAAACCCCCGGTTTCTGAAAGTAACAGCATTGATGAAGATCAGTTATTACATTTCCCCTGTGACTTTTCCTTAAAAGTAATGGGCGAAGATATTGATAATTATGCAGATTATGTACTCTCTGTCTGTCAGAAACATATCGACAATGTCACCTCAGACAAGCTCAGAACCCGCCCCAGCCGCAACGGAAAATACCTGGCTGTTACGGTTACATTTGTTGCCGCCAGTCGGGAACAGCTGGATAATCTGTATCTGGAACTCAATGCTCATAAACACACTCGAATGGCACTCTAATTTGTGTCTGCCCCCGCCCACCCTGATCATCCGGACTCTTGGACAACAGCCCTATCAACCCATATGGCAGTCCATGCAGCATTTTACCGACCAACGCACAGCCGATACCCCTGACGAAATCTGGCTGCTGGAACATCTTCCGGTGTTTACTCTGGGGCGTAATGGTAACAGGGAACATATACTCAGTCAGACCGATATCCCGATTATCTCTGTCGACCGGGGTGGACAGGTTACTTATCATGGCCCCGGACAATTAATTGCCTATCTGCTGATTGATATAAAACGACTGGATATGGGGGTTCGAAAACTGGTCAGCCGGATAGAGCAAAGTCTGATCGATACTCTGGCAGAATATAATATAACTGCCCGATCCAGAAAAGAGGCTCCAGGGGTCTATATTGATGATGCCAAAATTGCAGCTCTCGGTTTACGCATCAAAAAAGGCTGTAGCTTTCATGGCCTGAGTCTGAATCTGGATATGGATTTAAGCCCCTTTAAACTCATTAATCCCTGCGGCTATAAATATCTTGAAGTCGTTCAGCTTTGTGACTATATTGAAAAGGTAAATCCCCTGCTGATTCAACAACAACTTGTTATGCACCTGGTCAGCAATCTTGGTTATACATCAGCTGATAAGGCACTTGTCTGGAAAGAAGGATTCTAAGCACTTATGGGCGAAAACATTATCGTAAGAAAAGCGAACAAGGGTGATCTGGATGAAATCCTGTCCCTTATCAATAGTCCTCAGGCCGATAACGGCAACGCAATGGAAAGCCGAGACGGTAATACCATTTATCAGTCCATTCTGGAAGACAGCAACTATTTTCAGATTGTAGCCAGTTCAGAGCAGGGCTTAATTGGTACTCTGACTTTGATTATTATTGTCCAGATGAGTCATGAGGGCAGCAGCAGTGCATTAATCACTGACCTGATCACACAGGACAGCCCCCAGAAAAAAGAGATTGCTTTTGAACTACTAAAATATGCCACCACACTGGCAGAGGAATATGGTTGTTATAAAACTATAATAAGTGGTGATTATCAAAAAGACATCATTAGCCAGGCCTGCAGGACTTTAGGTTTTGAACAAAATTCTAACTGTCTTTTATTAATGGATAAATAGAAGATAAGTCGGTAGTCGGTAGTCGGTAGTCGGTAGTCGGTAGTCCAGATATTATAAGGTTTTCCTGTCAGCCTGTTTCAGGTCAGGGAATATTTTTTCATACGATACAATAAGGTATCGCGAGTCAGACCTAATAAACGGGCTGCACGGGTACGATTACCGGAGGTTTTATCCAGCGCCTGCTGGATTAATTCAATTTCCAGTTTTTCCAGTGACAAACCATTTTCCGGCAGAGAGAGCAGTGTTTTCCCAGCTGCCTGTCTGGCCGTTTTAATTTCTACTGGTAGATTATCAACATCGACTGTCTGCCCTGACAATAGAATAGTCATACGCTCGCAGAAATTACGCAGTTCCCGGACATTACCGGGCCAGTGATATTCTTTCAATGCCTTAAGTGCAGCCTTACTATATTCCGGGGCATCAACACGATACTGTTCAGCCAGAGTCCTGGTAAAATGAACCAGCAATAATTTTAAGTCCTCAATACGTTCCCGTAAGGGTGGGATTTCCAGAGGAATAACATGCAGGCGATAAAATAAATCTTCTCGAAAATGACCTTTTTTAATCTCTTTGCGTAAATCCCGGTTAGTGGCTGCAATCACCCGGACATTGACTTGTTCTGTGATAGTAGAACCCACTTTTTCACATTCTGAAGATTCCAGAAAGCGCAGTAGTTTTGCCTGCACTGATAAAGACAGTTCACCCACTTCATCCAGAAACAGAGTCCCCTTATGAGCAGATTGTACGTAACCCTGCTGATCCGCAAAGGCTCCGGTGAAAGACCCCTTAATATGACCAAACAGCATGGATTCTGCCAGATTTTCTGGAATAGCCGCACAGTTTACAGTCACCATTGGCTGTAATTTTCTCTGACTGTCCATATGAATAGCTCGGGCAAATAACTCTTTGCCGCTGCCGCTTTCACCCTGTATCAATACCGTCACATCAGAGGCAGCTGTAATACGTGCAGCCCAGACCACACGGGTCAAAGCTGGTGAGTCGCCAAGCAGTTGCGACTGCGAGCCCTCAGGCTGGATTTGTAAATCAGTCATACCGGTTTCCATAATACAGTGCAGGTATCCACAAATATAAAATAAGTGCGAAGAGTCACTAACTTTTAGTGTTGTTATAATAACAGAGTACAGCAATTTTTTAAAATGACTCAGATCAAGGGGAATTTGAGCCTGAGCTATTAGTCTTATGCCTATGAATAATCAATTTATGAATACCGCCATTGAACTGGCCCTTGAATCAATAGAGCATTCCGGTGGCCCCTTTGGTGCAGTTATTGTAAAAAATAATCAGGTAATAGGCCGCGGCAGCAATCAGGTCACCTGTGTAAAGGACCCTACAGCTCATGCTGAAATCCAGGCCATTCGTGATGCCTGCCATAATATTCAGTCCTTTTCTCTGACCGGCTGCAGCCTGTACAGCAGCAGCGAACCCTGCCCAATGTGTCTGTCCGCCATCTACTGGGCCCGTCTGGATCAGGTCTACTACGCAAATACTTATCAGGATGCCAGTAGAATAGGCTTTGACGATCAGTTTATTTTTAAGGAACTCAGTCTGCCTGATGCACAAAAAAAAATTGTCCTGCAGCGCGTCACGGATCAGCACGTTCTGGATAATGCCCTGAAAGTTTTTCAAACCTGGGACAAATCTCCATTCAAACAATCATACTGAGGCGCTGAGCTGGGCACATAGCTTAAAGCAAAATCCGTTCGACAGGCTCCGGCATTCAGTGCTAAAATGGTGCTTTACTGTGCGCATTATATTATAGCTATTCGGTATATCAGCATAAATTACCGTATCAGGCTCTGCAGACTGTATTTTCAGGGATATGCCGCTCATTTTTGACGATCGTAAGTCGTTGAAAATGGAATAAAAGAAAAATCACACTTTTTCTTTTGCGTTCCGGTAAATTGCCAGGAAGGCAATTTCCAGATGGACACTAAATAGTTTCATTACATTTTTAAAAATGAAAAAACTCAAATTATAAAATAAATACCAACAATGGACAGATTGAAAAATATCCTGCAAGCACATATGCAATGGATAAATACTGTAAACCAGGCGGACATTACCTTGCATCAACCCAAAAATGAACAGCTCAACATCCTCATTCACAGCATGTTTTCAGATAAAAAAAATACCGGATTTCTATGGCTGGCTATTTCAGCACTATTACTTTCAAGCCCCGCTTTAGCAGAAAACTATCAGTCTAACGGCTGGCAATGTCAGCAAATGGAAAACGGACACTGGAACTGTGCACCCTCTGATGGTCAATATGCACCGTCTATTGCCACCGGCGCACCCATTCCCTTAGCGGTTCCAAAAGCATCGGTTGTGGCCCCTGCTCCCAAATTCCCTGAAGCGGATTTTTCCAATCCCAATACCGGCCCCAGTGGTGGTATAGCTGTTATCCAGCCGGTTTATAAGCCCAGAGCACCCGGACAAGTAGCTACCTGGTCAAGCTGTGCTGTACAGCCTATGGCAGAAATTGATAGAAAAGCCATGCAGTCTCAGGCTGACGAAAGTACTAATATTGAAGCTGATGAAGCGATATCACCGGATTCCAGTCAGATTGATTTTAGCGGTAATGTAGTCATTACCAGAAATATCCAGAAGCTAACAGCTGATAAAGCCCGATATAATAAAACCACCAGTATTTTTGATGCCGAGGGTAATGTCGTGATTTCTGAGCCGGGTATTATACTCAAGGGAGATACCGCCCGCTATCAGACAGATGAACGTAAAGGCCGGCTGGATCATGCCAGTTATGAACTGCCATCTCGCCCGGCCCAGGGGGTAGCAGACAATATCCGCTTTAAGCCCGGTACGATTAATCTTGATAATCCAACCTATTCTACCTGTCCGGCCAGCGATCCAGACTGGGAACTCAGTGCCAGCGATCTGGAATTGCATACAGAGGAAGGGTATGGTGAAGGTACCAATGCGGTAATGCGCTTTAAAGGAGTGCCGATTGCTTACACTCCCTATATTCGTTTTCCACTTAATAATGAACGACAGAGCGGCTTTTTAATGCCTGCTATTGGAAGTTCCGATAGTAATGGCTTTGAACTGGCCACACCCTATTATTTTAATATTGCACCGGATCAGGATGCGACTTTCACACCACGGGTTTTATCAGATCGAGGTCTGATGCTCGGCGGTGAATATCGTTATTTAAGTAAAAACCATTCCGGTGAAGTATATGCTGAATGGTTAAATGATCGTTCTTATGATGATCGCAGGGACATTGCTGAAATAGCTCAACGGGAAGGCAGCAATAATAACCCGACTATTAACGGCAAACAGATACCCAATGATATATCCAGAAACCGTGGCGCCTTCAGTATGCAGCAACGAGCCAACTGGGGCAATGGCTGGTCCGGTAATGTGGATTATAACTACGTCACGGACCGCTATTATCTGGAAGATTTCGGTAATAACCTCAGAGATAAAAGTGCAACACATCTCCTACGCGAAGGCCTGGTTCGTTATAACGGTGATATCTTCAATTTTATGGCCAGAGCACAGGGATATCAGGAACTAAGATCAGCAAGCCATACCTACAGCCGCTTACCTCAGATAACTCTATCAGCCAATGATGATTACACCCCCTATGGTATTGATTTACGAGGCGGCTTTAATTCCGAGTTTGTCACCTTCAAGGAAAACTGGGACGACATTGATCTCTATAATAACAATCCAGATAATGAACGAGTTGAAGGCAGTCGTTTTCATATTGCGCCTGACATCAGCCTGCCCTTTAGAAACTCCTATAGTTTTATTATCCCAAAACTCAGTCTGGATATGGTGACCTATAAGCTGGATAATGAAGACAAAGATATAAAATATTTTGGTTCTGTCAGCAACCCAAAGGCGTCTATTCTTGATGACACACCTTCCAGAGTAGCTCCTATCTTCAGTCTGGACAGCGGCCTTTATTTTGACCGGGATCTAAGCCTGTTTAATCTGCCCATGCAGCAGACACTGGAACCTCGACTGTATTACTTATATGTACAGGACAAAGATCAGAGTGATATCCCCATTTTTGATACCGCACTGTCCACCTTCAGCTTTAATCAGTTATTCCGGGAAAATCGTTTTAACGGCTTTGACCGTCTGGGTGATGCCAATCAGTTAACTGCTGCCCTGACCTCCCGTCTGCTGGATAGTAACAGCGGTATGGAACGATTAACCGCTTCTATTGGTCAAATCTATTACTTTGAAGATAGAAATGTAACACTGAATTACGATTCAAAGGGTGATCCCATTCAGGCCAGAAAAGACAAGGATTCCAGTTCCAGTATCGCGACCGAGATCACCAGTCGCTTTGCCCGCAACTGGTATACCTCATACTCCCTGCTGTATGATCCCAATAACGACGGTCAGACAGATGAAAGTCGCTACCGACTGCAATTTAAAGCTGATCGATATCATATAGCCAACCTGGATTATTCCTATCGTGCGGGAGATTATGAGCAGATTGAAGCCTCCACATACTGGAAAATTGCTTCCCAGTGGCGAGCCCTGGCTCACTGGTATTATTCAATTTATGATAATCAGGCCAAATTCGATCCCCGTTCAGGCTCGGTAGTCATTAATAAAGCTAATACCCGTGACAGTTATACCCTTGATGCCAAAGTGGGTCTTGAATATGACAGCTGCTGTTATGCTCTGCGCCTTGTTGTCGGACAGGATCAAAGTGATTATTATGCCGATACTAATAACTACGTCATGATGCAAATACAATTTAAAGGTCTGGGTTCAATTGGCCAGTCCATTGGCGGTGGTGGCAATCTTGTCGATGATATTCCCGGATTTGTAGACTGGAGTAAATAGGATTAATGAATGTGTGTAATGTAAGACAAAAATTAACTATACCTGCTTTAATACAGCCCCTTGTATCTCTGTTATTCATCAGCCTGACATTCCTCAGCCTGACTATAGTGCCAGCAGTTGCTGAGGAAATTGTTCCACTGGATAGTATTGCCGCCATTGTCAATGATGATGTCATCACCCAGACAGAGCTTAAGCATGAATTTCGCAATGTGGTCAGAAACTTAAAGAATAAAGGTGCCAAACTGCCTTCGGCCAATGTCCTGGGAAAACAGGTTCTGGATCGTATGATCCTGAATCGCATCCAGCTGGATCTGGCCAAACGTACCGGCATCAAAGTGGATGACACCACCCTGAGCCTTGCTATAAGCCGGATTGCAGCTCAGAACAATATGTCTATCAGCGAATTTCGTGAACAACTGGCGACCCAGGGCGTTGACTTCCGCCGCTTTCAGGATGAAATAAAAAAACAGATCATCCTGAAACGCCTGTTACAACGTAATGTTATTAATAAAGTCACCATCAGCGATCAGGAACTGGATAACTTTCTGTTTAATATAAACAAGCAGGGAGGTCTGGAACAGGCTTACCATATCAAGCATATTCTAATATCGGTTCCAGAAGGTGCTTCACCCGAGGTTATTCAGAAGGCAAAGAAAAAAGCGCAGAAAATTGTAAAAGAATTACGTGCCGGCAAAGATTTTTCCAGTATGGCTTTATCCATTTCAGACGGCCAGAACGCTCTTGAAGGGGGTGATCTGGGCTGGCGTAAAGCTGGAGAACTGCCGAGCATATTTTCTGAGGCGGTCATTAAAATGAAAAAGGGTGATATTTCCAGCCCCATTAGAGGCCCCAGTGGTTTTCATATAATAACTATTGTGGATGCCCGAGGCGGTCGTTCCCATATTATTACCCAGACCCATGCTCGTCACATTCTAATCAAGCCCAGTATTATTGATGATAGTGAACGAGTTATTGAACGCTTGAGACAGCTGCGCAAACGAATTATTAATGGTGAAGATTTTGCCACTATGGCCAAGGCCTACTCTGAAGACACCGCATCTGCCGCCAGGGGTGGTGATCTGGGCTGGTTTAAGGAAGGCACTATGGTGCCTGAATTTGAAGCCGCGCTCAAAACCCTGCAGCCTGGAGAAATCAGTGATGTGGTACGAACTAATTTCGGCTATCACATTATTGAAGTACTGGGTCGACGCAGTCATAATGATGCCGATGAAATGCTGAAGGAAAAAGCCCGCAAAATATTAAAGCAGCGTAAAATTGCAGAGCAGAAAGAAGCCTTTTATCGCCGTATTCGCGATGAAGCTTATGTTGAAATTCGACTGGATAATAGTTGATGACTTTAGCAAGGCTGGCAGTCACCCCCGGTGAACCTGCCGGAATTGGCCCCGACCTGTGTATTCAATACGCCCAGCAGAAACATTACTGCCAGCTTATCGTTGTAGCCGATCCTCAGCTGCTGCAGCAAAGAGCAGAGCAGCTTAAGCTGCCTGTCAAATTGGTAAAATACACACATCAGAGCGAAGCTTCCGGTTCCGGCGTACTCTATTATCAACCAGTCCCCCTGATAAAACCATCCAGTGCAGGTCTACTGCTCGCGGATAATGCTCATTATGTACTGCAAACTCTGGATCAGGCTGTCAGCGCCTGTCTGCAAAATCGCTTTGATGCGCTGGTCACCGGACCGGTACATAAGGGTATTATTAATGAAGCCGGCATCCCTTTTACCGGCCATACTGAATATCTGGCATCTAAAACCAAGACTGAAAAAGTCGTTATGATGCTTGCTACCGATGAAATGCGGGTCGCACTGGCCACCACTCATCTGCCCCTGAAAAATGTCTCACAGGCCATTAGCCGTGACAGCCTGACTCAAATCCTGACTATTTTAAATAACGAACTGAACACAAAATTCGGCATCAGCAAACCGCATATTCTAGTCTGTGGTCTTAACCCCCATGCCGGTGAAGATGGCCATCTGGGCAGTGAAGAACTGGATACTATTATTCCGGTACTAAAAAAGCTCAATAGCCAGGGCATGAATCTGACTGGCCCGCTGCCTGCAGACACCCTGTTTGCAAAAAAGAATTTACAGCAGGCCGATGCAGTTCTAGCCATGTATCATGACCAGGGCCTTCCGGTACTGAAGTATCAGGGCTTTGGTCAGGCAGTTAACATCACCCTCGGCCTGCCCATTATCCGCACCTCAGTAGATCATGGCACCGCTCTGGAACTGGCCGGCACCGGCCAGGCCAGCACCGGCAGCCTGCACTATGCCATTGCAACTGCCCTGCAGATGGTCAGGGCAACAAAGTTAAATAATAATTAACCGTAAAACTTATCAACACACTGCACCAATAATACGGCTATTGAGGTATTCAAGAGAATTAAGATCGATTGTGTGCAGTTGTGTTTTATCATCATCTGAAGTGGTTTTATCCTCATGAGTCGATGCTTCCTGCTCTATGCCTGATAACCTCAGTAACTCTGCTGTAGAATATTTTCGCAATAATAAAATGACTGATAGACTAAGCTTGATCTTCCAGCTCTGCTGATCCCGGTACAATCAATTCAGATTGTCCTTCAAGAATTTGTTTAATACGTTGTGTCAGCTCTGGCCACTGTACTTTAACCTAGAAAAATCAGTTGACATCGTAGCGAAACAGTCTTAGGTGCTGGAGATAAAGGGTTTTACAGGTTATTTTGGCTTTATTCGTACTCACCGTACGGGTGAAGTCAAAATGTTCTGGAAAATCTTTTAGATTCAGTGCATAAGGCTGTTGTAGTCGTTGGCAACTGATTTTTCTAGGTTTAACCTTGTATATTAAAAATACCAGGTTAAAGTACGCTGACGGACTCGACCAGCCCTGCAGTAAGATATCCACCAGACGATAGCTGTTTTTATTCCTAACAAGATAAGTGATAGAAGTTAATTTTATGATAAAATTGATGTAATAAAAAATTTTGTACAGATTCAATTAAATTTATGCATTCATCCAGCACCCATCAATTGCGAAAACATCACCCTGCCTGGCAATTATTAGCGGCAACTAAGGGTCCGCTAGTCATTGCCGTTTTATCTGATTTGTTTAAAGACAGCCCCGACGGCATCGAGTTTGATATGGCCGTTCTGGAACTGGCTCAAATGCTGCGTCAGCAATGTGAAAATGGTGAAATGGAGTGCAATAACAGCAATTATCATCAGGATGCACGCAGAGAGATCCGACATTGGATCAAACGGGGATTGTTATTAGAACGCCAGGGACGCATTGTCGCCACTGATGCTCTGGAATCTGCCCTAAGATTTGTACAGGGGCTGGATCAACGTATTATGAGCAGTTCTGCTTCACGACTGGCCATAGTACAACGTGAAATTGAGCACCTGGAAGCTAATCTCAATGGTAATCCAGTACAACGTGCAGCATTTTTAAAAAGTAAGATTGCCGAACTTCAAACCGAATTAACCGCAGTGGAACAAGGTCATGTTGATGTATTATCAGATGATCAGGCCATTGAGTCCATTCGTGAAATATATGCTCTTTCCACCAGTTTATCCCATGACTTTCGCCGTGTTGAAGATTCCTATCGTGAGGCGGATCAAAAACTCAGACAATCCATTATTGCCGAACAAAATAACCGGGGTGAAATTGTCGATAAGTTACTAGATAACCATGACGCCCTGCTGAATACGTCTGAAGGCAGCGTGTTTAACGGTTTTCATCAACAATTGGGGCGTGCACTGGAACTTGAAAAAATGAAGCAGCAATTAAGAAACATTGCCGCACACTCCAGTAGCAGTAAAGCATTAACCATTAAACAACAATCCGATTTACGTTGGTTGATCATGCGTTTGGTTATGGAATCTGAACGTGTGGTAAAAGCCCGTGCTCGCAGTGAAAAAGATGTCCGTAATTTCCTGAAAACAGGGCTGGCAGCAGAGCATCATCGGGTAGGCCAGTTACTTAATGATTTTTTTTCACAGGCTATGGCACTGGATTGGCAAAGCCAGAAACTGCGCCGCAGTCCCAGTCCGCTACCACCCATTGCGGTTGCCAACAATAGCCTGCCTCTGGTGGAACGTTTACGTTTTAAACAATTCAGTCAAAATGAGACAGATCATTTGGATCTGCTACCACAAGACGGCCAGCTAGACGATATGGATGATGAATTTTGGGAGAGCTTTGACGGTCTAAACCAGGCAGCACTCTTTAGCCAGACAACTCAATTACTGGCTAATCATCAGGGGAATATGAGTATTGCTGATATTGCTGAACATTTGCCCCCCAGCCATGATCTGGAGGCCATCAGCTTTTGGCTCAGTATGGCAATGGCCTGTGATACAATTGTCCCAGATCAAACAGAAAGCTTCTGCATTAGACCTGACGAAAAAAACAAATCAGGCAAATCAGTCAAATTTACAACCCCTAAAGTGACACTTAATCAAGAAGCCATCACCAATATGGATTTTGAAATTTAAATGCATAATATCTTTGATAAACTCACTGGAGCCAATACAGATATTTCTGAAAAGAATATCATTCAAGAGGAACAGCCTCCTGCCTCTAAAACTGCTGACTCTGAAACCCCTCATTCAGAAACAACATTGTTTTATCGCAAAACCAAAACCGTCACTCAGGAACTTATTAAATTTGGTTTAATTGAGGCGAGCCATAAGTCAAAACACTATCAAACCTGTCTGCATAATCAAGAGGTGATTAATGGTATTCTGGCACCATTGGATCTGCAACTAAAAGTTGATGACACACGAGGTCTGGCATTTTTGACCATCACTAATCTGGATGAACTGGAACATAACGATGCCTGGCAGCACCCATTAGTTAGACGACAACGCATGAATCTCGAACAAAGTCTGATGGTAGCCATTTTGCGACAGCATTATCTGGCTCATGAACAGGATGCCGGTACTGGCGCACTCAATGCTATTGCTCACCTGGATGATCTTCTTCCGCAACTAAACCAGTTTCTTGGCGCAAGCGGCTCCGATGAACGAGATGAAAAACGCTTACGTAATTTACTGGATCAACTTAAATCTTATGCTCTGGTGTCTGAAATTGATGACAATGACAAAGTTGTTATTCGACCATTGATTGCTCATTTAAATAATCCTGAACATCTGCAAGGTTTAATTGCTGAACTTAAGCAACACCTGAAAAAGCAGAATGACGAATACCATAAAACCGATAATTAAAGCCCTTAACAAGAGTTTATCATGACGACCAGGCAACAATCGCAACAGCCACTCTTTGATTTACCCGTCAATGAGAGCTCTGACGACACGCAATCCAAAGTCAAGCCAGACGCATATAGCCTGAATCAGCTTGAAGTTTATAATTGGGGTCCCTTTAGCGGACTTCACCGGATCCATTTTGATCCCAGAGGCTGTTCTTTAATTGGTCAAACAGGCAGTGGTAAAACCACACTGGTGGATGCCATTATGACTCTGCTCTGTGCCCAACCCCGATACAATCTGGCATCTACCGGGGGACATGAATCAGACCGTGATTTAATTTCTTATATCCGTGGTGTAACAGGTATTGGTGGTGAAGATGAAGCGGCCCATATTGCCCGCCCTGCACAAACCATCACAGGTATCAGAGCCGAATTTTCCTGCGCAGAAAAATCTGTCTACCTTACAGCTCTATTATGGCTGGATAGCACCAGTAGCAGCCAAAGTGATATGAAACGCCTGTGGATTTTTGATCGAGACGCTTCATCAACCTCTTCACTGGAAAAGAGCCAACAACTTAGTGATTATCTTGAACAACTTAAGGAACTGGGTGCCCGAGGCTTAAAAATTCAGTTAAAAGAAATTGAAGGCATTTTAGTCACTGAAAATAAAAAAGCCTATTTAGCACAATGTCGACGATTTTTTGAAGTGGGTGAAAATGCCTTTGTTTTATTAAATCGAGCAGCCGGTTTAAAACAGCTCAATAATATTGATGCTCTGTTCCGAGAACTGGTTCTGGATGATCGTGCCGCATTTAGCCGAGCCGCCGAAGTGATTAATGAATTTGATGAACTGCAGGGAATTCATGCCGAACTGCAAATTGCCAAACGACAACAGACGTCCCTGCTTCCGATTGAAAGCAATTATAAAAAACATCAAAAAACCAAACAAAAACTGGAACAGCTGAATCAGCAATATCAATTAATCCCCTCCTGGTTTGCTCATCATGCAGTTCAACTCTGGTCTCAACAGGCTGAAATCAATCAAACAGAAATACAAGTATGTCACACCGAGTTAACACAAGCTCATGAGCAATTACAACAGCAACAGGCACAGGTTGATAATGCCTATCAACGCTATCAGCAATTAGGTGGTGCTAGCATTGAAGAATTAAAACGTCAACTCAATGACAAACAACTGCATATCGGACATATAAAACAAAAAATTCTTGACTATGAATCACTCTGCCAAAATACCGATTTAAATCCAACACTCAGCGCAACCCAACTCATTCAGAATCAGCACATTGCCGAGCAAAAATTAGTTGAATTAAAAACTCAGGAAGATGAGCTGGAACAAATTCAGGAACAACAAACTCAACAAACCTTAAATAAGGAAGAAAAAAAAACAGAACTGGCTGAAGAAATTTCTGACGTGTTAGCGGCTCCAGACAGTAATATTCCTGGTCAATTTCGTCGTTTTCAATATGAACTGGCACAACAACTTCAAATCCCCGTAGCAGAAGTTCCTTATATTGCTCAATGCATTGAAGTTCAGGATAAACCCTGGCAAGGTGCTATAGAACGCGCCATTGGTAGTCATCGTCTACGCCTGGTCATTGCCCCGGAACATATACAAAATGCACTGAACTGGGTTAAGCAGCGAGATAATAAACTTCATGTTCGCTTGCTCAATAGTGCTGACTATCAACAACTGTTATCACCACAGAAAAATGGCTTCTGTCTAAAATTGAGTTATAAAGAAAGTATTCATCAACAAACGGTGAAAAATTTTCTGGCCAGTATTGATCGGCGTTGTATTAATTCAAGCGAAGAACTACAGTTAACAGCTTATGCCATGACACGCGAAGGCCTTATGTCTGGTCAACAGGGATTGTTCGAGAAACAGGATCAAAAACCCCTGACTCAGGGATGGATGACTGGTTTTGACAATCAGGCACGTCTGAGTGAATTAAAAGAGCAATATGAAACAATAAACAAACAGGCTCAAAACTTACGTAAGACACTAGAGCAATACAAGGAGCAACGGCAAAAACTACAAAATAGCCAGATACTGCTCAATCAATTAAAGAGTCTTCAGTTCTCTGATCTGGATCATTCAGGTGCTGAAACAATTTTAACTCAAATTCAGATTCGCTTAGATGATCTGCAAAATCCTGAGTCAGACACGGTGAAAGCAGAACAGTTATGGCAAGCAGCCAAACAACAGGAAAAACGAATTCAGGATATCATCAATCAACTGACCGTCCGTCAGGAGCTTGCACAAAAAGAACTATCACGTGCCACACAGCAAACTCAACAGGCAAAAAATCGTTTGCCGGAACCTCTCACCCAGGCACAACTACAACGATTATCAGAAGATTATTCCACACCAAATGAATCACAACTGGACAATTTACCGACTTTTGAACGTGAGGCTTCACAGGCTATTCAACAAACAATAAGCCGGGTACAAAATCAGCTGAGTAAATTACAAACTGATCTTGGCAAGCAGATGGTTTCAGCACAAAAAGAAGACACGGGTGCTTTAGCAGAAGTCGGCACTGAACTGGAAGATGTGCCAAAATACCTTGAACGACTTGACCTGCTAAGCAAAGAAGCCTTGCCAGGTAAACTGGACCGTTTTTTAAATTATCTCAACCAGTCTTCAGATCAGGGTGTAACACAATTATTAACTCGTATTGAAAATGAAGTGTCTATTATTGAAGAACGTATAGAAGAATTGAATGACACGATGAAGGAGGTGGACTTTCAACCTGGGCGTTACCTGCAATTAGTCCCTCAAAAAGTCACTCATGAATCACTACAAAGCTTACAACGTTCACAACGAGACCTCCGCAGTGCCGCTTTACGGGATGATCAGGGTGAATCTCACTATAAAGCTCTGTTGAGCCTCATAGCAAAACTGAATGAAGCGGTGGAACGAAAAAGAACCCGGTCAGCATTAGCATTACTGGATCCTCGCTATCGACTACAATTTTCTGTAGCGATTATTGACCGGAAAAATGACATCGTTCTGGAAACTCGTACAGGTTCACAAGGTGGCAGTGGTGGTGAAAAAGAAATCATTGCCAGTTACATTCTTACTGCCTCTTTGAGTTACGCACTTTGCCCCAAGGATCGAAATAAGCCCTTATTTGCCAGTGTTATACTGGATGAAGCCTTTTCCAAAAGTTCGCAGGCCGTGGCTGCGCGAATTATTGCTGCATTGGGACAGTTTGGCCTGCATCCATTATTTGTGACACCAAATAAAGAAATGCGTTTATTACGCGCTCATACAGCTTCTGCAGTACTAGTACATAGACGTGGCAAACAATCACAGGCGGTCAGTTTAAGCTGGGAAGAAATAGACCAGCATATTCAGCAGCACCAGGCACTAAGTCACAATGAATACGAACAAGCTAAAACAAACGCAGATAGATGAGATCACCTAAAGAATTAAGCCTGAAACTGACACGACAATGGCAGTCCGCCAATCACAGAGAACAGCGTCTGCTAAGTGAGTCACAATGGCCTGTCCGTTTATCAATTGGTCGACCAAGTGCAAATGAATTAAAAAATACTGCAACACAGGTTCAAGCACATTTACAATCCTGGCGTCAGGAAGCCATTGGTCAAGTACAATGGTCTAAAGTGTCTTATCAATCAGCCAGTGAGCCCATTACTATTCCTGACTATTGGTTAATCCAGTCCCCTAGCGAATGGATTGCAGCGTGTCGAAATCAAACGATCAGCAAAGAATTTGACATTTTATCTGAAATTGTCACTCATTCCGATCCTATATTTCATTCTTTAATCGTTCGTCAGCGTAGTTTATGGCAGAATCATTCTGCCAGTATTATCATCCAATGTGCCCAGGTTGCCATGCAATTACAAGCGGGTATGGCTGCTGGTCGTCCTTTACGAGCCATGACTATTGCCGATATGGATAGCAAGTTTCTGGAAACCCATCGTAATATATTAATAAAACTACTTAATGTCCGGTATAACACTCAAATCACCAGCCTGGAACAATTTCTTAATGCGGCTGAAGATAAAAATCAATGGTTACTGCTGATCCCACTATCTGATAATTTACTGCCCTATCAGCAATTACGCCTACGAGCATCAGAACTTGCCACACTTAAATTACCAGGCAGTCATTTACTCATTATTGAGAATGAACAATGCCGTTATCATTTACCCCCCTTAGAGAATACTATTGCTATTTTAGGGGCAGGTCTTAATCTGAGCTGGATGAACAATCCGGATTTTCAGCACAAAAAGATTGCTTATTGGGGTGATATTGATACCTGGGGTCTGAAAATGCTGGCAATGGCTCGTCAGGCACAACCAAGGTTAAGTCCACTATTAATGAGCCAGATCATCTTTAAAAAATACCAGAAATTTGCAGTAACTGAACCACAAAGTGCCGGTGAATGCACTCCTCAGTTTTTAACTGAGGATGAAAGCCAACTCTATCAGCAGTTAATTCAACTCTCCATAGATACAACTCACGCTTCAAATAAGACTAAAAAAAATCGTCTTGAACAGGAATTTATTCCTGCTGCTGAAGCAAAAGAATGCATTCTAAACTGGTTCTCTCTTACCCACTCAGGGTAATAATTGACTCAATAATTGTTCATCCACCCTTTCTGACAATTGCTTTAACAACTTAAGTGCTTCATTTTGATAAATATCACTGCCTTCTCTCAGGCTGGCCAGAATGGATATAATCTCAATGGGTAACTCAAACGGTGGGATCACTTGTTCCTGGATAATAGATAAGTCAACTTTTTCCTCTACTTTGCCAGAAATTGCCTGATACAAACAGGAAATTGATAGTTCCAAAGCCTGAATTGAAGGCATCAATGCCTCTTGTTTAAAACCACCATTAAATAACAGCTCAGACATTTTTAATTGACGCTCTACATCAGCAAAACGTTTCAAAGCATTGTTAACCCAGTTTTGTCGTTGTTTCTGAATACGCTGTTCATTTTTTTCAGAGGAAAGAAGTGTTTTCTTCGCAGTATTAAAGCTGAGAATTCCTGCATCAACAAGACGCTGAATAGTAGCCATTGTATCGGCATCAATAACTTCTAAGGGATTGCTTTGCGTTTTTTGAGGCTTGCTTTGATCATTGACTATTTCCTCAAACCTCTGTGATTGTTCTTTGGCATCACCTTGCACCACTGAAAAGATAGTCTCCTGCCCTTCCTGATTTTCAAATACAGATAAATGTGTCAAGCTATCAGGATGCCTGGCTTCTATTTCATGATAAAGTGAATCCACAGGATCAGTCTCAGTATCAACCAAAGCCCCTTTTTCTGTAAAAACAGAGTCTGCAGGCGATAATTCACTGTCATTCTTTTCGTTATCAACATCCAGGACAAATGAGCTTTGAGTGCCCATCATCTGTTCCAGGCGCTTAATCATAACTTTGCGACCAGATGGCAGATCCATATCAGCTTCACCAGTCCCGTCAATAACACCTTTAGCCAGAGCACTTTTCTGGGCTAAAATTGACATTATTCTATGTTCTATAGAGGATTCACAAACCAGGTTGATGACATTAACTTGCCTTTTTTGATGCTTACGCCAGGCTCGGGCAATACGCTGCTCCAACTTAGCAGGATTCCAGGGCAGATCAACATTGATAACAATATTAGCCACCTGAAGATTTAAGCCCGTTGCACCGGCATCACTGGACAAAAACAAACGACAATTGGGATCATTTTTAAAACGATTAATTTCATTCCGCCGTTTTTTCTGCGGTACCTGCCCCGTATGCCAGGCGTATTCAACCCCCTGACTGTCCAGGTAATCCCGGATCAAATCCAGCATTTTTGTCCATTCTGAAAAAATAATAATCTTGTTTTCCGGGTCTTCTAATTGTTCCGGAAGAATGTTCTTGAGTTCATCCAATTTTGGAGATATGCGACAGGACTGATCCAGGATATAAGGCGTGTCACATAACATCCGCATACAGGCCAGATACATTTGCATTCTTTTGTATTCATCAGGACTTAAAGGACGTGTTCTGGCCTTGTGAACTAATCGCGCCAGCTTGGTTTTGTATTCATCATAACGTAGAAATTGTTCCTTATGCATGCTCACGAAATAAGTATTATTGATCCGCTCCGGCAGTTCACTTTCGACATCATTCTTACGACGTCTTAATAGTATTGAGCGTAAACGGTGGTGTAATTTATCCAGGTTCTTATAACCTGTTGGTTTACCTTTTTCATCCAGCTGATAAAAGTCTCGATTAAAACGAAATAGGGGGCCTAAAATATGGGGGTCAACCACCTGAGCAATGGAAAAAATTTCATCAATGCGATTTTCAAGAGGAGTCCCTGTTAAAACAAAAAGGTTGGGGCTTTGCAAACGTTTAACCACTTTCGCTGTTTTGGTCTGCCAGTTTTTTATACGTTGTGCTTCATCAAGAATAATCACATTTGGCATTAGTGAGTTTTGTATTTCATCCACATCATATAAAAGCTGTTCATAATTGCATAAATAGAAAAATGACGATTTCTGATAACTCTTCAGACGTTCTACCCGATTCCCCTGAACAATTAAACTAGGTAAATCTGTAAACTTATTAATCTGTTCTTCCCACTCTGTTTTCAATGAAACTGGACTAATAACCAGCACTCGTTCAATTTGATTTAATTGTCTTAATAGTTCACAGGCCGCTATTGCTTGCACTGTTTTACCCAGCCCCATTTCATCCGCCAGAATGGCCCTGCCCTTAAAGGCTAAATACAGCATCCCTTCTGTTTGATAATCATATAAAGGGTGTTTAACAATATTAGATTCACGTTTTCCCTGTGCAATATCGTTTAAATAAACTTCCTTCTTAATAAAAGCCTGGCTTTGGGTCTCTTTATATTCAAGCCAGGGAATTATAAAAGAGGATAGTTTTATTTGTTCAGGTGACAACCCTGATTGATAAACGTTCTTTTCCAGTGCTCTATACGTTTCAAGTGTCTCAACTAATAAGGTATTATCCGAAGAGAAATAAGCTTGTAATAGTTTTTTAACCTTGCTGTTGGCTCGCAGCTTATCCGCCCAGAGAATTTCAATAACTGGGTTATTTTCCCGATTAATATAGCTTCTATTGACAAAAATTTCTGTGCAGGTTCTTTTGGGTGGCGTTTTCCTACGAAGGAGAAACCGTGAGACCCGTTCAACATGTTTGCAAGTTGCTAAACCATTGACTAGATAATCCGGACAACCACAGGCATTAATACGCTGCTGCTTATCACGATATTCAACAATATATTGAGAATGGCCAGAAGAAACAAGATAATCCCCATAAATGGTTTCATTTTTATGAGCTTGTACCTTGATACGTTTAACGGTTAAATTTTCTTCCATCGCTCGTAAACGACGACGTTCAATTTCTTCTTCATCCGTTGTCAACCAACCATTACCAATTAAAGCCGCTGTTTTGGCTTTAGCTTTTTTTTTCTTTATTTTCATTGCTGACTCACAGACCTCATATATTAGACCTCACTTAAAGTTATTTTCTAATTCTAAGATAAACCGGAAACCCTGGATTTCCCTTTGATGTATATCCATCTGTATTGATAAGTGATAATTATTCCTATAGCAGGTGGATTTTCTCTTTCTTTGTTTGTTAATCTACTGCCAATTGTAATAATATTTGTAACTATTCAGCGTAATTTAAACTTCAATAGAGTATCAGACTGTAGGGGTAGTATTTCCGGGGTTTATGAAAACATGGATGTTTTCGTAAAGTGATACAGGGATGTACTTGAGCGTCCCCAGAAATACAGGCTCTACTGACTTATACGGTAATTTATGCTGAATAGTTACGTCATTTTTTCATATAATACTTCATTGGAAACCTTCCTATCAAGACCACAGTGCCCCAAATTGTTATCGTATTCATTCACAAGGTGAACATTACAATGGAGCAATTAAATGAGAGAAATATACGGTATAATCACCGATGCGATTATCGATGCTACCTGTTATCATCGCACCCTATCAGGACTTTAGGAAATTTATTTCCATTTAAAGTCATTATCCTGGTGATTAGAACCTAACCTGGTGATTTCTATAGATAAAACCACTTTGGGGTTGTATAACCGTTTTGAATAAAGAGTTTTATATGGGTAAACCATTGAATCATAAGGCAAGGAAACGATTCGGGCAGAATTTTCTGCATGATCGGAATGTTATTGAGCGGATCATTGATTTTATTGCTCCAGCTGCTGAGCAGCATCTGGTTGAAATTGGTCCCGGCAAGGGGGCTTTGACGGAATATCTGATACAGCAGGCCGGTCAGCTGGATGTGATTGAACTGGACCGGGATCTTATCCCGCTTCTAAAAAACCGTTTCAGCTCTTTTGAACATTTTAAAATACACAGCGCCGATGCCTTAAAGTTTGATTTTTCCAGTTTACTAGACTCTGCCACTGAGCACTTACGACTGGTAGGCAATTTACCTTACAATATTGCCACACCTTTAATTTTTCATTTACTGGAGAAAGTATCACTGGTACAGGATATGCATTTTATGTTGCAAAAGGAAGTGGTAGAACGATTAACAGCTGCTCCGGGCAGCAAAGCTTATGGACGCTTAAGTATTCAGGTACAGTATCTGTGCCGGGCAAAACTGTTATTTATTGTACCTCCGGGGGCATTTACACCACCTCCCAGGGTTGATTCTGCTATTGTGCAGCTGACACCCAGAACTCATTTTGATAAGGCATCTCAATTACAGAAGGGAACCACGGCAGATCTGGCTTTTATTGCACGGAAAGCATTTTCTCAGCGCAGAAAAACACTACGCAATAATTTGAAAAAAATTCTCTCCGCTGAACAGATTGAGAGCTGCGATATAGACCCCGGTCGGCGGGCAGAAACCTTGAGTATTAGTGAGTTTGTTGCCTTAACGGATCAATACGTACTAGCTCTAACTGATGCTGCTTCAAAAACAGGGGGCTAAACGTTGTTAAATCTTTGTTGGACTGGCTGTTAATAGATTCTTCTACTGATACTGAATTGTATATGGTTCTTTCTGCCTGAAAAGATATAACAAACTGGCTTAATACCACACCACTGACAACCAGCATCGTCAGCATTAATAAAATATCAGGTTTTTTCCTCATGTTATGGCCTTTTCTCACTGGTTTTAGAATATCATTTAAGTTGCCTATACAGTCAAACAAAAGCCTATCCAGTGTGCATCCATTTATTGATGCACACTATCTAGACTCCATGTAAAATACTTTTCAAT
>Ga0256831_1000257_pt1 | contig 28253 bp, 38 predicted proteins | sample 132544metaG_FD_189087 | JGI IMG/M metagenome (GOLD analysis project Ga0256831, IMG submission 189087) | Hydrothermal vent microbial communities from Lau Basin, Pacific Ocean - 132-544 | ecosystem: Environmental > Aquatic > Marine > Hydrothermal vents | place: Pacific Ocean: Lau Basin | collected... | reverse complement strand
CACCTCACAACCAGCTGTTGCGGATGCGAGTTCGCCGCAACGTGGAGCCCAAGATTCGACGCAGAAAGATATGGTGCACTCCCATGGATCGCTTCCCGCCAGACCAACTTCATGATAATAGAGGGAACTGTGACAAAGAAAATGGCCAAAGCAGTTCGTATAACTTGGGAGCAGATGCCATTCCCCAAATTCGCTATCGCAATGGGTGCATGCGCCCTGGATGGGGGAATATTCCATAACAGCTATAACATTGTAAGGCCCTGGCAGATAGTGCCAATAGACGTCTACATACCCGGATGTCCGCCTAGACCCGAGGCTGTAGCTAGGGCAATAATAGAACTCCAGAAAATAATCCGTAGCAAAGGAGTTGCGAGCTCATGGATAACCAAAGGAGTCAGAGAAGATAAAATAGACTACTTCATAGGAAACGAGGTGAACACTCAATGAGCGAACTAGTTGAAGCCCTCAAGAACAAACTAGGAGACTTGAACCCCGAGGTCTCCGAGGGCAAAGGTTTCATTTCAGTCAGTGTGGACAGCAGTAAACTACGGGAAGCGGCTAAACGACTCCTTGAAATGGGTTTCGACCACGTTAAGACAGTTACTGCAGTCGACTACATGAAAGAAAAACAATTCGAAGTCATTTACCACGCTTCAAGTTATCTCAACACAGATCTAGCGAAATACATAGTTGAGCTCAAGACCAGAATACCTAGAGACAACCCCGAAGTTGACTCATTAAGCGATATATGGGTGAGCGCCGAGTTCCTGGAAAGAGAAACCTTCGAATTCTTTGGTATAAACTTCAGGGGACACCCCGATCTCAGACCCATACTACTCTTACAAGAAGTAGCAGACAAACACCCGCTTAGAAAAGATTTCATCGTAAAGGAGGAGGGGATATTCAAATGAGCACAACCACTACAATTCCCAAGAAACTACCCGGAATGGATCTCAAGAAGATCGGTAAAGACCTATACGAAGTATTTATCGGACCCCAGCACCCTGGCAGCGGGCACATGAGAATTATTATCAGGGTAGATGGTGACGTCATAGTAGAAGCAGACCCGGATCTAGGATACGTTCACCGTACAATGGAGAAACTCGCAGAAGGCAGGGAGTTCATAAAAATAGTCCCGCTAATGGAGAGAATGGCTATACTCGACGCTTGTAACATCACACTACCTTATGTTGAGGCTGTGGAAAAACTAATGGACATAGAGCCACCACCGAGAGCAAAGTACCTACGAGTACTCCTTTGCGAGATAAATAGAGTTGCAAGCCACTTATATGGTATGGGTATATTCGGAGTTTTCCTGGGCCACTCAACAATGTACATGTGGCCCTTCGGTGACAGAGAAGTATTCGTTGAACTAGCCGAAAAACTAACCGGAGCACGTTTAACACATACATACGCTATACCCGGAGGAGTTAGAAGAGACCTACCACAAGGATTCAAGGAAGATGCCGAGAAAGCGGTAAGGTACATGTTTAAGAGACTAGAGGAGTACAGGAAGATATTCCTCGACAACCCTGTTATACAGAAAAGGCTTATCGACGTAGGAATAATTAGCAAGAATCTCGCCGCTAAACTAGGCATCGTAGGCCCTAACGTCAGGGCATCAGGAATAAAGTATGATGTACGTATAATCGAGCCCTACGAAGCATACGATGAGCTAGACTTCGAGGTACCAGTGTATGAAGAGGGAGACGCCTTTGCCAGGGCTTGGATCAGAATAATCGAAATACAGCAGAGCCTCAACATCATCAGGCAGGTTCTAGAGAAAATGCCAGAAGGAGACCCTATGCATGAGAAGTTCTGGGCAAAGGCTCCTCCACTATATAAGAAAGTATTCCAAGAGACTAAGAGAGTCAAACTTATACCTCTATTCGCAAACTTGAAAGTCCCCGCAGGTAGAGCCTTCGCTAGAGCTGAAGCCGGAAGAGGAGAAGTAGTTTATATGGTTGAAAGCCAGAACGCGATGAAGCCATACCGTGTAAGGGTAGTGTCCCCCTCCTTCAGGAACGCCATTGTTTTCAAATACATAGTGCCAGGCCACAGGATAGCCGACCTCCCCGCGATCTATGGTAGCATAGACTATTTCCCACCGGAGGCTGATAGGTGAGAAAGCCATGACGGACTGGATAAGACTCCTTATAGACATAATATTCTGGCCTCCACTCTTCCAGCTTGTCATAGCCCCAGGCCTAGTGGCAGCCTTACTAGTCGTCATATTCATAATATGGTTCGAGCGGAAGACAGCTGCCAGGGTTCAAATGAGAATAGGGCCCTACCACATAAGCCCCAGGCTAGGAGGCTTCCTCCAGTTGTTCGCTGATCTAACTAGGTACGCCTTCCAAGAGATAATAATTCCGACAGCTGTAGACAAACCAATATTCATTGGAGCACCTCTAACTGCCCTTGTCCTATCTCTGCTACCGGTAGTGTCAATGCCTTACACCAGCACACCATACTACTATCCCCTCCCTATGGACTACAGTTTACTATTAACAGTGGCTTTGAGCACGATCTCACCCATATTCATTGTAGCCGCTGGTTGGGCTAGTAACAACAAGTTCGCCGTTATTGGAAGCCTAAGAGAGTCATTTGTGATAACTGCTTATGAGCTACTAATAGTTATAACAGCACTATCCGGTGGAGTTGCCGCACTCTCATACAACCTAGTTGACATAGTTAATGCACAGACACCGTTCTATAAATGGATGATATTCACTAATCCAATAGCAGCATTAACAATGTTCGCCGCCATACTCATGGCCACAAGCGGATTCCCATTCGAAATACCAGAAGCGGAAAACGAAATCGTAGCAGGCGCATTCACAGAGTATTCGGGATTAATGTATGGAATAAACATGGGTTCAGCTTACATAAAGAGGTTCGTGTACTCACTACTGTTCACACTAGTATTCCTCGGAGGATGGTTGCCATATAAGCCCGGTATCCACCTAATCGACGGGTATATAATACCGTTAGTCGTCGTCCTGGTGAAGGCTACAATAGTGATGGCAATAATAAGCTTCCTCAGAGCCGTCTATGGAAGATTCAGGATAGACCAAGCCTTGGATGGAGCTTGGAGGATCTTCATACCATTAGCCCTGATAGGGTTTGGCCTCGCATTACTAGAGGCTTATATGGGGGTGTATGCCTGATGCCCGGGAAAGTAGTTGAGAAGCAGACACCTAAGCCTAGATTCATCAATGCTATCACCGGCAATCTAGGAGCTATACTAGTAGGGTTGAAGTATTTCGCTAATCCAAACAGGTTCACATTGAAATATCCATACGAGTACATAGAGCTGAGGAACACGTATAGGGGATTCATCGTCCTAGACATGAAGAAATGTATAGGATGTATGTCTTGCGCTAGAATATGCCCTGCATCAGCCATGAAAATGGTTAAGGTAACAGTTCAAGAAGGCAAAAAACCTAAGCCATACCCAGTAATCAACTATAACAGGTGTATATTCTGCGGCATGTGTGTAGACGTTTGTCCTACTGAAGCACTTGCCCATTTACCAGTACATGACGTCGTTTACCTAAGCATGGATGAGATGGACCTGGATCTTGAAAGGTTCCAGCAGAAGGTAGAGTCCCCAAGTGTAAAGGAGGGTGTCCCGGTCAAATATGTGTTTGACCCGGAGAAGGGCCTTGTTAAGGTTCCTGCTAGTGAGGGAGGTGAATCGTAGATTGGATATCGCGTATGACTATTTGGGGCTAACCATACTATCCGCATTCGCACTGTACTTCGCATATCTTACAGTCAGAGGTAAAGACCTAGTTTACTCTAGCGTGTCACTAGCCCTTACCGCTTCTATAGTAAGCCTCATTGTTGCCTTCATGGGTTACCACCTTATAGCCATAGTACAACTCCTAGTATACGTCGGCGCCGCTGTTATGTTCATAATTGTCAGTGTTTCATTGCTAGGTGCAAAAGAGACAACTGTGAGAAACGAGTATATTGGAGTTACGGTAGCTCTGTTCACACTATCAGTTCTAGGATTGTATCTTAATAAACTATATACAGGTTTCACGTTTGCAAAAGTACCTCCAGCCCAAACGATAAGCGATCTATTACTCTCCAGATACATGAGTGTTCTAGTACTGATAATAGTTGCACTTGCTGCAACGATAATTGAAGCTATATCCCTTGCGAAGAGGTGATAAAAATGACCGCTGTAACGATAGAGTCTATAGGATACACGATTACGGTCACAGGCCTCTTACTCATAACTATAGGAGTATACGGGTTTGCTGCCACAAGAAACCTGATAAGAATGCTGTTATCACTCGAAATAGTGTTTAATGGGGTCTTCCTAGTCATACTAGCGTTAATAACATCTGCACCATCATACGCCACGGCTCTTGGCATTATTTTGATAAGTGTCGTCTCTGCCGAGGTAGCTGTTGTGGTCGCGATAATAGCCGCGTATTATAGGAAGACAGGCGTCTTGGACTCGGATTCAGCCGAAAATGTCGAAGGAGGTGTGTGACCATGGAAGCATCTATACCTGTTCTGTGGATCAGTATATTTCTCCCACTCATTATTGGGTTGATAGGACTTAAGGTTAGAGATGACGATATAGAAGCAATAGCGTACACCATGGCAGCTACACTACTATTGCCACTCTTCCTGGTGGCTGTAGCAGCGGTAAAAGGCCTCCTGGGCGAGGGTATTGTGGATCCCTGGATGGCTCACTTGCAAGGTATAGGAACATTGGCTTTGGCTGTCGACGGTCTTTCAGGCCTTGTAGCTGTAGGTATAAGCATTGTCACAGCTTTCGTATCGATATACTCTATACCTTACATGAGGACGAGAATTGAAGAAATGAAGGAAGCAGGCGAAGCACCGCCATCACTTGGTGTGTACTTCTTCCTCTACTCTCTGTTCGCAGTGGCTATGCTGGGCCTAGTATATTCGACAAACATGGTGCTATTCTATGTCTTCCTTGAACTTACACTTGTTCCATCATTCCTGTTGATCGCCTACTACGGATATGGGGATAGGAGGAAAATAGCAATCCTATACTTCGTATGGACTCACATTGGAGCAGTCATGTTCCTCTCAGGAATGCTGTACTACGGGTTCCATGTAGGGAACTTCGACTATCTAGACGTAGCAACTATGACACCGGTTGCCGGGACTGCCAATCTACTTGGTGCAGCAGCGACATATGTCGCGTTATTGATGGTTCTAGGACTATTCGTAAAAATGGCCGTCTTCGGATTCCACATGTGGCTGCCGTATGCACACGCTGAAGCTCCTACACCTATATCAGCACTACTATCACCTAACCTAATCGGTCTAGCCGGATATGCCCTTGCAAGGATAACACTTCCAATATTCCCTGGCTTCTTCGCCGACTACAAATGGGTGTTCATCTACCTAGCTTTTACCACTATTATCTACGGCGGTCTCGTGGCGTTGAAGCAGACAGACTTCAAGAAGTTCCTAGCATACTCCAGTGTCAGCCAGATGGGATACATGCTACTAGGAGTAGCCACTCTGACACCTGTAGGAATAACCGGTGCAATGATACAATACCTATCTCACGCAATCGGCAAAGCACTACTCTTCATGACGGCAGGAGTTTTCATAACAGAGCTGCATGGACTAAGAGATATAAGATTGATGGGAGGACTGGCCCGGAGATACCCGCTGACTGCTGCTCTAGCCCTCCTGGGATTCATGCACCTAGTAGGCATGCCTCCAACCATAGGAATGTGGAGTGAACTGTTCATAGTGTTCGGCCTATTCAAGAACGTTTCACTTACAGCTGAGTTCATACCAATGGTGACACTAGTAATAGTTGCATTGATGGTTTCAGCCGCCTACTCCTTCGTAAACATGAGGAGAATATTCTATAACAAACCGAGAAGCGAGCAGGCAACGCTGAAGACTGAAACACCGGGTGCACTGCAGTACTCGATGCTATTCATAGGAATTATGGGAATAGTCTTCTTCCTATGGATCAACCCGTACTACCATGGATTGCTCGAAGTAATCCATAAAACATTCTTGTTTGCTGGAATAGGAGGGTGATAAGCATGATAGACCCCATTTGGATCTGGCTAACTCCCTATCTTGGCGCTTTGGCACTTGCAATACTCTGGATTTCAGGAGTTAGGGACGAGAGAATATATGGTGGCACAGCGGTAGGGAGCATACTCATATCAGCTCTAATAGCAACGATTCTAACGCCATCGGTTTACCATGGACATCTAATATACACGAAATACTCTTGGCTGCCAAGCTTAGGCATAAACTTTGGAACATACATGGATGGCCTAGGAGCGTTCATGGCCCTAGTAGTTTCATGGCTATCCCTGCTCATCGCAATATATAGTACGGAATATATGAAGGGAGACTGGGGAGTACAGAGATACTTCTTCTTCTTCACGTTCTTCGTGGGAAGCATGCTACTGCTAGTCCTAGCCGACAACCTGGTATTAATGTTCATTGGATGGGAAGGAACCGGACTCGCGAGCTATGCGTTAATCGGTCACTGGTATACCGACGAAGAGGAAACCTGGGTAGGAGACCCTGGGAGAAAAGCCTTTGGGACACCGATGTACTTTGAACCGAGTCACAGCGGTGTCAGGGCTATACTCTTCACCAGGGTAGGAGACATAGGCATGATAATAGGAATGGCGCTCTTCTACATGATAACTGGAACATTCAACATACCACAAATATCCGAAACCGCGACAGGGTGGATGTCGTTCCTCGCGTCAAAAGGAGTTCTAACAGCAGCCCTGCTAGTGTTCAGCCTGGGAGCCCTAGCTAAGAGCGCTCAATTCCCATTCCACGAATGGCTCGTCACAGCTATGACAGGCCCAACACCAGTCTCAGCACTAATACACGCCGCAACAATGGTTAAAGCAGGAGTCTACTTCATGCTAAGATTCTCACCTATCTTCTACAATGGAGCAGAACAATTGGGAGGAGCTGCTCTGGCCGCGACGGAACACTACTTCAACATTATAGCCCTACTCGGAGGAGTAACGGCCTTTATGATGGCGACAATGGCGCTAGTATCCCGCGAGTTAAAGCTGATATTCGCATTCTCCACAGCTTCACAGCTAGGCTACATGTTCCTAGGAGTAGGAGCAGCAGGTCTACTAGCACAGAAGGAAATGGCCTACGAAGGAATAGCTGCCAGTGCGGCACACCTAATGAGCCATGCAATATTCAAGGCAGCACTATTCCTAATAGCGGGCTGGGCAATCCACGCAGTACACAGCAGATTCATAGACAACATGGGTAACTTCAGTAAATACATGAAAATAACCACCCTCTCAATATGGCTAGCCGGTCTCAGCCTAGCTGGACTCCCACCCTTCTCAGGGTTCTGGAGCAAAGAAGGAGTAATACACGCTGCCCAAGCCGCCCACCTAGAAAACCTATGGTTCCTAGCAGTATTCACAGCAGGCCTAACAGGCTTCTACACGACACGAGCCATAATCAGAGTATTCCACATGCCCCCCTATGAGCCACCACACCATGAAGCCGAGCTCCACGAGGCTCCGCCGAGGATGCTATGGCCCTATACAATCCTCGCATTTACAGCACTCATAATAGGACTCGTATGGCCCTTCGGATTCGGTGCAGACTTCTCAAACTTAATATCGAAGACCCTAGGCTTCGAGGAGCCAGTAAAACTAGCTGTCGAGTTCAACGCGACCACATATGGAATAATAACATGGGTACTAGCCATGGTTTTACTGGTCCCAGCCCTCTACCTAGTCATGAAAGTTGATTTTGTGTCAATCTTGAAAACAAGTAAAACAGCTAGAATACTCCATGACTTCCTCTATGATAGATGGTATATCAACGCCCTGATCTACATAATAATAGTAGGGGGATTCATAGGAGCAATAGACCTGCTAGGATATGTGGATGGGTTCATAGACGCTTTCTACCACATAGGTATTCCAATAGCGTTCATACTGATATCAAAGGGATTCCGGTCAATGCATAAAGGGAGACCTGACCTGTATCTAGCATATTACGCATACGGTATCGGGCTACTACTGCTCATGCTCTACCTCATATGGGGGTGATTAGATGATGGCATTAGACATAACTGGAAACATAACAGTTCTAACATACATAATTTTAGCACTCGGAGTAATCATTCCACTCACCAAGCCGTTAAAGCTAGAAAAGACAAGGATACCGTACAGCTTCGCATGGCTCTCAACACTGCTATTCTCAATAGTATCCTATGAAGCGTTCTACGCGCTGAAAACCAGCGATACACTGACAATGTTCAATGGCCTGGTGACATACAATAGCTTCTCCGCCTTCATGCTAATGGTTTCAGCACTGGCAAGCGCACTAGTATTAATGGCTATTAAAGGAAGAGCAGAGGAATGGCCAACAGCTCCAGCAGTCTACGGCCTGCTACCGCTAATACAGTTCGGCCTCATATTCGCCATGGGCATAAATGACGCCCTATTATTGCTTGCAATATGGCTGCTAGTATCTGTTGCTAGCTACGTAATTATCGCTCTACCCAAGGACGTTGACAGCGTTAAAGGTGCGATAAAATATGCACTAATGGGTTCACTAGCAACTCTATTCCTAGCAGTTTGGGTCGCACTCAACATTGTGGCGACTGGATCGTTTACAATACTGCCATACCAAATAGGCCTAGCAACACTATTGGGATTCGGAGCCTTCATACTAAGCATAGGTTTCAAACTTGGAATAGCACCGTTCCACTGGTGGCTACCCGACGTATATGGTAAGTCCAATGGATACGGTGTCTCAATAGTAGCTGGAATAGTCAAAATAGGATTCATAGCAATAACGGCCAGAGTAATATATTATATATCAGCTGGGGGCTTCTCCACAATAGTAACCGTTACACTGGCATCCCTAGCGGTAGTCACCATGTTCTGGGGTAACCTAGCGGCATTAACAACAAGGAACCTCCAAAGAATACTTGCGTATAGTAGCATAGCCCACATAGGCTATATCCTCGTGGGCCTAACCGCGTTATCATATGCAGCAGGAGCCCACGACCTACAGCTGGCCATGTACTCCTTTGCGGCTATAGCGATACATGTCGCGGCATACTCTGTAAGTAAAGCACCCCTCTTCGCTGTAATGGGTGAAGGACACACCGAGTTGAGCGATATTAAGGGCCTATTCCACAGAGACCCTGTTTCCTCGGTTTCTATGGCCATACTACTACTTAGCCTACTAGGGCTACCCCCACTCCTAGGCTTCTGGGGCAAGCTATACATGTTCACAGCTATAGCGAGCTACTCCCTCCCACTACTGGTTATTGCGTTGTTAAACAGTGGTATAAGCGCAGTATACTACGGTATAGCAATTAGGGATATGCTATCCACAGACGAGGGGACAGCTGTTTACGATGCTCCCAGGAAAGCATCTCTAGCAACTGCAGCGACTATAATAATTGTAGCGGGCTTATTCGCCTCTACATTATTCCATATTATGTACTAGGCTCCTAATTAACATAAACGTATATCCATAGTTTCTTTTAATCCTCCGCAACTCCCCTTTTTCTCCTAGGAGGCTTGATCTGTATTGACGTCTATAGAAGAATACGCCGAGACACTGCACAAAGTAGCTAAACGATATAACATAGATATAGAGGAGGAATTCGCTATTAGTATAGAAAGAGTCCAGATGGAAGTAAGGAGGAAAGTAAGAGAATATCTTACCGCCAAGGGATACAAGGTTGACAAGGATAAAGTAGTGGAGATCGCGAGGAAAGTGTATGATAAAATCGGTTTCCATACAGAGTCTGATGAAATAAGGAGCATACTATTAACAAGGGGAATAGACGACGAGAAATACATCGAAGTTCTCATAGGTCAAGCAATACTCCACGAGCTAACGAGCCTTCTCCCAGATAAAGATAAGGGAATAGTCAATAAAACAGCTAAATGCCCAATATGCGGAACGGAAACCGACCTAGGATACATTGATACGGAGGGAAACATCTGGCTTTACTGCCCCCTATGCGGTTATACGTGGAAGCAGTCTACGTTGTCCGCTCCGGTTTGCCCTTACTGTGGTCTAAGCGATAAAAACATGATAGGAGTACTGAAAGACAAGAGGAACCCGTCTGTTGTAGTTATGCTTTGTTCGAACTGCAAGCATTACTGGATACTTGTCGATGAAAGATATACCAAGAGAGTGCCAAGGGACTTTTATCCCATGTTTAGGAGGAAGGCCGAGAAGCTTTTGGCATCTTTACCTAAAGACTTCATTGAGGCTGGACAGTAGGATAATGTATTATTTTATCGGCAAGTCCCTTGAACGCGTCTTCCAACTCTCTTCTACATCCAGCCATTAGAGTCATATAACAGTAAATCCAATCGAACCTATAATTCAAGCCTAGTCTTCTAAATGAAGTGTTGACAAGGGATATGCCTACCAATATACTAGCCCATAGTATAAACGAGGCCGAAGCTAGGAAAACTCCGGTGACCAGGTTCTTGGAGGAGATAGGTTTAACCGAGAAGCTTTCTCCATCCTCAATGTTTGATAAGGATGCATCTAATGATAAATCTGAAATCCACGAGACAACAGTATAAGACCTCAGTAGATCCACTCCGGCAATCATCCCTATAAACAGGGCCATCCCTATTATAGCATTATTATAGAAACCCTGAACGTAACCTGTTATCCACAGTATTTTCCTAGCTAGCTCCATTAGCATGACTACTAATACAAGTAGGTTCCCCCTAACCCATATCCTCGGAACGATCCTCACGGAGTTTTCCAAGTCTTCAACCAGAAACTCAACCACCCTCTAATCAGAAGGCATAGCATATGCTTCCACATCCAGCTTCTTCCTCAGGATATAAGCGAAGAAACTGGCATACTCAGATCTAGAACCATCAACTAACACGATCTTAGGCTTAGACTCCCTGACGTATTCTATTGTGCCCTGGAAATCCGAGTGATCACTGTAAGAGGCAATATACGACTTAGAGTCTAGTCGTACTAAGGGTTTCCTGAATTCCCATCCATTAAGTAAAACATGAACTCCTGGCCGCGTCTTTCTGTATTTGTAGAACCCGTTTACATGGTCCATTATGACCACTTTTCCTCTGAACAAGTCTCTAGCTTCTCTAGTTCCATACAAGTAAAATTCTCCTAAACCATCAAACCCTGTTTCAGATAAATTCCTCGTTACCTTGTACATTCTGGAAGTCATAAGGACAGGGTCACTATACCCGGCTTCCCTTAGCTTTCTAAGTACACCTTGTATCTTGCCGTAGTAACCGTAAATCCATAGCTGCCCTCTAGTCTCCCTATACAAGGCAAGTACCTCGTCTAAAACGTCATTGTTAGACCATTTCCTCACATGATTGGGTGACCCGTAAGTAGCGTCTAAAACCAGTATATCAGGCTCTTCAATTATTTCAGTACCCTCAAGCTTGAAGTCCCCAGTGTATCCTACTCTGAGGTTTTCATCACTGATTTCCACGGATATACTACCTGGAATGTGTTCTGCCGTGTATACCCTCAGCTCATAATTGTCCAATGACCCATTGTAACCCGGTTTAACAGGTATCAGCCTTTCCTTTGGAAGTAGGATTCCGAGCCCTTCTAAAATAGCGAATGTTTCTTTGGTTGCCAGTATTCTAAGCGCCTTTTTAGAACTAGTCAGGACGTGTTTGTAGTGATCTGCATGGCCATGTGTAACCACACGGTACTTACGGTGACCGCATCCGTCAATACTGAAGCTCCAAATAACTATGGCTCCGTTACGTTCTATTTTGACCGGTAGTTCTGTTGTTACTCTTAGCATTGTTCAACCCGTCTGCGTTATAATATCCTGTATTTCCCGGCTCTAGCGATCACGGCTAATGCAATGATTGTAAGAAGCGATGCTAGGGATAGGATGACTAGTCTGGTTAATCCGGTGTTTACAGGTTTGCTGCCGGGTAATGGATTATTGGATGAGACAACTGTGTATCTTAATTCATTAATGAGTTGGTTGTTCCTGTATACTTGTATACTACCGAAGAGTGGTATGCAATACTTATAAGGATAGTAGGACTTTGCTTCGAGAGTAGCATCATCCACCCTCTCATTTATGTGCACGGATCTATCAGCTTTCACAACAAATAATGCATTGTTATTTCCGGCGAAGTATGTTAGCGCCTGATAGCCTGCCCCCGTTCTCCCCTCGATGCAGAGTTTTTGGGTGACCCTCATAATGTCAACGACTGCCTCTGCTAGTTGCCTGTTCCTGTATGAGTTTACATTATAGTTTTTAACACCCATCTTTCCAGTGGACGGGTTTATGGTAACATCCACGGATCCTACAGGTATATAGTTTATCGATATGAAGTATTCTATCTCATAGTTTGAATCCGCATCTATGTGTGGAGCATTAGCTAATACGTTTATTAGTATAATAAATATGATTGGAATGAAATAGTGTTTGTTTATGGATGTTTTTAAAAATGCCACTGGGCTCCAACCTTCACGTCTTACTAGAGAATCTATCTATGGCTTTAGATATCTCCTCTTTAGCCTTTGATGCTGGCAGCCAATCCTTGAGTTTGACCCATTTCCCGGGCTCTAGCTCCTTGTAGTGCTCGAAGAAGTGTTTTATTCTATCCTTTATTATTCCGGGAATATCATTAATGTCGTTTATATCTGCATACAATGGGTCGAGCTTGCTCTTGGGTACAGCTATGATTTTGGTGTCTACTCCCGCCTCGTCCTCCATTACAAGCATTCCAACAGGTTTTACCTCGATGAGGCTTCCAGGGTGTACCGGCTCCCTGCTCAGTACAATTATGTCTATCGGGTCGCCGTCTTCCGCGAGTGTTCCTGGAACGAACCCATAATTGAAAGGATACACCATGCTGGTGTATAGGAATCTATCTACTTTTATCACACAGTACTCCTTGTCAAGTTCGTACTTGACACTGCCTCCCATAGGTATCTCGATTATTGCATTTACTATTTCAGGGGCATCCTTGCCCGGGCCAATCTTGAGGCAGGACACTCTTGATCGCCTCCACATCACAATTTAGGTGTGGCATAAGTTTAAAAATAAACTACCACAACTCTCTTGTAACCGCGAAGACGACCCTAAAAGGGGAGGAGGATGAAAAATGTCGAAACCGTTTTACGTAAGGTTCGAGGTACCCCCCGAGCTTGCGGAGAAAGCGTATGAAGCAGTTAAAAAGGCGAGGGAAACAGGGAAGGTAAAGAAGGGAACAAATGAAACAACTAAAGCCGTTGAGAGAGGCATGGCTAAGCTAGTAGTTATAGCTGAAGACGTTGATCCACCGGAAATAGTGGCTCATCTGCCGTTGCTTGCAGAAGAAAAGAAAATACCATATGTATATGTGCCTAGTAAAAAGAAGCTTGGAGAGGCTGCTGGAATAGAGGTTCAAGCCGCTAGTGTAGCTATAGTGGACCCTGGAGAAGCCGCTAGCCTAGTAAACGAGATTGCCGAGAAGGTAAAAGAACTGAAAAAGTAAAATCATATTTTGATTCCTACCGGGGTACAATCTTTACTCTACTTCTATTTTAGCACTAGACTCCCATAGTCCATGCAGGTTGCAGTACCCGAGCGCGTATAGTGTGCCTGGTTTTTTCACTTTCACCGTAAACGTTATCTTTGGCTCGGCATATTCTGGCTCCAGTATAGCTGTAGCCAGGTGTATCGGGTTAAACGCTCTTCCTTCCTCTTTGAAGAAGAGTTGCACGTATCTTATTGAGTGAACCGCCTGGTTGGGATGAGGGCCGACCTCTATCTCCACAGTAAAAGGCTCACCGGCTTTTACCTTGTTAGGTGCTCTTATTTTCGGTGTGTGCGTCTCTTTTTTACCGGCAGCTTCTCCTTCAACCTTCTCGGGCTTGTATATTAGGTCTCCTAGATACGACATGTTTTTCACCATATAAAAACAGGTTAACTCATGTGTTTAATATAGTAATCGTATAAACCCTGCTTGGTTTCATGGTAGCATTTATAATGCCTCACTATTTACAGCTATTACACCAGCGTTAAGATAGGTAATAAGGATGGTGTAGGTCTTGGCGGGAGAGGTTGAGAACTTTAGATATATAGTACGTATAGCGGGAACAGATATCGAGGGTACATGGAAGGTTGTATATGGCCTATCCAAGATTAAAGGTATCGGTATATCGACAGCTAACGCTATATGCCGTGTTCTCGGGATTGATGAGAATAAGAGAATAGGATTCCTAACTGATGCTGAGCTCAAAAAGATAGAGCAAGCAGTTTCCGACATCAGGCAATTAGGACTTCCCTCCTGGATGTATAACAGGCGGAAAGACTATGAGACCGGAGAAGACCAGCATTTGTACGGAGCCAACCTGCTATGGGCTGCTAGAAGAGACATTGAGAGAGAGAAGAAAATTAAGAGCTGGAGAGGCCTACGCCACGCTGTAGGCTTAAAGGTTAGAGGACAGAGAACCCACACGACGGGCCGTCTAGGATTAACCGTCGGTGTATCTAAAAAGAAGAAGTAATGGAGGGGGTGTGCTAAATGGGTGATCCGAGGAAACCTAGGAAGAAATGGATAGGACCTAAACATCCATGGGTCAAGGATCGTCTTGCCAGGGAACTAGAGATCATGGGTAGATACGGGCTTAGGAACAAGAGGGAATTATGGATCGCTCAAACCATGGCCAGGAAATTCAGGCATCAGGCTAGGAGCCTCCTAGCTCTACCAGACGCCGTTAGGGCAGAAGAGGAAAAGAACCTCTTGGCCCGACTTACCAGGCTAGGCCTTATCTCAGAGAACACCAAGCTCGACGATGTGCTGGGCCTCACTGCGGAAAACGTTCTTGAACGCCGGCTCCAGACTCTCGTTTACAAGAAGGGTCTAGCTAAAACCATACAGCAGGCAAGACAGTTCATTGTTCATGGTCACATAGCTATAGCCGGGAGAAGAGTCACGTCCCCCGGCTACCTCGTTAACCGCGATGAAGAACAATTAATAGACTATGCACCCGGCAGCCCTATCATAGCCCAGTTAAGGAAAGAGGAGGTTGAAGAGTAATGTCGTTCCAGTCCCGAGAGCTTAAGTGGGGAGTTGCACACATATTCAGCAGTTTCAACAACACGATCGTCCACATAACCGATTTAACGGGAGCAGAAACCGTTGCAAGGGTCTCCGGAGGCATGGTAGTTAAGGCGGATAGAGAAAAGCCGTCCCCCTATGCAGCCATGATAGCTGCGGGGAAAGCGGCCCAACAAGCCATAGAGAAAGGCATAACAGCGATTCACATAAAAGTCCGAGGAGTAGGAGGTCACGGTCCAAAAACACCTGGCCCCGGAGCCCACGCGGCAATCAGGGCGTTAGCTAGGTCAGGCTTTATTATTGGAAGGATAGAAGACGTAACTCCCATCCCGCACGACACGACGCGTAGACCAGGAGGCCGTAGAGGTAGAAGAGTCTGACCTTCTATCCTATATATTTTAGGGGTGAACCGGTTTTTGAGAAACGTCAAACTCCTCGAATCTTCTTCTAATAGAATTGCATTGGCGGTAGAAGGGTTTCCGCTAGAACTAGTTAACTCTATTAGAAGGGCTATTCTTTCTGAAGTTCCGGTTATGGCGATAGAGTGGGTGTATATAACTAGGAACGACTCTGCATTGTTTAATGAAATGCTCTCACATAAACTGGGGCTTTTAGTCATTAAATCCGACAAAGCAGTGGAAAAGTACCTCCCACCTGAGGAATGCAGGGCAGACTTGGAATGTGGCGAGGACATGGCATGTGTAGATGCCTTTATTACACGTAAACCTGAGTGTTTCGTCAGGATGGTGCTCCGCAAGGAGAATCCTGCTGACGGAGAAGACGCTTTGGTCACTGTGAAAGCCTCAGACATTGAGAGCGAAGATCCCGATGTTTACCCCGTACATGGGGAAACAGAGTTGACAATCCTTGCATCAGGGCAAAGCCTCGACGTCGAGATGTACGCAAGACTTGGAAGAGGAAAGGAGCACGCTAAGTTTATTCCAGCCGTAGTAGTCCTCAAATACACCCCCGTTATAAAGTACGATACGAAAAGCATTAGCGAGGAATGCTTAGAATGTATTAGGAACTATAATAGTGACCTGGCTGAAACGATTTCGAAGGGAAGTAAGAGTAGAATAGTGTGGTACGACACTGGGAACACAAGCTTATTAAAGCATTGTGCGGAGAGGGTGTGTCAGACAGGTTTAAAAGTAGAGTATGATAAGAATAGGCTTATACTCGTGGTTGAGTCTCACGGGGCATTGGACCCCAGAAAAATAATTAGTCTAGCAGTTGACGAGCTAGATAAAAAGGTTAAGATGCTACAGGAGAAGTTAGGAGGTGTGGTTGCATGAGTAAGAGAACCGGGCCGACAAACATAGTCTTAAGGAAGACGGCGGATAAGCTGATGCGCGAATACAGGAAAACTGGGTCGGGCCTATGGAGGGACGTTGCAGAACTATTGACGAGGCCGACGCGCAAAAGGGTATCCGTAAACTTGTCCAAAATAAACAGATACACCGAGAACGGTGATACAGTTATCGTTCCAGGAAAAGTGCTGGGTAGCGGGTCCCTCACCAAGAAAATAAAGATAGCGGCGTTCAGCTTCTCGGAGAAGGCAATTGAGAAAATCGAGGCTAGCGGGAGCAAGTATATTACAATAGACCAGCTTCTAGAAGAGGGCGTTAAGCCTTCTGATGTTAAACTAATAGTATAGCCGGGGTGGGTGTTATGGCTAAAATAATTGTTAACGGAGAAGGGCATATATTAGGCCGTCTCTCTAGTATAATAGCGAAAAAGCTCCTAGAAGGAAATGAGGTTGTAGTGGTAAATGTGGAAAAAGTGATAGTCAGCGGAGAGAAGAGAATGGTCGTCGACTCGTATAAGAAAATTCTAGGTGTAAAGGTGCACTTGTCACATAAGTGGAGGCCTAAAAGGCCTAGAAGCCCCATAAGACTGTTCAAAGCATCTGTTAAGGGAATGCTCCCCAAGAACAATAAGAAGGGAAGAGAGGCTCTGAGCAGGCTGAAAGTGTATATAGGCGTTCCAGATGAATTCAAGAATGCTGAAATGGTTGTTTTCAAGGATGCATACAAGGACAGGCTAAAAACGAATAAGTATGTAGAACTCTCTGTTATAGCTAAGGAAATGGGATGGAAAGGTGTTGAGCAGTGAGAATGGTTCTAGTCACCGGTAAAAGGAAAAGGGCCATAGCCACGGCCCTGATAAAACCAGGTAAAGGCCGCATATGGGTCAACGGCGTTCCTATCGATATATATCCCATAGAGATGGCAAGATTGAAAATGCTTGAACCCCTCCTAGTGGCAGGGAAAAAACTACGTGGCTTAGTTGATATCATTATCAAAGTCCGCGGCGGGGGATACATGGGTCAAGCCGAGGCTGTTAGAATGGCCATAGCGAAAGGCCTTATAGAATACATGAAAAGCTTTACAGAAGAGGATACAGAAAGCCAAATGCAGGAACAAATAAAGCTTCTAGAGAAATTCTTCAATGAGTATGACAAGCACATGCTAGTAGGTGATCCCAGGAGAACAGAGCCGAAGAAACCGATGAGGTACAGTGCAAGAAGGAGATGGCAGAAGAGCTATAGGTGATCAAATATGCTCGCCCCCGTAAGATGCTTTACATGCGGAGCTCCATTAGCGCATCTCTGGCCCGAGTTTAAGAGGAGGGTGGAGGCAGGAGAAGACCCAGGAAAAGTCCTCGATGACCTAGGAGTAAAACGGTATTGCTGCCGGAGAACCCTACTGTCGACAGTCGCTTATATCGAGGAACTCGTAGTTTACACCCACATAGGTTTTAAGAAGAAAGTGAGACCATTCTAGACCGGTTATGCGGGGTGTTAGTCATGAGCGAACAAGAGCAAACCAAGAGCCAAGAAGAATTCCTCGTTCCACTGGACACATATAGAAAGGCAGGTGTGTTTCTAGGCACCCATATATGTACCAAGTACATGGAACAGTTCGTATACAAGATAAGACCTGACGGTCTCTACATACTCGACATAAGGAAAATAGATGAAAGATTGAGGATAGCCTCAAGATTCCTCTCGAACTACGATCCCGAGAAGATCGCCGTCGTGGCCGTTAGACAGTACGGGCAGAAACCTGTTAAAATGATGTGTGAGAGAGTGGGATGCAAAGCTATTACCGGCAGGGTTATACCCGGCATTTTCACAAACCCCAAACTCGAATGGTATATGGAGCCCGACGTCGTCCTAGTCACAGATCCCAGGGCTGAAGCCCAAGCGATAAAAGAAGCTTTCAAAGTCGGAATACCCATCGTAGCTCTAACGGACACTGATAATCGTATCGAGAATATTGATCTGATTATTCCGGCGAACAATAAGGGTAGAAAGAGTCTTGCATTGATCTATTGGATCCTAACAAGGGAAATACTCAGAAACAGGGGAGTCATATCTCCAGACCAAGATCTCGATGTCTCATGGGAAGATTACATCGTTAGACCCGTTAGGAAGTAATTCCAGGCAAACTCTTTAACCTAGTTTTTATTTGCTACCTATTTATCCGGGTATTCCTGGATATGAAGGTAAGGTTGAGCATTCCTCTACTGGGAATAAACTGGGGGCAAACGGTCAACCCGTACATAGCTGTCCCACTTGAAAACAATATTTCAGTGCACCAGGTAGAATGCCGGGACGATGAAAATAGTGGTTTACTCAAGATATCGCTCGAGGGACAGAATTCACCGTTTTTAGAGCAAGAAATAAGTAAAGCCTCACTGAAAATGGTCAGCCTATACAGATCTTTAGCAGGAGATATACCTGGGAAGAACTGCTACGAAATATCGATACCGGACGAGAAGATTCCATATATATCCATCTACGGAGCAGTGTTGGATGCTTTAGCCTACAAGTTGTTAAGCCGTGCCCTAGGATTGAAACCATCTAAAAATGAAATTATAGAGTTTCTAAGCCATTTATGGACCGGCAAACCGTTCTGGCTTAGACTTCTATACGAATCAGTTGCACTCTCATCAATAACCGGGAGAACCATATTGTATAGAGGTACCGACGAAAGCATCATACTTGGAAAAACCAGTATTAAGAAAGCCGCTAGAAGAAATTACTACGATGCAAACACTGTTGAACCACCAAGCGACCCCCAGCTACAGTCTGCACTAGCCAAACTAGAAGGCGTTTCCGTTATCTCCGCCTCTAACATTATTTCAGCCTCGCCAGACAAAGGACTGGAAATACATTCCCTTCTATCCACATACTATAAAATCGATAATGCAGTAAGCTACATAGTTTACGGTTTAGAACCCCCAGTTGACGGGTGCAAATACATACAATCCCTCAACGGAGGCTTGGAGGAGACATGCTTTGAATAACATGGAATACATAGTAAAGCTAGGTGGTAGCGTTATAACAGAGAAAGACAAGGCCATGAAAATAAATTATGACTCACTATGTAGAATAGGCTCATACCTCCGGAAAAACATGCCTAAAATAATAGTACATGGCGGAGGAAGCTATGGACACTACATTGTGCACGGCATCCTGGAAAAAAAGAAACGCCTAGATTACACTGATTTACCACTGATAAGTTACGTGATGGATACATTAAACAGAGAAGTAATCAAATGCCTCCAAGACTACGGGTTACCGGTAGTTAGTTTTCCACCTCACTCAATATGCTCAATTAAAAACAACGAGCTTGAATGTGAAACTGGAACATTGAAGAGAATCGTTGAAAAGGGTTTGATACCAGTTCTATACGGTGATGCAGTTGTTTCAACAGGAGGAATAGAAATCTTATCGGGCGATACACTTATGGTTTTCCTAGCGAGAGAATATGGACTACGTAAACTAGTATTCCTAACTGACGTAGACGGGGTATACGTAAATATGGACAAGAAAACCATTATAAAACACCTGAATCTAAGAGATCCTAGGAGTCAACTAGCATTCCTCCGCGAATCAAATAACATAGATGTAACAGGCGGTATGAGAGCTAAAATCGAGTCACTCAAAAACCTGCCGAGCGGTACGCTAGTCTACATAGTCAATGGAAGGAAAGAGAGTCATCTAAGTAAGGTTTTTGTAGAAGGAGAGAATCCAGGTACTCTTATAGAAACATAACCAGAACAATCAATAAAAAGGGAGGTGTCCAGAGCCATAAAACTAACCACTGAAGACAGAAAACTCGACCACATAAAAATCACACTTGAAAGACAAGTGGAATCGAAGACGACCACACTACTCGACGATATATTCATTGAACACATATCACTCCCCGAAATAGACTTCGACAAAATAGATACAACAACGGAATTCCTAGGTAAAAGGATTAACGCGCCTTTAATGATAACCGGGATGACAGGGGGGCATCCCAAAACAGCAGAGATAAACAGGGACTTAGCCATCGTAGCCGAGAAATATGGTATAGCACTAGGATTAGGCAGCCAGAGAGCTGCAATTGAAGACAAAGAATTAGAATGGACCTTCCGTATTGCCAGGGATAACGCTCCCACAATACCCTTAGTCGCCAACATAGGCGGCCCTCAACTGGTTAAGGGTTATGGTATCAGAGAGATTATCAGAGCTATAGAGATGATCGATGCTGACGGTATAGCCATTCATTTGAACCCTCTCCAAGAAGCCTTCCAACCCGAAGGTGACAGGGATTACAGTGGGTTGATCTCTAAAATAGTTGAGATAATAGACCGCTCGCCTGTCCCGGTCATTATAAAAGAAACAGGATCAGGTCTTTCTCCCCGGATAGTAAGCATTTTATACGATCTAGGGATCAATCACTTCGACGTCTCAGGTCTAGGCGGGACTAACTGGGGTAAAGTCGAGGTTCTCAGAGCCGAGCATCGTGGGATAAAGGGGTTCAAAGGAAAACTAGATGGATACGGCGACCACTGGGGTAACCCTACAGCCTTCAGTGTAATATCCTCGCGAATAGTAGCCCCGTACTCAACCATCATATCGAGCGGAGGCATCAGGACAGGGCTCGATATAGTCAAATCCATAGTTATAGGTGGCGATTTAGGCGGGTTCGCCTTGCCTGCACTCAGAGTATTGATGAAGGGGGGAATTAGCGGTCTGGAAGAATTCATAGAGGATATTATTTACCAGGTTAAAGTAGGGCTTTTCCTGACAGGTTCAAGCAATGTAAAACAACTGAGATGCAAGCGTTTCGCCATATTGAATAGGAGGCTTCTCTCCATGCTCTCACTGGCAGGGTTCGATATACAGGAATATAACCGGGTCAAATGCTACAATAACCTCAAGGTGCCGGAAGGATGGATGCGATGAGAAAGCTCATAGAACGGTACGTACCAATAATCAATGAGGAACTAGATAAGGCGACAAGAGGGAAGCCAGAACAGTTATACAACGCCGCAAGACACTTATTGCTGGCCGGAGGGAAAAGAGTCAGACCCTCACTAACGCTGACATACGCCCGCATGCTTGGAGGCGTTGATGGCGAGAGAAAAGCGTTGCCTTTCGCAGTTTCAGTTGAACTACTCCATAACTTCACACTAGTGCATGATGACATAATGGATAAAGACGAGTATAGAAGAGGAGTAAAAACCGTCCACACGGTTTACGGGGAGAATATGGCTATAATAGCAGGAGACCTCTTATTCGCCTTGTCATTCGAGAATGCTCTGAACAACAGTATGGTTCCACCAGAGAACAGGTCGGCTGCCGCCTATTTGTTATCAAAGGCTTCTAGGATAGTAGCTGAGGGACAGGCGCTTGACGTCAGCTTCGAAGATACATGGACGGTATCTATAGACGATTACTTAGACATGATATACCGCAAGACGGGTGCCCTTATAGAAGCCTCGACCGGTATGGGCGCCCTTGCAGTGACGCTGGACAAGGAAACCGTGGAAAACGCGATGCTCTACGGGAGAAACGTAGGTATCTCATTCCAGTTGAAAGACGATGTTCTCGGAGTCTACGGTGACCCTGCTAAAACCGGCAAACCAGTCTACAATGACCTAGCTAGGGCAAAGAAAACAATCCTAGTCCTCTACGCGGTGAGGAACCTGCCGCCCGACGAGTCAGCCGAGCTGAAAAGGATAATTGATATGAAAACAAGTAACCTTGAACTGTTGAAGACCGCCGCTGAGCTCATAGAGAAATCTGGTGCTAAAAAATATGCTTTAGACTTAGCGAAGAAATACTCGGATGAGGCGATCAGGATAATAGAAGAAATAGAACCCGCCGACAGTGAAGCCAAGAACGCTCTAATAGAGTTCGCTAGATTCGTTTTTGAGAGGGAAAAATAATTTGGAAGAAACATATAAATTCCCAGCGCTGTTCACGAGAAACTCCCGGAACTCACCCTACTGTACCATAACAAACGGTCGATACAGGATAACCGATACTCCCCTGGAAAACTCGTCGTATGGCTACACTATAATAGAAGAAGCACTTGACAACATAATAGACCGGACTCGTTCACTAGTGAAGCAGGACTACTGTATAGAAATTCCTTGGAGAAAGAAACTATTGAAAATAAAGGCTGGAACACCAGTGAAAATCGTCGAGGTAAAAGCTTCTCAGATAATTTTTACCAAGCGGGAAGGAGACGAAGTCTCTGTGAACGATGTTATAGCACACACTATAACAGGTAAATCCGAGTCTAGAACGGTGAAATCCATTTTCAACGGGGTCATCGTCTTTATAGGAGTGCATAGCTTTTCTAATCCAGAGACGTATGTAGTGGCGGTGGCTGACAGTGGAAGCATCGAATGGTATGAGCGAGGTTGAGAAAATAATCTGGGCATATGCTCTAAAAAACGCTCTTGACTATAATGGTAGAGCCGTCCCGAAAAGCGTTATCTCCAAAGTATTCAAAGAGAAACCCGAGCTAAGGAGTAGGGCCAGGGAGATCGTAGAGTTAGTCAACTCAATAGTCGAGAAAGTCAACAGTATGAGCCTTTCCCAGCAAAAAGAGGCTTTCGAGACGTACAAGAACTTGATAAAGGAGCCGGTAAGAAAGGAAAAGGAGCTGCTTCCCGACCTACCGAACGCCATAGAAGGACGTGTAGTGACGAGGTTCGCCCCCAACCCCGATTTCGTCATCCACCTAGGGAACGCTAGACCGGCTATTCTAAGCCACGAGTATGCTAGGAAGTATAAGGGGAAATTCATATTAAGATTCGAAGACACCGATCCGAGGACGAAGACTCCCATAAAAGAAGTTTATAACCTGATAAAAGAAGACTTGAAATGGCTTGGCCTGAGATGGGACGAGGAATACATACAATCACTTAGAATGAACATTTTCTATGAAACAGCTTTCGAGCTAATAAGGAGAAATGGAGCCTATGTAGATACCTGCGACATAGAGGAATCCAAGAGACTCATAAAAGAAGGCAAAGGCTGTCCCACTAGGAGCAACCCCGTCGAATGGCAAGTTGAGCAATTCGAGAAAATGATCGAGGGATACTATTCCGAGGGAGAAGCCGTTCTCAGAGTAAAGACCGACCTGAACCATCCTGACATAAGTGTGAGAGACTGGGTCGCATTCAGAATAATAGACACCAGCAAATATCCACACCCATTAGTCGGAGACAAATACGTGGCCTGGCCCACCTACAACTTCGCTGTCTCAGTTGATGACCACTTAATGGGTGTAACCCATATACTCAGAGGCAAAGAACACATGCAAAACGCTACCAAGCAAATGTTCCTATTCAAACATATGGGATGGAAGTACCCTACAGCCATACATTTTGGAAGAATACATTTCGAAGGATTCATAATGAGCAAGTCAAAAATAAGGGAACTAATCTCGAAGGAACCAGACAAATACTGGGGATACGACGACCCTAGATTCGGCACCATAAGGGGGTTGAGGAGGAGGGGTATACTGGCCGAAGCAATAAAACAGCTCATCCTCGAAGTAGGCATAAAAGGTACAGATACCAGGATAACATACACGAACCTAGCAGCTATCAACAGGAAGATTTTGGATGAGAAAGCCCATAGAATAATGTTCGTTAGCGATCCAGCCCGTCTAACCCTGGAAGCCCCCAATAAACTGGAGGCAAAAGTCCCCGTCCACCCGTCTATAGAAGACTACAGGCGCTACATTGTAAGCCCAGGTGACACTATCTGTCTAAACAAACCTGACATAAAACATGGGACAGTCAGGCTCCTCGGCCTGGGCAATTTCGTTATAAAAGAAGGAAAACTACACTACTTAGGGTCCAGTTTGACAGAGGTCAAGGAAAAGAAGATACCTATAATCCAATGGGTTCCCTGTAACAACTCTATCCCTGTAACTGTATACAAGCCGGAAGGTTTGGAGCTGGAGTCAGACCGTGGATACGCTGAGCTAGGTATAACCAACTATAGAGTAGACGATAAACTCCAGTTTATTAGATACGGGTTCGTGAGAATTGACAGTAAGGATAACGACGAAGTAAAGGTGATTTTCGCGCATGAGTAAAGCTGACAGCAGTAAGTCATTCCTAGATAAATTCCTGAGGGGGATAGTGGCATCTATAGAAATAATCATTATATCACTACTAGTCCTAACACTCTTGATAGCCAGCATCAAAGTTACCGGTTATCTATACGAGTTTTTCAACTATGACGGTTTCGACAAACAGGTTTTCCTGGAAATCCTAGATGTCATACTCTTGTCCATACTAGCAGTTGACCTATTGAGAACACTTGTTGTTGCAGTGATCAAGAGAACACTGCCAATATCCATCGTTATAGAAGTAGCGTTACTGGCTGTTCTAAGAGAGCTCATAGCAATAGAGATAAGGAACCCCTCCAATGAGAGAATACTGGTCTACGGAGTAATTATACTGGTACTCGTGGCTTCTTGGCTGTCTATACAGTGGTTCCGAGTGAAGATAGAAGGGTCACCTATAAATAGTTGAAGAAGCGTATTGGCGCCGGGGGCGGGATTTGAACCCGCGCGGGCATGCGCCCACTGGCTCTCCAGGCCAGCCCCTTGGGCCGCTCGGGCACCCCGGCACTCCTATCATTAAACCCTTCTAGTTGAACAGGAAATATTAATTATTCGAGCCAGGTTCCCTCTTCTTCCACACACTAGGGTACACACCAGGCTTCATCACAACTCTCCTAGACTTTACTACCAACCCTTTCTCCATACTTCCAAGCTTATCAGAATCCACCAAAGCATTGCCAAGGCCTACAAGCTCTCCTTTAAGAGTCAGTAAAGCTACAGTATCCCCTTTCCTGAAGGGTTGGTATGCAGCAATTCCCGGAACAGCCAGATCCGCTCCATGAGCTATACTGTCTACAGCAGAATCCCTCACTAGGATCTTCGGTATGTGGCAGACAGACACTTCTACAGGCAGGATAATGTTACGCAACAACTCGTCAGACCCTTCTTCTCTAAGCTGGTAAAGGGCTTCAGAGATTTCCTGCAAACGGAAGAGTTTCTTGTCCTCCGTGAAAGGCCCTGTTCTTATTCTCCTGAGCTCCCTCATATGAGCCCCTACACCCAGGAGCAAGCCGGCGTCGTGGCATATTTTCCTCATGTAAGTACCAGCTTCACTATCTATGATCAGTAACGCATACTTCCCAGTATACTCGAGTAGTTCTATCTTGTTAACCTTCTTAACCCGGACGGCCCGCTTGACAGAGCTCCTTAGGGGAGGCCTCTGATAGATTTCTCCTTGAAGCATGTTTAGCACGCGACGCAGATCCTCCTCTGGTACAGGTGAATGTAACTGCATTACACATACATACGTCTTAGACGAGTGGATAATATTTCCTAGTACCTTAGTAGCGCTGGATAGAGCTACTGGTAGAACACCGGTCACCTTAGGGTTTCCCCGGAGCCGCCCTCAGGCAAACCCCTCAAGGGTACCCCCGTGACCGGCCTTCTTTAACCCGAACATTCTTTTTATCCAAGCCACTACTTCGTGACTAGTAGGGCCGGGAGGCTTATCGAGGTTAATCACTCCTAGATCAAGCAGTTCCTCCAGGCTTCTCTCACTAGGTATCTTGCCATAAGAGTAGTCTGTTTCTTCGTCCCTTACAATAATCCACTCCCGTTTATCCCCGCAGAACTCCGATATTTCCTTGATAAATTCCCATCCAGGTCCTCTCAACCTATAATCCACCTTCTAGCACGTTTTCTAGTATAGTAGCTGGTGGATGATAAAATTAGCGTAGGGGCAACAAAGAATCGTACAGGATTCTATTGTTTTAAAGTGGGTATTGCCCTTAAACTATTTTAATTTCGGGTTTCACCGGCTGTTTCATGTACTCGGTTAACCCTGCTTCTTCCAGTGCTTTCAGAACTTCATCGTCACTGCTACCCTTCTCTATTTCCACCTTCTTATCCGTCGGTTCTATGTGATCCACGTTAGCTTTCCTTCTCTTAACACCGGTAAGCCCCTTCGGGCCTGTTACTAATACAAAGTTCTCATCTATTATGTCTACAATAACGCATTTCCTACCGGCTTCTCTGCCTCTTACCTTAATACATATTCTCCCAACTTCAATGGCCGCCATGACCATCACCCACTTATATCCGGCCTTATGGGTTTCCAGGTTCTCCCAATTTAAATTTTCCAAGCACTTCCAGTGTAGCTTCCTTGATTAGCGAGTAAACAGTATTTATTCCAAGTTTACCCGTGTTAATAACGAGGTCAAACCTACTGTATATGTTTATATCCACTCCGTAAAGAGACAGGAACCTAAGATACTGGCTCTCCTCCCTGGCTATAGTCTCGCGTGCCACGTCAAGCAAGCTCCTTGACTCCCGTTCTACAATCCTCCTAACCCTAGTGTCTAGAGGCGCGTTGATATAGATAGACAGGTCAGCTACATCAGCCAGTACGAAAGCAGATAAATGCCCCTCTATTACCCCTCCACCGCTCAATGCTCTTTCGAGGGTTGTCCTGTCTATGAGAATGTCTATTGAGGAATTTTTCTCGGCTAACTGGCTGAGCTCGATCAGACTCACTCCCTTCGACCTAGCTATTTCCCTAAAAATCTTTCCGGCCGAGTGATAGGGGAGGGAGAAATCGACTGATAATCTTTTAGCATAGGTTGTTTTCCCGCTTCCAGGAGGCCCGCTTATAACAATTACTGGATTCCGGCTTCTTCCCTTATTTTCATCCTCAATAAGTTCGCTAGGCATTCGTGGCAAATGTAACCACCGTAAGGTCTCTCCGGCCTTTTCTTTGTTTTAGACAGCCTCCTTAAAACTGGAACCCTAAGCCTTGGAACACCCCTTAGGGGTCTACCGCAAATAGCACAACGCGCGATCCCCGGTTTCCTCTTCTCGTAGTGTACTACAGTCCTTCCTCCAGGTGTTCTTGTCTTTATTTTCCTAAAGCTACCCGTTCTCTGTGCCGGTCTAGGCATGGGTTTTCACCCCTACCTAACCGGTTATACCTGGTTTGACATAATAGGGCCTAGGGGTCTTTATTTAAATTATTAGGTCTTTCCTGAACAGTACAAGCGCATAGATGTATCCCAAGAAATGAACAAACACACTCGGAACATAGTACATTCCGTTGCTTACTATAGTAGCTCCCGGTACAACTACTGGGCTCGCAACGGTGGTTCCAACGGTTATTATAATAATTATAGATGAAACGGAGTAAGCTATTATTAATAGGATCATCTTCTTAAGGCTCGACATCAATAGAAAGTTCCTGGCACGCTTATAGTCACGGTACATAGCTCTTAATTTCTTCTTTAGCCTCGGCCTCGACGCAGCCTCATTCACAGCTTCCCTGTACTCGTTGACTATTTCAATCGCTCTTTTCACATCTTCTTCTTTTACGAAAACCCTGGAGAAAAGCACTGCTATCCAAGCGAAAACAATGGCGGTTAGGAAAACAACGAGAGAGATCATGGCAGAGAACCTTGGGATGCTAAATATTTAGCAATAGCTCTATTATCCTGTTTGCCGCTTGTCCCGGATTGCCTTCTGGGTTTTCAACTAGGGCTACGGCTGACCCGTAGAATACTGCGCTCGCAACCGCTGAGTATCTGGCAAAGTCTCTGAGTTCTCTGATTGCTTCAGGGCCCCCGAAGTCGCTTCTCTTCCTTGTAGTGTCTCTCAACTGTCTCTGGTGTATTACATCGGGATCAGCTTCTATTAAGACGATTAGATCGGGTTTGAATACGTCTATTACATGCTTTGGAAGACCGGGCCAGTAGCCTACTATCGTCTTCACTACACTATGAGTGTCCACGATGAGGAACCCGTTTTCACC
>Ga0256831_1000256_pt1 | contig 28356 bp, 22 predicted proteins | sample 132544metaG_FD_189087 | JGI IMG/M metagenome (GOLD analysis project Ga0256831, IMG submission 189087) | Hydrothermal vent microbial communities from Lau Basin, Pacific Ocean - 132-544 | ecosystem: Environmental > Aquatic > Marine > Hydrothermal vents | place: Pacific Ocean: Lau Basin | collected... | reverse complement strand
TAACGGTTGGTGCAGTTTTACCGAGTTTATTAATCGACTGGGCAAAAGCACTTCCTCCCAAAGCACGTGCTGAAAAAGAGAAATCGATAAAAATAATCTCACTTTTTTCGTCGTTTACCAAAACCGGCTCTACCACTTTCCGGCAATCGGAGACTTCGCCCGATGCCGAAATAATAACTGTTCCGGGTGCGTAAACCACATCGTCTTTGTATTTCTGTGTCATCGACATCGAGTCTTTTCCTGTGGGGATGTTAATTCCCAAATCGCAGGCAAAATTGCTGGCAGCTTGCACCGCTTTATAAATGCGTGCATTTTCTCCCGGATTTTTTGCCGGCCACATCCAGTTGGCACTCAACGAAATACTTTTTATTTTATCAGACAGCGGTGCCCAAATAATATTTGTCAGCGACTCGGCAATCGACAAAACCGAACCTTTCGGTGCATCGACCAGTCCGGCAATTGGTGCATGACCAATTGACGTTGCAATTCCCGCAATTCCTTTATAATCTAAAGTAATTACGCCTACATTATTTAATGGAAGTTGCAATTTACCCGCCGTTTGTTGTTTCGCTATCCTTCCTGTTACCGAGCGGTCGACTTTGTTGGTTAACCAATCTTTACACGCCACCGACTCGAGCTGTAAAACATTTTCAACCAGTGCATTTATCTCTTCGTTGTTGTATTCCAACTCTTCAAATTCCGGAATAACAGTGGTATCTTCCAAAACCGTTTTTGGCGGATTTCCAAACATATATCCGAGTTGCCAGTCGATTGATTTTTCGCCGGTTTTTGAGTTTTCGAAAGTAAACTGCATATCGCCGGTGGTTTCGCCAATGTTATAAATGGGCGCCCGCTCGCGGTCCGAAATATCTTTTAGCAACTTATAATCTTTCTCTTTTAATACCAGCCCCATTCGTTCCTGCGACTCGTTCCCGATAATCTCTTTTTGCGAAAGAGTGGGGTCGCCAACCGGAAGTTTTGCGGTATCAATTTTTCCGCCGGTGGTTTCAACCAGTTCCGAAAGGCAATTCAGGTGGCCGCCTGCACCGTGGTCGTGAATTGAAATAATCGGGTTCTCTTCCGACTCGCTTAATGCACGAATGGCATTAAAAACCCGCTTTTGCATTTCGGGGTTGGCACGCTGAACGGCATTCAGCTCAATATCGTTTTTGAACTCGCCGGTTGCCACCGACGACACGGCTCCACCGCCCATTCCAATGCGATAATTGTCGCCGCCGAGTAAAATTACACGATCGCCTTTTTCGGGGTCGGCTTTTAAACTGTCGCGTTTGTTACCGAAACCAATTCCGCCGGCCTGCATAATTACTTTATCGTATCCATATTTTTTAAAGTTCTCGAAATGCTCGAACGTTAACACCGAACCGGTAATAATGGGTTGTCCGAATTTGTTTCCGAAATCGCTGGCTCCGTTCGATGCTTTTATCAGAATCTCCTCCGGAGTTTGATACAACCACTCGCGCTCTTCGGTTGCCTGTTCCCACTTACGTTGTGCTTCAGTACGCGGGTACGAGGTCATATAAACAGCAGTTCCTGCAATTGGCAAACTTCCCATTCCGCCGGCAATACGGTCTCTTATTTCGCCCCCTGTTCCGGTAGCCGCTCCGTTAAACGGTTCAACCGTTGTAGGGAAATTATGTGTTTCGGCTTTTAATGAAAGAACGGTCTCAATGTCGCGCACTTCAAAAAAGTCGGGTTTATCTTGTGTTTTCGGCGCAAACTGCTCAACAACCGGTCCTTGAACAAATGAGCAATTGTCTTTGTATGCCGAAATTATAGCGTTAGGATTTTGCTGCGATGTTTTCTTAATCATCTGAAAAAGTGACGATTCCATCTCTTTTCCATCGATAATAAAAATACCGTTAAAAATTTTGTGGCGGCAATGTTCCGAGTTTACCTGAGCAAACCCATAAACTTCGCCATCGGTAAGCGGTCGCCCCATCTCTTTTGCAACTTTATCGAGATACTGAATCTCGTCGTTGCTCAATGCCAACCCCTCCTGTTCGTTGTATGCTGCAATATCATCGATATTTAAAATCGGGTCGGGCTGCTTTTCGATGGTAAAAATATCCTGATTCAGATCTTTGTACAACGACTGTAACATCGGGTCGAAACCGGCTTTTTCGTTTTCAACCTGAAAAAACTCTTCGATTCTGATAATTCCTTCAATACCCATATTTTGGGTAATTTCGACGGCGTTTGTACTCCAGGGAGTGAGCATCTCTTTTCGTGGTCCAACAAACCAACCATTTAAAACATTTTCCGAAAGATATTCCGATTCGGAAAAGAGCCAGTTTAACTTGTCGATACTCTCGGGAGCCAGTGATTTTGCAGAGTGAACTGCGATTATACTTTTTTGAGTTCTGAAAAATTGAATCATTTTGCAGCGTGATATTTAGTAAATAAACAGGTATTAAAAATACGTCACAAAGATAAAAATATTAATGGAGTGAAACAGGAAACTGTGAATTTACAAATCACAATTTAACAAAGTGGTTATTGTTCAATATTTTATTTACTTTCGACAAAAAAAACAGAAAATGCGACAACTATTTATACTAGTATTAATTGCGTTTACAATTGTTTCGTGCGGTGTACAAAAGCAGCTGCAAAAAGCGTATGTTGGGAAACCCGTATCGATTTTAAAAGAAAAATTTGGTTATCCGAAAACAATTCTTGAACGTAATAACGGAGATGTTTATGTTTTTGAAGAGGTGAAAAATTTAAAAAGCACAGAAATTAGTCAGGGAAAATTAACGCTCGACCCCATGGTTTCGCCTATGGTACAAAAAACTATGCGTTACTATTTTACAGTAAAAGACAGTATTATTGTTAAAGCAAAAATGGAAGAGGAGTATGAACGTTAACATTTTGCAAAAATAGATTTGGAGTTTAGAGATTTTTTTTAGTTTTGCACTCACGTTTTTTTGAAATAGAATATGCCCAGGTGGTGGAATTGGTAGACACGCAAGGTTGAGGGCCTTGTGGGGAATTATCCCCGTGCAAGTTCGAGTCTTGTTCTGGGCACAACACAGAGACGAATACCAACAAAAGCGCTTAAAATCAATATTTCAAGCGCTTTTTCTTTTTAGAGTTGCTAAAAGTTTTGCATAAATATAAAAACTCTCCGGAATTTGAAGTACCCCATTATAAAGTCGAGTTAGTATATTAACTCGAGGCAGACAATCTTCTTCTTAAGGCACTTGCATTCTTGCAGCAAAAGTTATAAATTGTATGGTTAAAAACAGTTTATAATCAACCTTAAATCAGAACCGTATGAAAAAGATTCATTTAACCCTACTATTTCTGTTTTTTTTCGGAACTAGTTTTTCGCAATCAATTATTATCGACCATAATTGTACAAAAATCGATTCAATTCCCAAATCGGCAATCAACAAAGCAAAACAGTCGTTGCATATTGTTTACGGACACACATCGCACGGAAGTCAGCTAATTTCGGGGATGGATAAACTCGACGATTTCAAAGGGGGAACCGGGCTTTATCGTTGGCACGACGGGCCACAGGAAGGTGCTCTCGACATCGACGACCGGTTTGTCCCGGGCGATTTGGGGCACAACGGCGATACCACATGGGCGTCGCGAACTCGCACCTATTTAAATGCCTCTAACCATTCCGATGTTAACGTTGTTATCTGGTCGTGGTGCGGTGGAATGTCGGATAATACAGAGGCCGGAGTTCAAACTTATCTCGACAAAATGGATGAGTTGGAAAAAGATTATCCGAAAATTACCTTTGTTTATATGACAGGGCACTCCGACATTTGGAACGATGCAGATTTAAAAACAAACAATCAGCAAATTCGAGATTATTGCAAAGCACACAATAAAGTACTTTACGACTTTCACGATATTGAACGGTACGACCCCGACGGAAAGTTTTTTGAATTCACAAACGATGACTGTTCGTATTATCGCGATGGCGATGGTTCGGAAAAACTGGGAAACTGGGCGGAAGAGTGGCAAAACCGGCACACAAAAGGAGTGGACTGGTACGACTGTTCGGCGGCGCATACAAAACCGTTAAACGGAAATTTAAAAGCGTACGCTGCCTGGTGGTTATGGAGTCGACTTGCAGGTTGGGCAGGAACTTCGGCCAATGTTGCAGCACAGCAAAAAGAGAGAACAGATATAAAAGTTTATCCAAACCCGGCATTGGAGGAACATTTAAACATATCAGTCGATAACACACTACTGGGAAGCACGTTGTACATTATCGACGAGACAGGGAAACAGATGAAAACTTTTCAGATAAAAGAGCGTGGAACACAAAAAATAGATATTCGGAATTTAAATAACGGCTGCTACTTTATTACTTCAAACTCGGGCGATGTTGTAAAGTTTATTAAGCAGTAACTCATTTAATACTTCCTTTTTGTTTCTCGCAAAGCCGCAAAGTCGCAAAGGTCTGATTTTTAGCAAATACAACCACCTGTCATTTTGTAATCTACTGCCTATGAAAATACACCGAACCATTACTACAATGTTAACGGAATGTTTTCAGGGCGTTTATGTTTCCACCGGCGGTGCGACCATAGATAATACTCGGGTTCTTTTCGTATTATCTCTTCCATTTTGCGAATATATGTAAGCATAATTTCCTCCGGTTTTACCTCTTTCGGATTTTCGAAAAGAGGAACAAATTCAACTTCATATTTTCCCCTTTTTATCTTTTTCATATGGTGAAAAACAACGGCGTAGTTTGTGTAAGCTGCAATTTTTTCGGGCCCGGGAAAAAACGGACTCTCCTGATTCATAAATATTGTCCAGAATTTTGAGTTGGCAAGCGACGTTTGGTCGGCCCCCAGAGCTAGAGCTGCCGGATGCTCCATCTTTGAAAGTTCAACCATTAAACGCCTCGACCGGTTTACAGGAATAAACTCGGCGCCCCATTTCGTTCTTATTCTTAACAGAAAGTTTTCAAGCGCATCGTTTCCTCTTATTGGGTTGTATAAAGCAATAACCCGGGGTTTTGCATATTTTTGTAAAATACCGTTCCACTCCCAGTTGTTGTAATGCATTCCCACCATAATAACACCTTTCCCCTTATCGTAGTGGTCGTTTAACAATTTAACATCAGGAAATTTAACATGATTGTCCATCTGTTTTGTATTCATGCTGTAACCTTTAATCGTTTCAACCATTACATCGCACAAGTGGTGGTAAAAGCGGGTGGCAATTTCTTCTCTTTCGGCTTCCGTTTTTTCAGGAAACGAGTTTTTTATATTCTGATTAATTACATTGCGGCGGTACTTTATTACATATTTAAATACCAAATAAAAGAAATCGGAAATACCATATAACACCCAAAAAGGCAAGTACGAAAGGGCTATTAGGAACCCCACAAGAACAGAGTCAATGAATTTCTTCAAACGGCTTTTTATATCTTTTTTACTACTCGTAGTACTCATTTTTAAACACTTTATTTAAACAAAACGAATATTGTACAACAAATTATTTACACCCTATTTCGTTCCACCTACGATGCAAACATAAATAATATTCAATCTCTTTACGAATAAGTACTTTACTTTTCTTAATAAAATTGCTCAATGTTTTTGCATCGTTAACTTCTTCTTTATTTTTCAGCAACTCGCAACTGGGTTTGCAATAAAAAAACGGTTCACTTCATAATTCGGGTTGATTCAATATTTAAATAAATTTCCAGGGACATTTAAACTTTTTGGTTGCCGGTCGAAGGGATGCCATATTGTTACTTTTGCCCTATCGGGCAGATTTTACTTTTTGGCTTAGCCCAAAAAGTAAACAAAAAGCCCAAGGCTGCGCTCGCTTCGCTCGGAAAAGCTACGCAATAACGACTAAAAATCCTGAACTCCCTCCAATACATTGGAGCTCCTCAAACAACAGTAATTTTTTAACGTCGTTATCGCTTGTTTTCCGGCTCACCGACCAAGGCCGTCGCTGTTAGCCGGCTTCCTGCATACACTTCTGATCAAACCCAAAAGTATGGCCTCCGGCAGGGAAAAAGCCAATTCATTAAATTGTAAATTGCCCCATCAACCCGAAAGTTGAAATGAACTAAAAAACAATTGTTTCGAAACTCATTGTAATTTATTTTTTCTATTTCCTTTATCGCTTTATTTAAGTCGAAAAAACCATTACTTTTATTCGTCAATTACGAGTTGATTAATTCAACTGTTTGTGAACAAAAAAAACCAGTTAATAATTTGGAGTCCGAGATAAAAGAGATAGACAATCTTTCTTTCGAATTCCGGCAATATAGAAAAAAATGAAAATTCAAATTACCTCAGTTTTACTTCTTTTTACAATGAGTTTAATGGCACAGAGTACAATAATTGCACATCGTGGAGCATCGCATTTTGCTCCCGAGAACACGGTGGCTTCGGCAAAAATGGCATGGCAGTTGGGTGCCGATGCAGTTGAGTTAGACATTCACCTGTCGAAAGACAACCGGATAATGGTTATTCACGATAATTCGACAAAAAGAACCTGTTCGGGAAAAACAAACCTGATTATAAAAAAAACACCTTCGATTTTACTGCGCGATTTGGATGCAGGCAGTTGGAAAGGCAAAGAATTTAAGGGAGAAAAAATTCCATATTTAAAAGAGATGATTGCTACCGTTCTGGAAGGGAAACAGCTGGTGGTTGAAATAAAATGCGGCAAAGAGGTTTTGCCCGAATTAAAAAAGTGCGTCGACAAAAGTGGAAAAGCGAGTCAGATTGTTTTTATCTGCTTCGATTGGGACGTTATTGTACAGGCACAAAAAGAGTTTCCTGACAATAAATGTTACTGGTTGAGTTCGTCGAAGTCGGGGTTGAATAAAAAAATAAAGTTGGCCGCCGAAAATGGACTGGCAGGCGTAGATTTAAAATATTCAATTATTACAAAAGAGGTGGTTGATTTGGCAAAAGCAAACCATTTAGAGGTACTTACCTGGACAGTAGACAATCCGGAAGAAGCAAAGAAACTTGAAAAAATGGGGGTTACCGGCATTACAACAAATCGTCCGAAATGGTTAAAAGAAGAGATGGCTAAGCTTTAAAAAACAGTTGCCGTTTTTAACGAAATTCAATGAAAATATCTCTTTACTACTACTCGGGGGCGGGGAATACAAAGTTTATTACCGACAAACTTATAAAACAACTTACAGCGAAACAACACAGCGTTAATTGTGTAAGAATAAACAATCGCAACATTTCGCTTATTGACAGAAACTCCGACCTCATTCTTATTGGATTTCCGGTTTACGACTTGTCGGCACCGGAGCTGGTTCAACTTCTTCTCAAAAATATCGATTCGTTAAATAAACCCATTGCATTTTTTTGTACAAAAGCATTCCTTTCGGTCAATGCAATTCTCGAGCTCGTAGAAATAAGCGAGACAAAAGGGATGAAAGCAGTAGCTGCCCAAGATTTTTATATGCCGGCAACCGATGCTTTGGCACTTTTTGCAAAAAAAGATTCGCGAACCGAAAATATTTTGAAATCATTCCATTCAAGAAATATCGATAAAAAACTCGCAAAATTTATTAACCGGATTGAAAAGGGGAAAAAGTTAAAAATCGCAAAAAAATGGTATTCTTATCTGGCATTCTTAATTCCCGAAAAAACAAAAAAATCATTTCACAACCAGTACACAAAATATATTCCCGAGTTTTATTCAATAAAAGATATTTGTATTGAATGTATGCTGTGCGTAAAAGGGTGCCCGCGCGAGAATATCCGGTTCGACGAGGGGATAAAATTTGGCCTCGAATGCGATATGTGTTTGCGTTGTTTACATCATTGTCCGGTCGATGCTATTCAGCTGGGAAGCTTTACAAAAGGTACTGTCAGGTACAAAAAAGTAGAAATTGAAGATTGACTATTTCAACCATTTGTAAAAAAGGTTACACATTTTTGTAATAATCTTATTGTATAATTAACCAATTTAGTAATTTGCAATTTTCAGTTATACTTTTACAAAAAAACCAAAAATTATAATCATATATGAAGTTTGTATTGTTATCGTTTACAATCTTATTCGTAGCACTTTTTGCCGGGGCACAAACCCGTAATTTAGCATATTACATTGAGCAGGCACAAATTAACAGCCCGCTAATTAATAAAAGCAAAAACGATAATAAAATTATTCAGCTCGATATGGAGCAGGTAAAAAGTATGCTTTCGAAACCACAGGTGAATGTAGAAGCTGGAGTACTGTTTGCACCAATTATTTCGCACGATAACGGCAATAAATTCGAGTTTGTTTCGGAAGGTGCCGACTCGTATACCGGATACGATTTAGCAGTTTCCGACGGCGGACAATACAACGCAGTTGTATCGGTTACTCAGCCGCTTTTAATGGGAGCGCGACAAAAAGCATATTCGCAAAAAGCCGATGTTACATCGCAATTAAACGAGAACAACATTAAACTTACCAAACACGAATTGGAACTTCTGGTCAGTCATCAGTACCTGCTTTGCTTAAAAGTAAAAAAACAGAGCGCTATTAGTGCCGATTTAATAGAGAGATTGAAAAAGCAGGTTGAGACAATGGAGAAGCTGGTTGAAAATGCCATTTACAAACAGACCGATTTGCTGCTGATGAAAATTGAATTGGAGAATTATGAAATTGAATATACCGACTTTTTAACCCGCTATAAAAACAATCTGTCGGATCTGAACCTACTCTGCGGAATTGATGATACAACCCGGGTTGAAATAGAAGATGTAAACTATGAATTAAAACCCGATACGGTTTTGCAATCGCAGTTTTTAAAGGGCTATAAACTCGACAGTTTAAATATTGAAGCAGAACTCTCTATTTTCGACCAAAAGTATAAACCACAACTTAATTTGTTTGCCAACGCCGGAATGAATGCAGTGTATCTCCCCACTTTCAACCGGTTTGGTTTTGCCGCAGGAGTAAACTTCTCGTGGAATATTTTCGATGGAAATCAGAAAAAAATTGTTCACGACAAATCGTTTATCAGAATGCAAACTCTCGATTTCGAAAAACAAAACTTTATTAGAAAACACAACACCAATAAAAACAAATATTTAACTCAAATAGCATCGGTTGATGACAGATTACTCATTGTAAACAGGCAGTTAAAAGAGTACCGGCAGCTGCTCAAGTTATATGCGTTCGAATTATCGCAGGCACAGGTTTCGGTAATGGATTATAAAAATTTAGTGCGCGATATTTCAGCAAAAAAACAGGAGTCGCTTTTGTTGGAAATGCAAAAGCAGGCACTTATAAACTCATACAATTATTGGAATTATTAAAGAGTAGAATAACCGTTTACAACATAAAGAATTCATACAAAGAGAAAAGGAAAATCATATGAAACGAGCATGGTCGACAAAATACAAAAGCTTATGTATAAATTGTACAAGCGAGGTCCATGGGTCAAGAATTACAATTTCGACTCGTATGTTTATCTTTCTGAATTGCAATATTTTAATTTAATTATATACGAATGAATAGTTCATCAAAAATAGCACTGTTTATGCTGGCGTTAGCGCTTCTGTTTTCGTGCAAGCCACAAACAAAAGAACGTGCCGACTCGGTATCGAAAGCGCAGGTTCGGTTAACCGGAATTACAAAAGGATATATCCCCGATTACATTGAGCTTTCAGGAAAAACAATTTACCTGAATAAAAGCAATTTAGTTGCACCAATAAGCGGTTACATTACAAAAGTAAATGTTCAGCAGGGCGATAAAGTGAAAAAAGGCGATCTGCTTTTCGAAATGCAATCGCCCGAAGCTTATGTTATGAAAGACGAGAGCAAGTTCGGTTCTGTTCAAATTAAAGCTACAACAACCGGCCAGTTGGTAAGTTTAAGCATTGTAAGTACCGGAGTGTTTGCCGATAAAGGTTCGCCAATGTGTACCATTTTATCATCAAACGATTTAAAATTACAGGTTAATTTTCCGTTTGAATTCGATAAATATGCAAAAATAGGGAATAAATGTAAAGTCGTTTTACCCGACAGTTCGGTAATAACAGGAACGTTTACCAATATTTTACCACAAATTGATGAGGTATCGCAAACCGAAAAAGTTTTGGCCGATCTGAACAACAAATCTTTTATCCCTGAAAATATAATTGTAAAAGTTTTGCTCGACAAAAGCACAAAACACGAAGTACAGGTGCTGGCAAAAGAGTGTATCCAAACCGATGCGTTAATGAGCGAATTTTGGGTAATGAAATTAATAAACGATAGTACGGTTGTAAAAATTCCGGTTCAAACAGGAAATCAAAGTCACGACAAAATTGAGATTCTTTCACCTCAGTTCGAAGAGGGAGCAAAGTTTGTTAGCGAAGGTGGCTACGGATTGGGCGACACAACCATTGTTGAGATTATTAAATAGAAGAAGTTAAAACCGCTTTTTTTTGATGATAAAAAATATGAAGTTAATTTTTAGTACGTTTTTACTATTTCTGTTTGGGGTGCAACTTCTGTTTGCACAACATTCCGAGCCAAGCGAAATGCGTGCACACCGCATTCAGAAAAAAATAAAATTCGATGGTGTTCCTGATGAACCGGAGTGGCAGCAGGCAGTACATATCAGCAACTTTACTCAACGCGACCTGAATTTTGGAGAGCCAATTACCGAGCACACCGAAACGGCAATTTTATACGACGAAAACACAATGTACATTGGAGTGTGGTGCTATCAAAAAGATGTTTCTACCATTGTTGCCAAGAATATGAATCAGGATTTTCATTACCGGAGCGACGATAATTTTCAAATAATGATAAGCCCGTACAACGACAACAGGAATGGCTACCTGTTTGTGATTAATCCGAACGGTGCCCGTGCCGACATTCAGGTGTACGGCGGCGAAGATGGCAACGACGACTGGAACGGTGTTTGGGATGCAAAAACCACCCGAACCGACAAAGGCTGGTTTGCCGAAATTTACATTCCGTTTAGTACGTTGCAGTTTAAAAACGACAGCATTCTGCAATGGGCCATTAATTTCGAACGCGATATTGTCTCGAAAAACGAACAGTCGCTTTGGCAGGGTTGGTCGCGCGACAATACAATTTATGCAGTTTCTAAAGCGGGGCAGCTAACCGGCATTACCAATATTGCCTATGCAAAAAAGTTCGAGTTTAAACCGTACGCTTTAGCCGGTTTTAGTTATAACGAAAACGATGGCAAATCGTACCCGGTTAAAGCGGGTGCAAATTTAAATATCTCGTTGTCGCCAACATTAAAATTAAACTTAACGAGTTTTACCGATTTTGCACAAGTCGAAGCCGATCGTATTCCGGTAAACCTTTCGCGCTTTGGCGTTTATTATCCCGAGAAACGCCAGTTTTTTCTCGAAGGGTACGATATGTTTAACTTCTATTTAGGCGATAGAAACAATGTTTTTTATTCGCGCCAAATTGCTGTTGAAAACGGGAAACAGGTACCCATTATTGCGGGCGCCCGAATGTTCGGGAAAGTAGGAAAAAGCAACATCGGGTTTTTAAATATTCAGGAGGGGAAAGTTGATACCGTTTCATCGACAAACAATACGGTATTCCGCTATAAACACGACCTTGGGAAACAGTCGTATATTGGAGGTATTTTTACAAATAAGATTAACAATACAACCTCGAATCAGGTTTTTGGCCTCGATGCGGCCTACGAAACGTCGGAGTTTTTAAAAGACAAGAACCTTGTTGTTTCGGGGTCGTTTTCTACCAGCACCGAAAGTTTTAAAGCACAGGAAAATGCTATTACATACCGCTTGTATGTCGATTATCCAAACGATTTAATCGACAACTATATGAGTATTGCAACCATGCAAAAAGGGTTTAATCCTGAGTTGGGTTACATGCGCCGTACCGACTACGATTCGTACATTTGGAGTTTTAGGCTAACCCCCCGTGTTTTCGAAAATTTCGGAGTAAAACGTCTTCTGTTAAAACCTTGGAGTGCGATATTGTACAACACCCATTCAACCGGCGAGATGGAGAGTTTTCATAACGAAACACGCCCGCTGGGGGCAATATTTAAATCGGGCGAGCGATTCGAGTTTAACCTTATTCAAAACTTCGACCGCCTCGACCGTCCTTTCGAACTAACCGATGAAATTACAGTTCCGGTTGGGAAATATTGGATGTACAATTACGAGATTCAGCTCGAATCGTACAATGCACGCCGGGTTTGGGCCGAAATTCTTTACAACTGGGGAGGTTTCTATACCGGTTCAATACGAACATTCGAATCGGTTTTAGGTGTAAACGTAAACAAGCATCTAAATATTAACGGCGAGTATTCGCTAAACCGGGTAGTTTTCCCCGATGGGAAAGTTACTACTAACGAAATTGCGATGTACCTGAATTATGCTTTTACAACAAAAATCAATCTTTCGCTCTTTTCGCAATACAACGATTTAGATGAGGTAATGATTTATAATTTCAGGGTACACTGGATTCCAAAAGTGGGTTCCGACTTCTATTTCGTTTACAATATGGGCTACGAAGGAAATATGAAACAGATTGAGATATTAAAACCACAAACAACCGATGCAGCAATGAAACTGGTTTACCGTTTTATATTTTAACCCAACGAAAACAGAATATGAGGAACTACTATAAAATATTAACAAAACCGATACTTCTTGCCGGAGCACTGCTATTTATTGCGGGGGTATTTTCGTTTACAAAAATGCAAACCAATCTGTTTCCGGCAGTTCAGTTTCCTCGAATATCAATAATTATCGATGCGGGGCAAATTCCCATCGACCGGATGATGATAACGGTTACCCAACCCATTGAAAGTGCTGTTAAAAAAGTGAATGGCGTGCATTTGGTAAAAAGCAGCACATCGCGCGGAAGTGCAACAGTTGAAGTCTATTTTAACTGGGGACTCGATATTTATTTGCTAAAACCACAGTTGGAAAGCCGCATCAACGAAATTAAAAACTTTTTGCCGCCGGGGGTTAATATCTCGGCTGAAGTAATGAACCAATCGCTTTTCCCCGTTTATGGTTACACACTCGAAAATCCAAAAAAAACCGATGTTGATTTAAAAGATATTGCCAATGTAATTGTGCGCCCCGGATTTTCGCAGGTTGACGGAATTGCAAATGTCGTAATCAGAGGAGGTAGAAACAAAGAGTTTGTAATTGCACCAAATACCGATAAAATGACTGCCCTCGGATTGGTGCCGCAAGATATTATCACCGCTTTCGAAAACAGTAATTTTGTCTCTTCGGCCGGACTTTTACCCGACCACTACCGGATGTACTTAACACTGCTCGACACACGGGTAAAAGACATTGAAGAACTAAATAATACCATCGTAAAAAACATAAACGGACGGATAATTAAAGTAAAAGACATTGCAAAAATTAAACTCGAAGAGCAACAGGAATTTGTGAAAATAAATGCCAACGGGAACAATGCCGTAATTGTAGATTTAATAAAACAGCCCGGAATAAATCTGGTTGATTTTGCCGACAATGTTGAACAAAAAGCCAAAGAAATTAGAAACCTTTTACCCGAAGGATACAAATTGGTTCCCTATTACAATCAGAGCGAATTTGTAACGGGCAGTGTCGACGGTACAATGAAAACCATCTACGAAGGGTTAATACTGGCTTTTCTGGTTATCATTATTTTCCTCCGTTCGTGGCGTTCGAGTTTGGTGGTGTTGCTAACAATTCCGGTAACGGTTGCCTTTTCGTTTTTAGTTCTCCATTTGGTTGGCATAACCATAAATATTATGTCGTTGGGAGCCATTGCCGCTTCGGTAGGATTAATTATCGACGATGCCATTGTTATTATTGAACAGATTTATAAAAACCACGAAGATTATCCGGAAAAGAACAAGTATGAAGTGGTGCAAATGTCAATAAAGTTTCTACTGCCTGCAATGATTGCCTCTTCGTTATCAACCATTGTCATCCATTTCCCGTTTCGATTAATGAGTGGGCTGGCCGGAAGCTTTTTCCGTATTCTCTCCGATACAATGCAGCTTACAATGATTGTTTCGTTTTTGGTAACCTGGTTGCTGCTGCCTGTTTTTCATCTAATTATTGGCTATAAACACAAACCAAAACCGAAAAAAGAGAAAAATGCAATTCATAGAATTTCGTGGTTAACGTGGTTTTTCTATAAACCTGCTTTTTCAATCCTTTTTATTATAGGATTACTTTTTGCCGGATATTATGCAACAACAAAACTTGAAACCGGTTTTTTACCCGAGTTAGACGAGGGGTCGATTGTTTTAGACTATTACTCGCCGCCGGGAACAAATATTGACGAAACCGACCGGCTTTGCAAAGAGATGGAAAAAGTTATTCTGGCCAATCCGAATGTACGAAGCTACTCGCGCCGAACAGGAATAAGAATGTCATTCAGGGCGCACCCTGCCAACGAAGGCGACTACTCCATTCAACTAAAAGCATCGCGAACAAAATCAACCGAAGAGGTAATTGCCGATTTACGTCACGATATTTCGGCAAAAGTACCCGTATTAAATATTGAATTTGGCCAGCGAATTGCCGATTTATTGGGCGACTTAATTGGGAAAGCACAACCCATTGAAGTAAAAATATTTGGCGACGATTATTCAAAACTTCAGGAAATTGCCGACCAGTGCCACACGGTGATGGACAATATTCCCGGAATTGTGGATATCGACGACGGGCTTGTTCCCGAAGGTCCGGCACTTATTTTTAAACCAAGACTCGAAAAACTGGCACGTTATAATATTCCTCTAAACGATTTCGATATGCAGTTGGCAGCCATTGTTGAAGGCGTTCCGTTAGGGCGCTCGGCAACCATTCCCACGCCCATGCCCGACCAGGCAGCAATGACATCGGGCCTGCAAATTGGCGATATTCAGGAAGGACAACAGATGCGAAGAGTAATTATGCGCTTTGTCGATTTTAAAGATAACGACCTCGACGTGCTAAAAAAACACCCAATATTTTTACCCGATGGAACCACACGCTCTTTGTCGTTCTTCTGCGATATTTTTCCTCAATCGGGCGACGTAATTCAGAGTCGCGAAGATTTAAAATCAGTCATTGTTTTAACATCGCGCCTCGAAAACAAAGATTTAGGCTCGGCCATAACCGATTTAAAAACGGCATTTGCAAAAAACATAAGTCTGCCGGCAAGTTACTCAATCGAATTTGGTGGAGCTTATGCACAGCAACAGCAGTCGTTTAAAGAGTTAATGATGATTTTGGCTCTTGCAATTCTGTTTGTTTTTATGGTGTTAATGTTTCTATTTAAAAGGTGGCGAATTGCTCTGCTCATTCTGTTTGTATCGGTACTGGGAATTGGTGGCAGTCTTATTTTCCTCTATATTTTTAATATACCGCTAAATGTAAGCAGTTATACCGGATTAATTATGATTGTAGGTATTATTGCAGAAAATGCTATTTTTACTGTATTTCAGTATTTTAACGATTTAAAAGTACACGAAAAAGAGTTCGCTATTAAACATGCGGTTGCCTTACGAATAAGGCCAAAACTAATGACTGCTTTAAGTGCAATTTTAGCGCTAATTCCTCTTGCTATTGGAATTGGAATTGGTGCACAAATGCAGCAGGCACTGGCAGTTGCAGTAATCGGAGGTTTTATTTTCGGACTGCCGCTGTTGTTAATTGTACTACCAACATTTTTACGAAGAATGAATATGAATCAATAAAAAAATTATTATGAATACATTAATCGCTTCCGTTCTGTTTTCCCTCCTACTGGTTTTTAGTTCTGCATCTACCAATTTCTCAGGTTTTATTTTTTCGAATAAAACAGAGATTTCAAACACTCCGGATTCATACAATTTCGAGAACTGCACAGTAAATTTGAAACCCGAAAACTGGACAATTGCATTAACCGGAAAAGGAAAAATGTGTGCCTGGAAAGTAGTAAACGATGGAGGGAACAAAGTTTTGGCTCAGGTTTCCAAAGAGAAGAATGATTATCGGTTTAATCTGATTACAAACGATAAATTAAGTTTTAGCGATGTTCAGATTAATGTAAAATTCAAAGGAGTTACCGGCAACAACGACCAGGGCGGCGGCCCCGTGTGGCGCTACATCGACGAGAATAACTATTATGTAGCACGCGCCAATCCACTCGAAAACAATTACCGTGTTTATAAAGTTGTCGATGGCGACCGTATTCAACTAAAAAGTGCACACTTTGAAATAAACTCGAATAAATGGTACAACTTAAAAATTACCATGAAAGGCAATAAAATAAAGTGCTACTTTAACAATAAACTAGAATTGGAAACAACCGACAATACATTTAAAAAAGCCGGCAAAGTTGGTCTTTGGACAAAGTCGGATGCTGTTACTTATTTCGATAACTTTGAAGTGAATTCTTTAAACTAAATTAAAGCGTAATGCACATATTTTATTTGGGTGTAATTCTTTTGGTTGGCTACGGTCTGTCGGTTGCGGCAGCAAAAACCGGGTTCCCAAAAATTGTAGGTTATTTAATTGCCGGGCTTGCTTTAAATCCCGAACTGGTAAGTTTTATACCTCCCGGGTTTCTTGCCATTACCGAACCGGTTACAACTTTCTGCCTCGCATTTATTACTTACGAGATTGGAAGCAGTTTCTCGCTAAATGAATTAAAAACAACCGGGAAAAAATATTTTCGTCTGGCAGCTTTCGAATCACTCGGAGCTTTTATCTTTCTGTTTTTTGTGTTTCTTCTTTTAAGTTTATTCGTATTGCCTCTCTCAACGTTGGGAGTTACAGTGGCTATTTCGTTTAGCTTAATTCTTGCATCGTTGGGCGCACCTACCGACCCGTCGGCAACACTGGCAGTAATTCACGAGTACAAAGCCAATGGAGCAGTTACCAAGTCAATTCTTGGGGCAGCCGCTTTCGACGATATAATCACTTTAATTCTCTTTAGTTTTAGTCTATCAGTTTCGCGGGCTCTTCTCGGCGGGAGTGAACTCTCATTTTTTCACGTTACCTACACCATTGTTTATAAAATAGTTGGAGCTGTTTTAACCGGTGTGGTTTTTGGTTTTATTTTCGACAAAACAGTAAAATACCTGAAAGTTGAAGATAAAAAATCGTTACTCATTCTTTTCCTGGGATTCCTTTCATTAACATTCGGACTGGCAACTGTTTTAAAATTCGATGAGCTTTTCTCAACGCTTACATTAGGTTTTGTTATCAGAAACTACAACAAAGCAAGAAAAATAATTCTCGATATTACCGAGCATGCAATGGAAGACCTTTTCTTTCTTGTCTTCTTTGTTTTTAGTGCTTTGCATTTTAGTTTTAGTTCGTTTCATTTTCAAATGTTTATCTTAATGGCTCTCTTTATTTTGGTTCGAATTGGAGGAAAGTTTGTTGGAATGCGTACCGGCTCGCAACTAATGAAAATGCCCAAAAATGTAAAAAAATATGCTTTTGCCGGATTAATTCCTCAAGGTGGAATTGTTTTAGGGCTTTCGTTAATGATTAGCCACGAACCGGAATTTAAAGATTTTGCAAATCTGCTTATTGGAATAATTATGGGAGCAACAATTATTCATGAGTTTATGGGACCAATGATTGCAAAATTTGTTTTACGAAAAGCAGGAGAAATAAAAAATAGTAAACAATAAATTCAGTTTTATAAAATGAATTACAACATTTAATCGTATGCGTATAAAATTTCAGCTTTTTATTATTGTATTATTTATCGTTTTTACCGGATGTAAAAAAAGTGATAAAACAGCTCTGCAAGGAACCTGGAAGATTGTTGAGTTTAGAATGACGATAAATGGGAAAGAGAATGTATCGACAGCAAAAACATTAAATAAAGCAGGTGCCGTGTGGGATTTGAATTTATTGGATGATAACAAATTCAGGCAAAACTTTAATATGAGTAATCCACAAATGAAAATGCACACCGAAGAAGGAACTTGGAAATCTACTGCCGATTCGTTGTTTATCGAAATAGCTGCCGATTCGATAAAGATAGATTTGAATTATTCTTACCTAATTCACAACGATACTTTGCAATTGACTTTAGTTGCCCCACAATCGGAAAACAAAGTTATTTCGAGGTTTGTGAGGAAATAAGTTTAACCGTTTTTAAAAATCTCCAAAGCTGCCGGAAAAGGTTGAAGTGCACGTTCGAAAATTCCCAGCGAGAAAGCAATTGTTAATCCGTAATTGGTAATGGGAACGCCCGCTTGTTTGGCTTTCAGAATACGATTAAGCATTTCGCGGCGGTTCCACATACACGCTCCACAGTGAATTATTAATTTATACTCCGAAATATTTTCGGGGAAATCGTGTCCGCGCATACTCTCTATTTGTAATTTTCCGCCCACATATTGCGTTAACCAGCGGGGTATTTTTACCGTACCAATATCTTCGCCAATGGGGTGATGCGAACACGCTTCGGCAACCAAAACTTTATCGCCGGTTTTTAGGTTGTCTATTGCCATTGCTCCGTGCACCATTTCGGTTAAATCGCCCTGGAAACGTGCAAAAAGGATTGAAAAAGAGGTCATTGGAATTTCGGGAGGAGTATCGGCAGCTACCTTTAAAAACGCCTGCGAGTCGGTAACTACCAGTTTGGGTGGTTTATTAAATAGCGAAAGCACCCTGCGCAGTTCACGCTCTTTTACAACCACCGAAAACGAATCGTTATCGAGCAAATCGCGAATGCTTTGTACCTGCGGTAAAATCAATCTTCCTTTTGGTGCCTCCTTATCGATGGGAACAACCAAAACTGCTCCCTCGCCCGGGCCTACCAAATCGGCTAAAATAGTTGGCCGGTTAATGTAATCGGCAGGTGCTAATTTTAGTAGTTGTGAACGCAATTCAAGTATTCCTTCGTTTTTTATGGCCGAAGCGAGAACGTATTTTATTTTTAACTTTTTTAATTCTGTTGTAACCGTGGTGTTCTCGCTAAACAGGTCGGTTTTATTGAATATTACAAGAAATGGCGTTGAACGGATTTTAAACTCCTCTATTATTTTTTGCTCGTAACTGCCCCAGTCGTTAAAGTTCGAAACTATTACGCCCAAATCGGTGCGGTCGAAAACAGCAAGTGTTTTCGCTATTCGTTTTTCGCCCAATACGCCAACGTCGTCTATTCCTGCCGTATCGATAAACAGAACAGGGCCAAGCGGAAGCAGCTCCATCGGTTTTTCAACCGGGTCGGTGGTAGTACCTGCAATTTCCGAAACAATTGAAACACTCTGATTGGTAAGTGCATTTAAAATACTCGACTTTCCGGTATTTCGCCTACCGAAAAAACCGATATGCAACCGGAATGATTTTGGTGCTCTCATAGTTGAAGTTTTAATAATGCAAGATAACCAATTTGACCCCTTAATTCATTTCGCTTTTCAATTTTTTAACGATATAATTCGAAATGGTTCGGTACATTTTTATTAACACCTCAAAAAACAGAGAATTACAAGACACAAGCCAATTGTCGCAGCTTACTAAAGCTCAGACCTTTGCGACTTTGCGGCTTTGCGAGAAACAAAAATTTAACAAAGTATTGATTTGGAATAAGAAATTAAGTCATTGAAGTTTCCACTATTTCTCTCGTGTAAAAACCGGCCTGCCTAAACCCGACAATCGAGCATTAAAATTGTATCCTTCGCTATCGAAGGCCAGTAAATCGTTGGCATTATTAATGTTATGTTCTATTATAAAACGAGTCATCAACCCTCGCGCTTTTTTGGCGTAAATCGATATAATTTTATAGTTGCCGTTTTTTAAATCTCTAAATTCGGGTGTTACAACTTCGGCTCTTAACTTCTGTTTATCGATGCTTTTAAAATATTCAGCCGATGCAAGATTTACCAATACAGCACTCCCCGACTCCTCAATTGCCACATTCAATTTTTCAACAATTGCATCTTTCCAAAAATCGTATAAATTCGTAAATCCGGCTGTTTTTAGCTTCGTTCCCATCTCCAACCGATAGGGTTGAATTAAATCGAGAGGTTTTAATACCCCGTACAATCCCGATAGAATCCGCAATCGCACCTGTGCAATTTTTAGCTCTTCTGCCGAAAAAGCCTCAGCATTTAACCCGCGAAATACTTCACCGTTAAAAGCCAACACCGCCTGTTTTGCATTTTCGGGAGTAAACGGTTTTTGCCAGGTTTGAAACCGTTGAAAATTAAGTTCGCCCAATTTCGATGAAATCCCCATCAGTTTCGAGATTTCAGCCGGACTCTTTGTTTTTAGGAAATCTACCAACTCGCCCGACTTTTCTAACATCTCAGGTATAGTAAATTGCCGCGGTTCCGGAAGTGTTTTAAAATCTAATGCTTTTGCCGGCGAAATAACTATTAACATATTTCAATATTTTTTTAAAACTATCGTTTGTTACATTTTTATTTTATACTGATAACAAAGTCCAAACAACTGAGTTACTGGTTGCTGGTCCAATATCCTCCCAAAAGCTTTATGCAAATCTTCCGGGAGCTCCGTAAGAATTTCGGATCGGCCTTATTCTTCATTATGCAACTTTTTCGTATAAATATTTCTGAAATTCGATGAACAAAGAACTAATATTTTGAACATCTCCCAATATTTCCATTGCATCTTCCAACGATTGATATTTTGTTTGAAGTAGGATTGGTAATTTTTCCTGGTCGAGTTCTGTTACTCCTGCTTCTACATATTTATTCAAAACAAATTCAATAAATTCTTTTTGTTTTTCATTCAATAAAGCAAAGATTGTGACTTTTGCTCTTGTTGCTCTTTCTTCTCTTGTTATTGGTTTAAAATTGCTGTCAAATACATATTCCAACACATCAAACAAATCACTCTTTTCTGCATTGATAAGTTTTTGAAGTGTTGACAATTCTTCCTTACCAAAACCTGCTTCATCCAATTTTTCAAGTAAGGTTTTTCTTGTTTGGGGATTACTCCAAATTTCTCGTAATTCCTTTTCATTCTTAAAGAAATTAGGCAATTCGCCAAACAAATTTTCTAAAAATTCCTGTGCCGAAATCGGCTTACCGTCCGCACTCCAAAACGAAGTGGCAATCATATGTTGTATTTCCCGCTCTTTACCATCTTTTAGTTTTACTTTTATTTTTTCAGGTATTTTTTCAGGTTCAGAATCAGGTTCTTTTTCTGTAACCTCTCTTTTCTTTGGTTCGCCTTTTGTATATTCAGCAGGTTCCATTGGCTCTCCATCCCATTCCGGATCAGAGAATCGTTGATAAGCATCTACAAAATCATAAATAGTAAAAAACTCTTTGCCATCAAAAAGACGAGTTCCACGACCTACAATTTGTTTAAATTCAATTATCTGATTTACCGGACGCATTAAAATAATATTCCGAATATTTCGTGCATCAACACCGGTTGAAAGTTTTTGCGAAGTTGTAAGAATTGTAGGAATTGTTTTTTCGTTGTCTTGAAATTCTCTTAAAAACTGTTCGCCTATTTCACCATCGTTTGCCGTAACACGAACACAATAATTCGGGTCTTTACTTACTTTGTATTGATTGACTAAATCACGAACTGCGGCAGCGTGGTCTTGGGTGGCACAAAATACAATCGACTTTTCATTTTGATTGATTTCATCCATAAAAATCCGGACGCGCTTTGCTTCCCTTTCTTTAATTTCAATAATCCTGTTAAAATCAGGCTCTGTATAAAGTTTCCCTTCTTCAATTTCCCCTTCAATTACATCATCATCGCTTGTATAAATGTAATCGTCAAGGGTAGTTTTAATTCTCTTAACCTTGAAAGGGGTTAAAAATCCATCGTTTATACCCTCTTTTAGCGAATAGATATAAACAGGTTCACCAAAATAACGGTAAGTATCTACATTGTCTTTTCGTTTTGGTGTGGCTGTTAAACCCAACTGAACCGCAGGTAAAAAATAATCGAGTATAGCACGCCAATTGCTTTCATCATTGGCACCACCTCTATGACACTCGTCAATTATTATAAAATCGAAATAGTCCTTGGGAAATAATTGATAATTAACAGTTGACAATGGATAATTATATTCTTCTGTTTCCTCATTATCCGTTGTCCATTGTTCATTGTCAACTGATGAACTCATAAAGGTTTGAAAAATGGTAAAAAAGATACTACCGTTTGTCGGCACTTTTCCTTTTTTCTTAATCTCTTTTGGCTTAATGCGAACCATTGCATCATCTGGAAATGCAGAAAATGAATTAAATGCCTGGTCGGCTAAAATATTTCGGTCGGCAAGGAATAAAATTCGTGGTCGTCTTTTTATGTAATTGACAGTTGACAATGGATAATTGATAATTTTATTTTTTTCGCCATTGTCCATTCTCAGTTGCCCATTGTCCATTGCCGAAAGGTTCCACCGCGTTTGAAACAGTTTCCAAGCAATTTGAAAAGCAATTGCTGTTTTTCCTGTTCCTGTGGCAAGTGTCAATAAAATTCGGTCTTTGTTTTGTGCAACGGCTTCTAAGGTGTTTTTTACTGCAATTTCTTGATAGTATCGAGGTTGCCAAGTTCCCGATTTATCTTCGAAAGGAACAGAAGCAAATTTATCTCTCCACTCGTTTTGGTCACTATAAACCGCATTCCAAAGTTCATCAGGTGAAAGAAAATTATCAACGGGTTTTTCCTCGCCTGTTTTCATACAGATTTGATAAATCTCTTTCCCGTTGGTAGAATAAGTATAATCGAGTTTTAATTTTTCGGCATAGAGTTTTGCTTGTGCAACGCCTTCGCCAACTTCTAATTCATCGCTTTTAGCTTCAACAATAGCAAGTTTAATTCCTTTATAAACGAGAATATAATCGGCAATCAATGGCTTTTTTCTGCCACCGCCAACTTGTATTCTTCCATCTGTAATTTTACAAACATTTCGTTCACGAAGGACTTTTGAACCTTCAACCACGCCCCAACCGTTGGCTTTTAGTTTAGGGTCTATTAATTCTGCTCTGGTTTCTGCTTCGTTCATACGCTTCGCTTAAATTGACAACTGACAATTGACAATGATTTTTTATTATCTGTTTAAACTCTGTTTTGTTGTTTTTACTGTGCTTATTAATAGTTTTAATATTTCCACAATTTCAGGGTGTATTGAATTAAAACTTTTTTCATCAATATAGCTACTATCTTTTAATAACATTAACCAATATTCCGTTTCGTTTGCTTCTTTTAGTGCGATATTCATTTTATTTAAAAAATCTGCTTTTGATTGAGCGTGTTCCGCTTCTTTTGACAACGCTCCAATGGCTGTTCCACTACGCAAGATTTGTTTTGACAGCACAAATTCTTTTTGCTCTGCCACAAGATATTTATAAAGTTTAATAACTCGTAAAGCAAAATTATACGATTTAATACCAATTATATTTTCTTTTCTATTATCCATTGTCCATTGTCCATTTTTTTATGACATTATTGTAAATTGTTTTTTTATTGTTTGCGGATATTGTTGCCAGATTTTACCGTCAATCTCTTTCCCGTTTAACTTTTTATTACGCTTTACCTTGTCTGCTCCCCAAGTTCCCCATTGTTTAAAGAAAAAAGCAATATCTTCTTTATCACATTGTTGCTTTATATTTACAACCCATTCTTTTTCCATTGGTCTTGCCCTGTTCCCACTTTCGCCTCCAACAATTACCCAATCAATATTTTTTAAATTAATTTCGCCTAAATCTTCCAACAATGGCTCAACAGAGAGAAACAATACAGTTGCTTGCAAATGCCTTAATTTATCAATTCTCGGCAATCCCTCTTTTCGATTATCAACAGTAACGCCTAACCAAATATTTTTTGGTATTTCTCGTTGCGACAAATATTCAAACATTCTGTCTGCTCTTTTTGTCAATATTTGATAAGTATGCTGTGGTGTTTCTTCAATTACATTAAATATTTCATTTAGATAATCTTCTGGCATATCCTTATGAAAAATATCGCTCATTGAATTTACAAAATATACAGTCGGCTTTTTTCTTTTGAAGGGGTCTTTTAGTCTGCTTGGAACGGTATTAAATTTAAAACCGTTTTCATAGCCCTTTACACCCATAGCTTGTAAACGAATAGCCATTGTTTCAGCATAGCAATTTTTACAGCCCGAACTAATTTTTGTACAACCAGCAGATGGGTTCCACGTTTGCTCTGTCCATTCTATTTTATGTTTATTTGCCATTGTTAAGTACTTTGAATAATTTGTTTAGCAATTTTTTGGGCATTTTTATTATTTGATGCAAAAACAAAATGAAATATCGGAACACCATTTCGATTACTTAAAACCAATGGTTCATCCGTAACATATTTCCAAATAGTTTTCATTCTGTCAGCATACAACTTTGCAATTTTTTCAATGGGTTGAGAAATTTTGGTAATAATTTCTTTCTCGCCAAAAAGAGTTTTAACTTTTTGCTCTCTATAAAAATGCGATTTTATATCTTCAATTGGCAAACCAAAAAATGATTCTAATTTCTTACTAAACTTCAATTTGCCTTTTTTGTCGAATAATCGGTTTACAACAACTCCTGTAGGAATTAATATCCAAACATCGGAACGGGTATTTTTCAGTTTTTCAATTGAACTCCAATCAATTTGCATTCCAAAAGGATCTAATAACACAAGTGCTGCCAGCTCTTTACTATTTAGTGCTGTTGCAAGTTCCGCAATTTGTTTATTTGCATCACCTGCTCTATAAACTATCGTTTTGTTTTTGAATTTGTCTTTAAGTTTTGATTCCAACTTTTTAAGCGACTCTTCCTTCTTATCAATAAAGTAGTAATAATTAAAACTTAAATCTTCGCTCAAACCTAATACTCTTTCAGCTGCCCCTTTATAAGTCTTTTCTTCTTCCTCTGTAATAAATAATTGTTGATACAATTCTGTTTTAATTTTTTTCTCCCGTGTCCCACTTCCCGCAAAACCATCAAAATATATGGTTTTCCAATAAGGGAACTTTTTCATAATAGTAAGATAAGACCATACATATTTTGAAAAGGTTTCCAACTTCCTTTCAGTCCAAGGTCCACCCCAATCTCCTTGTGGCTCATTTACCATATTTGTTTTGTTCCAAGTCATTTCGTAACTATTTTTTCATTATCAATTATCCATTGTCAATTGCCCATTAAACGCCTTTTGTAAAACACTCTTTTTCAACTCTTCTAAATTATCAATTTTTTGCTGATAAATGGTTTCCAATTTTTTGGTTTCCGCTTGCAATGCATCTAATTTTTTAACGATTTGTTTTTGTTCTGCTATCGGTGGTACAATGAACAATAGTTGTCTTACATCACGGATGTTAACTTGCATTAAAGCCGCACCATAAGTTTTATCTTTTATCTGTTTTTGAACAAAAGTTGATATAAATGAATAATAACCAAATTGCAAACTAATTGTATTTTTATTAAAGGATACTGGCACTATGCCTCTTGTAACATTTGCTCCTTTGAAATCTTCTGTTATCAAGGATACAATACCTGTATCTCCTCTTACACACAATAATAATTCATCACCCTGTAAGGTTGTTCTTTTATACTTCTCAGCATTTACAGGGTTCATTAGTTTTACATTGTCTTTTTTAACAAATTTGGTTTTTAAATCAACTGGCCGAATAACAGGTAAACCATTTTCGAAATCATTGCCAGGCTGAACTACTCCGTATGATAAACTACAAGTGTCAATTACTATTTCTGACAAAGTCTTCTCCTCCCAATCATCGCCTTTATTCTCAAACACGCCTTGCAAATAACTCTCAAAAAGTTCTTTTGCATTTTTAAGGTTTTGCTCGGCATTGGCTTTTGCTTTGTCTATGGCTTTAAAAGCACGGTCGAGTATGGAAACTATGCGTTTTTGTTCGGGTAGTGGGGGGATAGGAACTGAAACTGAACTAACTAATGCAATATTTAGATTACGAACTGTTGAACCTGCTGCTAATGAATTGAATTGATTAAAAACATAGGTAGAAGATAACAAGTAATAAAGAAACTCTGTGTCAAATATTTTAGTTCCATTTTGTCTAAGGACTAACCAACCATCGTGAATACACCCTGTTGTTTTCATAATGTATGGTCTTCCAAAACTCATTGAGTTTGATAAAATAAAATCACCAATATTTACTAATCTTGTTTTATGAAGTCCTTCACGAGTTATTTTTTCTTTTGTTTTATAAATATATTTATCAGAAGCCGTTGCATCGGCAATCTTTATCCAATTTAATCCATCCTCAGAATTTGTTATATATCTTGAAATAGGTCTTGGTGAACCACCTCTTTCAATAGATAAAACTTCTCCCAACTTTTTTACTTCCCAATCTTTCTTCATAGCATCTCCGAAATTGAGTTAAGAATAGTAACCGAACTTGCATCCATTTTAGAAAAAGCAAATATTTTTTTACCTAAATCTTTAAGACTTGCTCCAAAGTGATACACCTCTTTCTCATCAATAATCAAAAAACGGTCGTGGGCATCTTTAAATATTTTTATCTCAATGGGTTCATATTGAGCGTTGTGTTTTTTTATATCCAATTGTAATTGTTTGGAAACGTTTTTAGTAAATATGACAGTTTTTACGCCCTTTTTTCTTTTGGTAAAATGGGTAAGCACGGTATCATCAATATAATTGTCTATCAAAATGATTGATTTTTTTGCTGAGCGAATTAAATCGGAAACAAAGGTGTAGGCATCAAATACTTGTCCGTTAAAAAATACGCCTTGGTTGGGTTTTAGGGTTTTGTCTTCAAGAGCTTTAAAAAGTTTTTCAAAACTTTTGTCGTGAAGCAATAATTTTTGTTCTACTTTATCTAATCGTTGAAAAATACCGGCATTAGCGGTAATAAACTTTTTCATTTCAACAAAAGCTCGTATAATTTTCACACTTACTTCTATTGCAAATGGGGTTTTTAAAACAGCAGACAACATTGATACTCCTTGCTCTGTAAACACAAGTGGGTTATAGCCACCAAGCTGTTTTTTTGATGGTATCGCATTTTGCGATAGCAGAATATCTACTTCGGAATCAGACAATCTGAACATAAAATCTTCTGGAAAACGATTAATATTTCTTTTTACCTGTTCTCTTAATCTTATTGGTTTTACACCATAAATATCTGCCAAATCTTTATCTAACATTACTTGCAAGTCTCTAATAAAGAATATTTTATTTTGTATATCTTTTATCTGCACTAAATTATCTTTCATATCAACTTTTCCTCTTTTAGTTTATCCAAAATTTTTATGGAAGAGATATCCATTTTAGAAAAGGCAAACCATTTTTTACCGAGATCTTTAAGACTTGCACCAAAGTGGTATATTTCTTTTTCATCAATAATAAGAAACCGGTCGTGGGCATCTTTAAAAACTTTTATTTCTATCGGAGGATATTGTTCGTTGTGTTTTTTGATATCCAACTGTAATTGTTTGGAAATCTTTTTGGTGTAAATGGTCAATGAAACTTCTTTTTTGCGTTTGGTAAAATGGGTTAAAACAGTGTCATCAATGTAGTTATCTATAAGTATTATTGAATTTTTGGCTGTTCGTACCAAATCGGAAACAAAAGTATAGGCATCAAACACTTGTCCATTGTAAAAAACATCCTGGTTGGGCGGTAAGTTAGCTTGTATTTGCAAATCAATACCTTCAACTTTTTGGGTAAGTTTTTGCACATTATCTTCAATGCGATTCATTCGTTGGTTTAGGGCGTATCCTTTTAGCAGATAGTCTTTTAATATCTTGCTTGCCCAAATACGAAATTGTGTGCCTTGTTTAGATTTTACACGGTAACCAACAGAAATAATCACATCAAGATTGTATATTTTTACTTTTCTGGTTTGGGTTTTCCCTTTAACAGCACCGTGTTTAGTGGTTAGTAAGAAATCCTTACATACCTTTTCTTTATCAAGTTCTCCTTCTTTAAATATATTACCAATATGTTGTGTAATCGCAACTCTGTTTCGGCCAAATAAGCTTGCCATCTGGTCTTGTGTAAGCCAAACTGTTTCATCTTCAATTCTTACCTCAATATGTGAAGCAAGTTCCTTTGGCTGATATATTACAATTTCGTTTTTCATATTAATCTTTATTTAATAGCATCGCGTTAAGTGGTATATGCAAAAAAAGCACCTGTCACTTGCATTTGAACTATTCGGTTTTTCCGAACAATTAAAATTTTGAACTGTCGCAAATTTTGCGACAACTGAAACTAACTTAAATAAATATGTTTTGTTACTCATAACATTTCCTTAATTGAGTTAAGAATATCAGCACTTTGTTTATCCAGTTCCGCTATTTCCTGCAAAATTTGTTTTGGCTCGCGCAAGGGTGCTTCTTCGGGTATGTTGGGGTTTTTTACCGAGAGATCAAAAGTTGTTTGGTCAATACCTGCCTTGCCGTCAGGCAGGTCTGCAATATTTACCGTCCAGGAGTTTTCG
>Ga0256831_1000255_pt1 | contig 28425 bp, 24 predicted proteins | sample 132544metaG_FD_189087 | JGI IMG/M metagenome (GOLD analysis project Ga0256831, IMG submission 189087) | Hydrothermal vent microbial communities from Lau Basin, Pacific Ocean - 132-544 | ecosystem: Environmental > Aquatic > Marine > Hydrothermal vents | place: Pacific Ocean: Lau Basin | collected... | reverse complement strand
CGTTTTGTCAAAACGTCTCTACTACGATATATTCATCAAAAATAATATCGATAACGATAATATGCCCATCAACCAAATCAAAATCCTATCCCCCGGACCGGCATGCCGACGCACCCGCCGAATTTTAAGGCAGTTGGAACGGTATTGTGAAAAGCGACAGATTCCGGTAAATTTTGAGATAGAAACCGATTTGGAAAAAATTAAGCAGTATGAAACGTGGATATTACCGATCATTCTCATCAATGGGACAATAGTTTCCCGCGGGTATTTTCCGCCGGAAAAAATGATTGAAAGTCACTTAACCACAGAGTAACACAGAGTAAAATTTCACAGAGCGTCGCACTGAGTGTGCCGAAGTGTAACACAGAGTTAAATTTAAATATATTCAGATGAGACTTCTTACGGACTTACAAATGATAAAGGAAATTTCATTAAAACTTTATAAAATAAGTAGTATCTTGTGTCATTTCGTCGAAGCAATGATACATCTAATGATATTGAATTTTTGGCTAAAAGCCAAAAAACAACTGCTTGAAAACCTGCAAAACTTATATGCCCTTTCTAAAATCTAAGGTTGGAAAGTTGAAGATAACCGGTTGAAAAAGAATTTGGAGGCGGATTTGGTGCTTTTTAAGGGGTGATATTTTTTCGAAAATTCTATAAATCAATTGATAATTATTAAAAAACATCTCACAAAAAAATCGTATTTTTAGAGCATAAAATATTTTGAATATGACAAGTTTTCAAGACGCTATAAAACAAGGTATTCCGGTGGAATTACCTTCCCCTAAACCTTATGATACCGATATTAACCATGCACCGCCACGTCGTAATATTCTGTCTGACGACGAAAAACGCTTGGCGGTTCGCAATGCTTTGCGATATTTTCCTAAAAAATGGCATGCCGAATTGGCACAAGAGTTTGCCGATGAGCTCAATCGCTTCGGAAGAATATATATGTATCGTTTTCGTCCCGATTACGAGATGTATGCCCGCCCCATTGAAGAATATCCCGCTAAAAGCAAGCAAGCCGCCGCTATCATGCTGATGATACAAAACAATTTGGACCCGAAAGTAGCACAACATCCACACGAGCTGATTACTTATGGTGGTAACGGTGCGGTTTTTCAAAATTGGGCGCAGTATTTATTAACCATGAAATACCTGTCCGAAATGACCGAAGAACAAACGCTGGCTATGTATAGTGGTCACCCGATGGGTTTGTTCCCTTCACATAAAGATGCACCGCGCGTAGTGGTAACCAACGGTATGATGATACCCAATTATTCTTCACTTGACGATTATGACCGCCACAACGCTTTGGGCAATACGCAATATGGTCAAATGACTGCCGGTAGTTATATGTATATCGGTCCGCAAGGGATTGTACACGGCACAACTATTACCATTTTAAATGCCAAACGGATTATTGTGGAACGTTTTGGTAAAAATACCGATGAACCGGTCTTATTTGTATCTTCCGGATTGGGCGGTATGAGCGGCGCGCAACCAAAAGCCGGAAACATAGCCGGTGTTGTTTCCGTTGTAGCGGAAGTCAACCCCAAAGCTGCTAAAAAACGACACGAACAGGGCTGGGTAGATGTGTTAATTGACGATTTGGATATTTTAAGCCAACGCGTGCGTGAAGCTTTGCAAAATAAAGACGTGATTTCTTTCGGATATATCGGCAATATAGTAGATGTTTGGGAAAAATTTGATAAAGAAAACATTAAAATAGATTTGGGTAGTGACCAAACATCGCTTCACAATCCGTTTAACGGTGGCTATTATCCGGTTGATTTAAGTTTTGAACAGTCCAATCAAATGATGGCAACCGAACCCGAAAAGTTTAAAGAATATGTGTACGCTTCGTTAAGACGACAAGTTAACGCTATTAACAAACATACTGCTAAAGGCACTTATTTCTTTGATTATGGCAATGCTTTTTTGTTAGAATCAAGTCGTGCCGGTGCCGATATTATGGAAGGCAACAAATTCCGCTATCCGTCTTATGTCGAAGACATTATGGGACCATTCTGCTTTGATTACGGTTTTGGACCGTTTCGTTGGGTATGCACCAGTGGCAAGCCAGAAGATTTGCAAAAGACCGATGAAATAGCGACGCGAGTTTTAGAAGAACTGAAACAAAATGCCCCCGAACGGATTCAACAGCAAATGGCAGACAATATCCAATGGATATGTGGGGCACAAGAAAACAAATTAGTAGTTGGTAGTCAAGCGCGTATACTCTACGCCGATGCTTGGGGTCGTATCAAAATTGCCGAAGCATTCAATGAAGCCATTAAAAACGGTGAGATTTCAGCACCGATCGTTTTAGGACGTGACCACCATGATGTGTCGGGTACGGATTCGCCTTTCCGTGAAACATCTAACATTTATGACGGTTCGATGTTTACCGCCGATATGGCGATACAAAATGTGATTGGTGATAGTTTCCGCGGGGCTACTTGGGTGTCTATTCACAATGGTGGCGGTGTTGGTTGGGGCGAAGTGATTAATGGCGGTTTCGGGATGTTATTGGACGGTTCCGGTGATGCTGATAGACGTCTTAAACAAATGCTGTATTGGGATGTCAATAATGGCATTGCCCGTCGCAATTGGGCGCGAAACGATAATGCCATGTTTACCATACAACGCGCTATGGATGAAAATCCGGATTTGAGCGTGACAATTCCTAACTTAGTAGAGGAGAGTATTTTAAATAATTTATTTTAATCTATAATATTTCTTTAATTTCGATAAGCCGGCGGACTTTTGGGATAATTTTAAAATCAATATCACTTTGGTCTGCCGGATCGAAATGAATGGCATGCATCCCGGCATTACGTGCTCCTAATACATCGGTTTTTAGGTTGTCACCTATCATAAAACTTTTGTGCGCCAAACTTCCGGCTTTTTTTAAGGCTTGTTTAAAGACAATAGGGTGAGGTTTTAGTTTACCTGTTTCTTCGGAGGTAATTAAGTGGTCAAAATAATGGTCAATGCCGGCATTTTTTAGTTTATCTGCTTGAACTTCGGCAAAGCCATTTGTCAAAATATGTAAATGGTATTTAGGTTTTAAATAATCTAATAGCGCTATAGTGCCGGGTATTAAGGCAGTGCCTTGTTTGAGCAAATCTAAATAATCTTGCGCCAAAAGTTTAATTTTTTCTTTTGGGAGGCTATAATTCAGTTGCTTAAAGGTATCTGTAAGACGACCATATTTGACTTCTTCTTTAGTGCGTTTTTGTTGGGCATAGTCTATCCAATATTGTTGATTAATAGGTTCATATACGTTTAAAAATTCTTCTAAATTAAAAGGCAGTTGATGTTTTTGTAGCAGTTGTTCAAAAGCAGCATCTGAATTAGTATCAAAGTCCCATAATGTATGGTCCAAGTCGAAAAAAATGTCTGTAATAGTTGATTTAAGCATACGTAGAAAAGTATTTTATTGTTTCGGTATATAATTTACTCCAGTCTTGCCACTCTTTAAGATCGGCTAAAATAAAATTATGAAATACCGGATAGAAATGTCCCCCGTATTTTTTTATAAGTTCGCCTTCGTCGAGCATAATTTTTAAGGCTCTTTGAGGATTAAGTTTATATTGATGTTTGAGCATAATGTCCGAAATAGCCACCGGATGCAAGCTTAAATTGGTTTCCGTTTCATTGGTAATATCATAAAATTTAAAAGGAACGGAGGTTCCTGCTCTAAAGCCTATTTTATGATTGTATCCCATAGAATAATCATCTTTTAATTCCAAATGCTCATAATATTGATAAGTTTCAGGGATATGGATCCGGTTAAAATGGGCGCGTATTTTAGTAATAGGTTTATGGATGGTATTTTCCAGCAATTTTATTTCTTTTTCTATTTCTTCTTCTTTGTCAATGGTGTAATAAGAAGCCAGCAAGCCTGTGTCGGCATAGTCGGCTAAAAATTTTATTTGTGTTTGATAGTCTTGTTTATTGATGGAAATGTTATGATCAAACAAACTGTAAGAAGCTATCAGATGAAAAAAAGTTAAGGGGTGTTTGTATTTATTTTTAAGTTGTAGAATTTCGTCAAAGGTATCGTAAGGGTCTTTTTTGCCAAAAATATAGACTTTATTTCTTAGCCAAAATGCTTGAAATTTAAACCGGAAAAAATCATTTAAACTCCCAAAGATGTATCGCAAGAATGATTTGCCTTGATACAAACGCGCCATGCTGATATTTATAAGCGGCTCAAAATAAAATTCACGTGCTTGAAATTCTAATTCGGGAAAACGGGCTTTTAAAGTATCTTTGAATTTTTCTATCCAAATTTCTATAATGGGTTTATTCAGCAGGTTATGCTGTATTAAAAGGCTGTTTTTATAATTATAACGTTCGTGGGGATCTTTTTCATGAATAAGATATTCTTCGTAACGGGATAGCAAATAGAAAGAAGCCGCAAAAATATCAAAGGGAATATCTGATTGGTCTATTTTGAAAAAAACAGGCTCTTCATCCCAAAAGCTGAATTCGACGGGTACATTTTTTATGCCTTGTTGATAGAGCAAGTCATGCGATTGAATATGAAATTCGCCACCCAGTGCCTGCGGAGCATATGAAAACTTGGGGCCGTTATAGGCAATAAATTCTTCGATTTTAGTCGTAAATTTAATTTCTTGACGCATCAAATTGTTGAAAAGATGCCTGAAAATATAATTAACACGGGCGGTAACTTTTTGGGTATAAACTAAAATCATGGGCAAATTTACTTTTTTACGAGATTGTTAACGTCTTAAAACTCGATTTTCTTTTCCAGTAACGACATGGCTTCAAAAGCAGCCGGACATATAGCGGTATTTTTAAGATGTAAATTTAATAGCTGTATATTCTTTTTCCGGTCCAAATGCGGATATTCACGACAGGCTTTCGGCCTTGCTTCATATATAAGGCAATAATTGTCCGGACCTAAAAATACACAGGGCGTTTGTTGCATCATCCATAAACCGTCGGTATCTTTTTTGAGATATTTCCGGATAAATTCTACCGGTTTTAGTCGTAAGTATTTGGCAATACGTTCAATATCTTTTTCCGTGACTATAGGACTGGTGGTTTTACAGCAATTGGCACATGTCAAACAATCAATTTGTTCAAAAACCTCTTGATGAATTTCTCCCATTAGATAATCCAAATGTTTGGGGGGTCTTTTTTTTATTTTCTGCACCAGTTTTTTAAACCGGTTATGATTAAGCCGGGCGTATTCAGGTAAATTTTTAAGGAATTTTTCCATAAGATTAAATATTATTGGGTCTTAACGGCCGGCATACATCCTATCATAATACTTTTGATAATCGCCTGAAGTCACATTTTTGAGCCAATTTTCATTTTGTAAGTACCAATCAATGGTTTTAGACAAGCCTTCTTCAAAATTGACTGAAGGTTGCCAACCGAGCTCTCGCTTAATTTTAGTCGCATCAATAGCATAGCGTTTATCATGTCCGGGACGGTCTTTAACAAATGTAATGAGTTGGCGTGAGGTGCCTGCGGGTCTATTTAATTTGTCGTCCATCAAATCGCAAAGTAAATGAATCAGATCGATATTGGTGTATTCATTAAACCCGCCGACATTGTAGGTCTCGCCGGATTTTCCATGATTAAAAATGGTGTCAATGGCGCGTGCATGGTCCAAAACATAAAGCCAGTCACGGGTATATTGGCCATCACCATAGACCGGAAGTGGCTTGTTATTTTTAATGTTGTTAATAAATAACGGGATTAATTTTTCGGGAAATTGGTTGGGTCCGTAATTGTTAGAGCAATTGGAAATGACCGTCGGCATACCATAGGTATCATGGTAACTACGCACAAAGTGGTCGGAAGCCGCTTTGGATGCCGAATAGGGCGAATGCGGATCATAAGGCGTTTGTTCGGTAAACAAACCGGTTTTGCCCAGTGAACCGTAAACTTCATCGGTCGAAATATGGTAAAATAATTTGTCATCAAAATCATCTTGCCACCAATTACGGGCGGTATTGAGCAGGTTCACCGTTCCGAGCACATTGGTTTCTACAAAGGCCAAAGGGTTTTCGATAGACCGGTCTACATGCGATTCGGCTGCCAAATGGATAACGCCGTCAAAATTATATTTTTCAAATAAATCTTTGAGAAATTCTGCATTGCGAATGTCGCCACGTACAAAGGTATAATTCGGGTTGCCGGCGACATCCGCCACATTTTCCAAATTGCCGGCGTACGTCAGCAAATCTAAATTGACAAAATTTGTTTCCGGATATTTATGGACCATTAGTCTGACGACATGCGAGCCTATAAATCCGGCGCCTCCGGTAATTAATATATTTTTTTGCTTCATTTTTATAGATTAATCGGTTATTTGATTTATTGATACAGCTGTAGGTTGTGTTATTGATCTCTTTTTAAATGAACGCAGTATCAGTAACATAATCAATATTTTTCATTGAGATTTCTCAGTCGTTACTCCTTCGAAATGACAATAACAGTTTGTCTCCCGACTTATAACGCGTTTCTATTGTTCGCCCCCTTTCCTTATTTTATGCATGGTAGTTTATTGCTACATTGCCACAGCTTTCAAACTTAAATCCAAATTACTGACCGAATGGGTCAATGCGCCGGAAGAGATATAATCAACCCCACATTCGGCATACTGTCGCAAGGTCTCTTCCGTTATGCCTCCGGAGGCTTCTGTTTCATATTGTCCGTTAATTAATTTGACCGCCGTTCGTAAGTCATCAAAACCGAAATTGTCTAACATAATCCTGTTGACTTGCCCCACGCGCAATACTTCTTTAACTTCTGCCAAATTACGTGTTTCTATTTCTATTTGTAAATCTAAACTTTTCTCTTTCAGATATTTGTTTGTTTTTAAAATAGCTTGTTCAATACCGCCGGCAAAATCGATATGATTGTCTTTGAGCATCACCATGTCATATAAGCCAAACCGGTGATTGGTCCCGCCGCCAATACGGACCGCCCATTTTTCTAAGGCTCTAATACCCGGCGTTGTTTTTCGGGTATCCAAAATTTGGGTTTTGAGGTCTGCCAAAATTTCGGCATAACGTCTTGTTTTAGTTGCAATGGCACTCATGCGTTGCATGGCGTTAAGCACCAAGCGCTCGGCTTTTAAAATGGATTGTGAAGAACCGCTCACGGTAAAAGCTACATCGCCATAGCGTACAAAGCTGCCATCCGGTATTAAAATGTTGAGCTCCAAACTGGGATCAACTTTTTTAAAGACCCGCTCTGCAAAATTAACCCCTGCTAAAATGCCGTCATCTTTTACCAGTAATTGTGCTGTTCCTTTGGCATCGGGCGGGATACAAGCTAATGAGCTATGGTCGCCGTCGCCAATATCTTCGCGTAAGGCATTGGTGATAATCAAATCAAGTTCCCTTTCAAATTGTTCTTGTGTCATCATAAAAACAAAAATAAGAAATGTATTTTAATAAACTGACATTCTATATTTTAATTATGTGTTCATAATTATCGTTTTTATTTAAATGTTTGATAAGTAAGGTTTTGTGTTTGTGGTCAGGTTGTAAGGATTTTTTTTCAATCCCCTTAAAGAAAAAGATTTTATCATCTGCATATTATGACTAAAATTGTATATTTGAGCCTGAAAAATAGATTGAAAGTGGAAACATTTCATATAATAAACAGTGATTTTTTAAGCCTTAATGATCTTTGGCAAATTTTTTCGACACATCAGAAATTAAAATTGTCAGATGAAAATAGAGAAAAAGTCCGTGAAGCAAGACAATTTCTAGATCAAAAATTAAAAAACTCAGATCGCCCTATCTATGGTATTAATACGGGTTTTGGTGCGTTGCATAATATTAAAATAGACGATGGCCAAATCAATTTGCTACAAGAAAATTTAGTCAAAAGTCATGCTTGTGGTATTGGTGAGCCGGTTCCTGAAGATATTGTTAAATTAATGCTGTTACTTAAAATCCTTTCGTTGTCAAAAGGACATTCCGGTATTCAATTAAAGACTCTCGATTTGTTGATAAACTTTTATAATCATGATATTTTCCCGGTAGTGTACCGTCAAGGCTCTTTGGGTGCTTCAGGCGATTTAGTACCTTTGGCACATTTGTCGTTACCCTTAATGGGTGAAGGAAATGTCATGTATAAAGGAAAAAATTATACGGGTGAAGAAATTCTTAAAAAATTTGGCTGGTCCAAAATAAAATTACAAGCTAAGGAAGGTTTAGCCCTGTTAAACGGCACGCAATTTATGTCGGCCTATGGGGTTTATAATTTATTTAAAGCCAATAAATTAATGTACTTTGCCGATGTTTTAGCTGCTTTGTCATTAGATGCATTTGATGGGCGTATTGAACCATTTGACGCTTTGGTACAGCAAGTACGTCCCCACCAAGGACAAATAGATACAGCGGCTTTTGTACGGCATTTGTTAGCCGGTAGTGAACTGATTAAACAACCCAAAAAGCATGTGCAAGATCCTTATTCATTTCGATGTGTCCCTCAGGTACATGGTGCCAGTAAAGATGCCGTTCGCTATGTATCTGATACCATTCTTAAAGAAATTAATGCCGTAACGGATAATCCGCTTATTTTTCCTGCCGAAGATAAAATTATATCCGGCGGTAATTTTCATGGGCAGCCATTGGCTTTAGCTTTAGACATGCTGGCCATTGCCATGAGTGAGCTGGCCAATATTTCGGAGCGCAGAACTTATCAGCTTATTAGTGGCAAACGGGGTTTGCCGGCTTTTTTGGTTCTGAATCCGGGACTCAATTCAGGTTTAATGATTCCGCAATACGCGTCGGCCAGTGCCGTAAGTCAAAATAAACAATTGTCTACGCCGGCCAGTGTCGATTCAATAGAGTCGAGCAATGGTCAGGAAGATCATGTCAGTATGGGCGCCAATGCAGCGACCAAAGCCTTACGTGTAATTGATAATGTACAAAAAGTTTTGGCTATCGAACTTTTAACAGCCGCACAAGCAATGGATTTTAGAGAGAAAAAAACCTCTGATTTTTTACAAAGTTTACTCAACACTTATCGTGCCGAAGTGCCTTTTATTGAGGAAGACCGGATTTTGCAAGAAGACATTGCGAAAACCATAAATTTTATCGATCAAATCCATTTAGATAATTTAGAATATTCGTCTGTAAATCAACATATTTGATATAATAACTTATATAATAACTTAAATTTGCTTATAAAATAATATATTTTGAAAACACTAACGCCTAAAAAAACCTTAATAGACGGTTCAAAACTAATGATAGAAGCCTTGGCACAAGCCGGAGTTGACACGTTTGTCGCTTATCCAATTACACCGTCGAATTGGATGTATAAATACGCCAAAGAACGGGTGCCGCAATTTTATGCAGCACCTGATGAAATAACCACTTTTCAATGGATGTCCGGCATGGCGGCAGCGGGTCGTTTGCCGGCGACTTCCAGTGCTTTTCCGGGAATAGCCTTAATGGTCGAAAGTATCAATATGGCTTATGCAATGGAATTACCCATGGTCATTATTATTACCCAACGTTTGGGGCCCAGTACAGGCTCGGCTACAACCGGTGCGCAAGGTGATTTAGCCATTTTAAATGGTATTATCTCCGGTGGCTATCCGGTGCCTGTATTTTCGCCATCAGGTTTTGATGATATCTGGACACTTTCAGAAAAGGCCGTTCAAACAGCCGTTAAGTTTAGAACACCTGTTTTTTTACTGACATCCAAAGAAATGGTAATGTATCAAAAGTCTTTTGACTTAAACCGTTTAAAACCGATTGATAAAGTGAAACGACCCAAACCAAAAATTGAAGGCACTTATTTGCCTTATAAAGCCGACGCATCTTTGGTGCCTCCGTTTATTCCCTTAGGAGATGATGAACATTTGGTACGAATAACCGCTTCAACTCATGATGAGGCTGCCAATATTCGTAAAAATGATCCTGAAGCTTTAGCAAATACACGCCGTTTGCATGATAAATTTATCAACCGAATAGATGAATTGACGACTTATGATTTGGAACGGCAAGAAGGGGCTGAAAAATTATTGGTAACTTGGGGTATTACCACTGATGCCGCCAGAGATGCTTTGGCAAAATTACGTGAAATGGGGGAAAAGATTGATTTATTAGTGCTGAAATCTCTCTTACCGGTAGCGCCAAAAATTTATGATATATTAAATCAATATCCGGAAATTTTTATTGCTGAAGAAAATTTAACCGGTCAATTAAAAGAAATTTTATTTGGACATGCTCCGGTAAAAAATGTAAAACAAATAAATAAAATGGGTAATATGATTACGCCGGATGAAATAATTGGCGCAATTGTTTAAATTTATAAAATCATTATCATGACTAAAAATAAACAAACGTATTTAACCGATAAAAAATTTCCGTTTTGTCCCGGTTGTGGACATGGGATTTCGATAAATGCTTTAAACAAAGCTTTGCAAGAATTAAATTATGGCCCCAATGATGTAATTGTGGTTAGTGATATTGGTTGTAGCGGACTGATAGATCCTTTGTTTGCCACCCATACCATTCATGGTTTACATGGTCGATCGCCGGCATTAGGTTTGGGTGTCGCAATGGGCGTGGCGCAGAAATCAAACAAAAAAGTTATTGCTTTTATCGGCGATGGTGGTGCAACAATAGGACTACAACATATTTTGGAGGCTGCCCGGCGTAATGTCGATATGACATTGATTGTCCTTAACAACTTATTGTATGGAATGACCGGTGGGCAAATAAGCGGTTTGTCAACCCAAAAATTTAAAGAAATTATTGATTTTGAGAAAGATATTCCGCCTTTTGACCTTATCCAATTAGCGCATGCTTCAGGTAGCCGGTTTGCCGTGCGCGTCAATGCACCAAACAGAATAAAGGACACTTTAAAAAAAGCTATTGAAACAGAAGGATTCTCTATTGTGGAAGCCGCCAGTTTATGTCCGTCATATGGTATGAAAAAAATGAATGAATTGATGGAAGTAGTGGAGCACGAAGAAATTTTTGAACATGATAGAGCGGCAACTAAAATTAAAGATAAACCCGTTCATTCATTGTTAGAGGAAACGCCTGTAATAAAGCCACAATTCAAGTCTGAGCTGAAAGAACGAAAGGGTGTTTTAATTGCAGGATCTGCAGGTGGCGGTGCGCAATCTGTCGCCCGCTTTTTGGCACTGGCCGGTATGCATGCAGGCTTAGAAACTACTATGAAAGGTGAATATCCGATTACGGTAGGAACCGGATTTTCGGTGGCAGAAGTTATTTTGGACCATCAACCTATCAATTATACAGGTCTGGAAAAACCGGACTATTTCATTATTGTTACCGCTGATGGTTTGAATAAGGTTAGAAATAAATTGCATAATGATGCGCAAATTTATATAGATGAAAAACTGGTAGATGATGATTTAAAAAACCAATTTCCTAACCTCATAAGTGTGCCTTTCAGCAAAATGGCTAACAGGAAAAGTACCGCTTTGGCAGCGACTGCATATGTGTTAAACAAAACAGGCATTTTACCCGTCGAGGCTTTAAAAGAAGCGGTAAGCAGTCACCGGTTAAAAGATATTTTTTTAGAAGTCATAGAAAAAGTAACGCAACAACCGGCTTAATAATAGCCAATAATTTAAATTACAAAGCTGTCGTTAATTCTTACGGCAGCTTTTTTATTGGGGTAATTTTGTGTAGTAATAAAATTGGTAATTGTCTTTTTTTTGAGGATGAAAAATATGGTACAGGTCATTCAAAACACGGTCAGGGTAGGCGTTAGATTCTTCAAAATAAATAATGCCGCCTGTCGGTCCTTTTTTTAGATTGTAGGTATAAATCCGGCCTGCTTTTACCATCTTAAAATCTTTAATAACCGGTAGTTGGTTGACCAATGATAAGCGGTTTTCTGCTAAACCTGGATTAAGCCAAACATCTGCTTCAGGTAATTTTAGCAAAACGTTTTCAAAGTTAAGGACAATGCTTCCCGTATGCTGATCATTAGACCACATATATTTTCCACCGGCATCTTTTATAAGTTGAACAGCATAACTTTTTCCACCGGGGACATACCATTTATCACCAAATAAACCACCTTGAAAAACCTTTGGCCGGGTTAAACTTGTATCCAGTTGGCTTTGGATATGCTGGTAGTTAGTTTTTATTTCTTTAAAGATAGAATCAGCTTGGGCTTCTTTTTGAAATAAAAGGCCAAAAAGTTTTATCCATTCGGCTCTTCCTAAAGGATTTTGTTCCATCCAATCGGCATTGTATAGGATAGGAATGCCCTGTTGCTCCATAAAACGATCGTTGTTTTGATCTTGTCCGCTGCTAAAGCGCATGAGCAAATCCGGATGCAATTTAAGCAATACTTCTGTGTTTAATTGCCTGCCATTGCCTAAATCGGTTATTTTGCCTTCTTTTATTTTTTGACGAAAAACAGGATTTGAAATATAATCAAGACCGGGAAACCCAATTAATTTATCCGCTAAACCGAGCATTGACAAAGCAGGTAAATGGGTGGTTGAAGTAACCACAATATTTTTAAGTGGGATTTGTATTTGTGGCAGATTTTTTAAACTATCAGGTACATAACTTCTTTTAGTTTTTAAAAGGTACTGACGGTTTTTTCCGCCGGGATAAGGCTTTTTAATCTGCAAAATTTTGAGTTCTCCTAAATCCTTTAGGTCGATATGGCGGGCATATTCAAAAAAAGATTTTTGGGATGTATTTTCGGTCTTTTCTTTGGTTTGACAAGCGGTGACCCAAAGACTTAATAAGAATATAAGGAGCGGTTTTGCCATTATTTTTTAGGAAATTTCATGCGGTAATCAACTTTAACTTTGCCTTTGCTGATATTTTCCAATTTACGTTTAAGCAGCCGTTTTTTAAAACTACTTAAATGGTCGGTAAATAAAATTCCGTCTAAGTGATCATATTCATGTTGAATGACACGGGCCAAAATGCCATCGATATCTTCTACATGTTTGTTAAAATCGCGGTCTAAATATTCAATTTTAATTTTCTCTTGGCGTTCTACATCTTCATTTATACCCGGAATACTTAGGCAGCCTTCGGTAAAAGACCATTCTTTTCCGGACTCTTCCAATATTTTTGCATTGATAAAAACTTTTTTACCTTTTAATTTTTCTTTTTCTTCAGCCGTTAAATTATCTTCATATTCGGCAAAAGGCTCCGCATCTATAACAAATAAGCGAATAGATTTTCCAATTTGAGGAGCAGCCAATCCTACTCCGTTCGATTCATACATGCTTTCAAACATATCATCGATAAGTTGTTGCAGACCCGGGTAGTCAGGTGTAATATCTTTGGCTACTTTACGCAAGTCCGGATGGCCATAAGCCAGGATAGGAAATTTCATATCAGATAATTTTTTTGCAAAGATAATAGATAATTTGGCTTGTACTTTGTCTCACTTATAAAAATTATTTATATAAATAGGACTGCAGAATAAGGGCGGCACTTACCTGATCAACAAGGCCTTTGTTTCGTCTTTTTTTCTTTTTGACACCTCCTTTGATCATTGCCTCAAAAGCCATTTTAGAGGTATAGCGTTCATCTTCGCGTATGATTTCAATATTGGGATATTTTTGATGGAATTTTTTGATGAATTTTTGAATGTCGGTTTCTATCGGATTGGGTTGTCCGGATAAATCCAAACTTTCGCCTACAATAATTTTTTCAACTTCATTGTCGGCTAAATATTTGGTTAGAAAATGCCATATTTTATCTGTTTCAACGGTGGTAAGTCCGCTGGCAACAATTTGCATATCATCGGTTTCGGCAATGCCGGTACGTTTTTTTCCGTAATCTATTCCTAAAAGTTTTGGCATATGACAAAGATATGAAATTGTGTAAAGTGTAAACAATGTTTTATGTATCTTTGTTATAAAAGAGAATACAATGAAAATTAGTGATGTAATCCAACTCATAGAAAAAGAAATTCCACTGGCCTATGCGGAGGATTTTGATAATGTTGGTTTGCTGACCGGTCAGCCTGACCAAGATTTAAAAGGCGTTTTAATAACGCATGATGCTTTAGAAGCGGTAGTAGACGAAGCCATAGCCAAAAATTTGAATTTGATTGTTAGTTTTCATCCCATTATTTTTAGCGGATTGAAATCTTTAACCGGCAAAAACCATGTTGAAAGAGCTGTCATAAAAGCCATTAAAAACGATATTGCTATTTATGCCATTCATACCGCTTTAGATAATCAAGCTTTTGGTGTCAGTGGTATTTTGGCTAAGCAATTAAATTTGCAAAATCAAGCAGTATTGATACCCAAACCCGATACTTTACGTCAATTGGTAACTTATGCCCCCGTAGCAGAGGCTGAAAATGTCAGAAAAAGTTTATTTAAAGCAGGTGCCGGACAGATCGGGAATTATGATGAATGCAGTTTTAATGTAATTGGGAAGGGGACTTATCGACCACTGCCGGGAGCGCAACCTTATTTAGGCGAAATAGGACATCGTCATATCGAGACTGAAGAGCGTATTAGTGTTATTTTTCCCCGTCATTTACAATCTGCTGTTATCAATCAATTATTATCGGCACATCCGTACGAAGAAGTGGCTTACGAAATTTTTTCCTTACAAAATCATCATCCCGATATAGGCATGGGTATTATAGGCGATTTATCTGAGCCTATGGCAGAAAAAGACTACTTGTCATATCTTAAACAGCGGTTAAATTTAGCGTGTATCCGGCATTCGGCTTTGAGTGGAAAACCTATTAGAAAAGTAGCAGTTTTGGGCGGTTCGGGGAGCTTCGGTATCCAAGCAGCCAAAGCCGCCGGTGCAGATATATATATCACCGCCGATTTGAAATATCATGATTTTTTTAAGGGAGACCGGCAGATGATTTTGGCGGATATAGGTCATTTTGAGAGCGAACAATATACTAAAATGTTTTTATTTGAACAACTTACAAAAAAAATTCGTAATTTTGCAGTTGCTTTATCAGAAATAAATACTAACCCGATCAATTACTTTTAAATATGGGCAAAACAAAAGATTTTACAGTAGAAGACAAACTCCGATTAATATATGATTTGCAGTTAATCGACTCTAAAGTTGATGAAATAAAAAATACCCGGGGAGAATTGCCTTTGGAAATTCAGGATATGGAGGACGAAATCCAAGGTTTACACATCCGGAAAGATAAAATTCAAAACCAGATTGACACCCAAAAAGAGGAAATTAAGAAAAGAAAAGCGGCAATTGAAGAGGCTAATAAGTTGATTAAACGTTACACTGAGCAACAAAAAGATGTGCGTAACAATAGAGAATTTGAATCGTTATCTAAAGAAATTGAATACCAGGAACTGGAAATTCAGTTTGCTGAGAAAAAAATAAGAGAAGCCAAGGAAGAAATTGAAAAATTGACTGACAAAATTAATGGCTATACTTATGAAAAAGATGGTAAAGAAGTAGTGGTTAAGGGGATTGATGAAATTATTAAACAACGCGAAGAAGACCTCAAGCACAAAAGAGAAGAATTAGCGGCTTTGATGAAAGAAACTGAAAAGCAAGAAAACTTTTTAAGTAAAAAAGCCGACGAAATCAGGGAGCAAATAGAACCACGTATGTTACGTGCTTATGATCGTTTACGCAAGAATTTCAAAAATGGTTTGGCAGTTGTATCTATTGAAAGAGGATCATCCGGTGGCTCTTATTTTACTATTCCGGTGCAACAGCAATTGGAAATTAGAACACGTCAAAAAATAGTAATTGACGAACATAGTGGACGTATTTTGGTCGATGGCGATTTAGCCCGCGAAGAAAAAGAAAAGATGAATGAAATGTTTAATAATATTTAATTTATACCCTTATAATCATTTTTAAACTGTCCACTTTAGGGCAGTTTTTTTATAAATATACTTATTGTAGCCATGATACCAGACAATTTAGAAGATTATATAACCCGCTTGGCACCGCCTGTATCGCCTTTGTTGGCTGCTTTGGAACGAGAAACATATCAAAAAATGGTTTTTCCGCAAATGATTAGTGGTCATTATCAAGGCAGGTTGCTGAGTTTGATAGCTAAAATTTATCAACCCAAACTTATTTTGGAGGTAGGAACCTTTACCGGTTATGCCACGCTATGTTTAGCGGAAGGCCTAGCTAGTGATGGAAAAATTATTACCATTGATAAAAATGATGAATTCAAGGCCTTGCAAGACAAATATTTTGAGGCGTCAGGCTACCGGTCTCAAATTGAACAATTAACCGGTAATGTACGTGACTTAATTCCGGAACTAAACCAAGATTTTGATTTGGTTTTTTTAGATGCCGATAAGCGTTATTATCCCCAATATTTAGAAATGCTGCTACCCAAGATTTCTTCCGGTGGTTTACTCATTGCCGATAATGTGTTGTGGTATGGCAAAGTTTTGGACGCTTCAGCCAAAGATGCCGAAACAATGGCTATTAAAAAATATAATCAGATGGTGGCGGCACACCCAAAATTAGAAAGTCTCATCTTGCCGGTGCGTGATGGGTTATCAATTGCCCGGGTTAAGTAAACAGGTTTATGTAAATTTTACAGAGATTAGAAAATCATTTTCATCAGAAGTATATAAAGTACGGGCTCTAAAACCATGTTTTTGTGCAAAAATGCGCAAAGTATTTTCATCGATATATGTCCAATTAATTTGCTCTACTTGGTTTTTATAACCGATAAAAAAGTCAACATCGCCATAATATTCTTTACTTGGCATAAGGTAACCTTCCGGACTTTCAAACAAATATTTTAAGTCAGAGGAATGTATTAAAGCTTGTCCTTCAGGAGATAATATTTGTTTTAATTTAATAAATAACCGGTCTAAATTTTGGGCTCTTTGGACGATACCGACACCGTTCATCAAAAAAAGGATGGTGTCAAAAGTTTGATCAGGGCGAAATTTGAAAAAATCGTCTTGAATAACATTTTTTATGCCACGATCCGTCATTAACCGGCAACTCAATTCTGATAATTCCAAAGCCGTAACTTCTTCACCTTTATTTTGAAGCCATAAGCTGTGTGTGCCGCTGCCGGCACCTACGTCTAAAATTTGACCAGAGGCAGTTTGCAGGGCCAATTGTTCGACCTTGGGCATCAAGTCAAAATTTCTAAATAAATAGGCTGTTGGCAAAATTTCGGGTTCTGTCAAATGTGTCCAGGTAAGCATGTCTTCCGATGCTTGTTTGTACCAGTAGTCATGCAAGGCTTGACCAAATAAATCTTTATCAACCATGTTATTGGTGTTCGGGTTTTAGTAAGTCGGTCACTGTTTTAACAGGACTGAAAGTTTCTAATGGAACTTCAATAAAAACCGTATTCCAGCCGTCCATGGCACCATTCCAAAGCCCGGGATGTTCATAAATTTTGACGGGCTTATCACCATAGGTTTTTTGACTGATAATGGCTGCCTCCGGATTAATATATTCTGTTAAATTAAATTTGTTTCCTTCAAAATCTTTGAGGCTAAGGACTAAATCAACCGGATTAAAATGGGTCGACTCGGACAAAGCTTTAGCTTGACCGGGTTGTCGAGTATCAATTTGGGCTTTTTCGACTATTTGCAACGATTTTAAGCCATTTTTGTCTTTGGCCCAAAAAGGTCCGCCACCTGGTTCGCCGGTATTTTTAACCATGCCTGCAACCCGTAAGGGACGATTAATCTTATAAGCCAAATATTTTCTTTTTCCACTATTGTTTAAGGTATCGTATCCTTCGATAAAATGAATGTTTAAACGGTTTTTTGCAAAATCTTCAATGGCTTGTAAGTCTTCATGAATGGGTTTTTCGTCTCGGAGTTGCGTTAAATATTTCTTTGATTGGACCATAAGGTCCATCAAATAACCAGCTAATATTTTTTTATATCGTGTACTAATATTTTGTGCCTCTCCTTTTTGAACGTTGTCTATGTTTTTGATAAAGACAATATCACTGTCCAAATCTTGCAAATTATAAATTAAACTACCATGGCCGCCGGGTCTGAAAACAATTTGCCCCTTTTCATCCCGGACCAGCATGTTTTCACTATCTAACATCACAGCATCGGTAGAAGGTTTTTGCACGGTTGTTTCAATCTTGACCGGTAATTGTTGACTCAAATTTTGAATATGAGCATCAAAATCAGTTTGTTTGGCGGGATTAATGGTAAAAAGAACATGGGCTTTTTGCATGGGTGTAGAAGTGTATGCCAAAGCTTCTTGTACTTGCTCGTCTAAAGCTGTTCGGATATCATCTTTATGATACCGGTGAAATTTAATAAGGGCTTTGGGATGCGTAATATAACCTAAACCTTCATTCGATAAAGTGAAATGAATGAGTTGCCAAGCTTGTTCGTTTTCATCTAACTGAAAAAAGCCGGGTAATTTTTTTTGGATAACATCCATAAGGTCTTGATAAAAAGCAAAACCCGGAAAATTGCCGAGAAAATCATCCAAAAAGGGTTCAAAATTGGTCAGCTGGTGTTTGTTTATAAAACGTTCATAATAATCGCGACCGGGCCGGTAATGTTTGTAAAAGTATACCCAATCTTTAAACATGCGGGTTGCAGCGCCCGATGCCGGTACAAATTTTTGTAGTTGGTACTGCTCTTTTTGCTGTTCAAATATATCTAAAAAATGCTTTTCTTCTTTTTCAGTCAGTTTGATGATGCCATCACCGGTTTTTGCAGGGGCCAATACGCTTGTATAAGTTGGCCCCTTTTTAATCATTTGAATTTGTTTGCTAACTTCTTCAGGTGAGAGGCCATGTTGTGTGATTTGTTTTATATCGTCGTTTGAAAAGGTCATTTTACTTGATTTTTAAAGTGTAAAATTAAGTAAACTTTTTGTTTTTTACAGGATTATTCCGGCTAATTTAATTTAATTCAGTGGATGAAATTTGGGTATAGCCTATAACTTCGGTATAGCGTGAACCGGGTGGTTTATAGTAAACTACAATGGTGTAGTCATTTTCAGTTTGTGCAAAATTTCCTTCAACACAAGGGCGACAAAAGTGCCCATTTGGACGTTTTACAACCAGACGGTAGTCATAGTAAGCTTGTTTTAAAAGTTGTATATTTTCATAAATTTGGCTGTCGGGTTGAAAAATTAATTCATCTTCAGGTCCGGGCAAAAAATCGTTGAACCGCCCGGATACAAATAGTTTTTCGCCGGGTTTTAAGGTGTCGTCATAAGTAAAGTGGACTTGAACATAATCAGCTTCGGTATGGACGTTTTCACTGACTTGAACGGCATTGATAACAAAACAACCATCAATATCTTTATAATAAGAATAACGTGTGCGTTTTTGGTCGGTATAAAGGTAAAAATCATATAACTTTCCGGTGAGTTCTCTGGAGGCAACGCCGTAATTATAACCGCGCAGGTCTTTGCATTCAAATCGTCTGAATTCGTTGACGCCGTCAAATAAGGCTCGATGTGGATAATGATATAACCATTTGTCTCCTTGATAAAAAGTTGGCACATTAAAATCTAAACTCTGGTAAAGATTGTTATTTTGAAAAACTTTGACCCATAAATTTTGACCGGGATTGACCAAATTTAAGCCTTTAGGGTATAATACAAAATCTATGAATTGTTTTTTATCCCGGATGTCTGTGTCATTTGGCCACTTAACCGATATACCGACCTCTACTTTTTTTTGGTAAACGACAAAGGCTTTACTGAATATAAGGTTTGAATCTTCGTCTAAAACTTCTAAAAGGTAATTGCCACTTAAGGTAATCCGCGTACTTTCATTAGGGATTTTTAAATGATAATGTGTATAGGATTGTAAGGTACCGCTTGATGCTTCATAATTATTAATATAATCACTGTCAAAACCGTCTATATATTCCGATGAATTTAAAATAGAAGCTTGCCATTGGGCATCAAATCTTTTAATTCGGTACAAATAATTTTTGTCATCGGCTTGCAGGTCGTCAAAAGATAAAAAAATGGGTTGCCCCAACGCGATAAAAGGCGTACTTTTTGGGGTATTACCATCGTCTAACCGAATGGTTTTGATATAATAAGGCGGTTTTTTTATAAGCGATTGAAGTTGAGCTTGCAAAGACGCCGTAAAATTACTTATAAAAAAGAGAAATAAAAGCAAATTTTTCATATAAACGGGATTTCGAAATATTAAAACGGATAACTGATACCGATATTGAGTACGCCATCGGTTAATTTGGTATGACGCAAGTTGATCCAACGTTCCCGGCCATCTTTGGCCGGATCATAAACTTTAAATCCTAAATCAAAACGGATGACAAAGTAGGTAAAATCTATTCTTAAGCCAAAACCGGAGGCGATGGCTATGTCCTTAAATGAAGCCAAACCATTAAACCGGCTTTTCGGATCGGTTTCATTATTGTTGATATTCCAAATGTTTCCTGCATCGGTAAAAAGAGCACCTTTTAAATAACTGACTATCGGAAAACGGTATTCTAAATTAGTGGTGAGTTTAAAATTGGCTTCATTAAATTCGTTGGGGCCGCCTGAAGTTCCCGGGCCTAAAGTATAGGCGCGCCATCCTCTAATGTCGTTAGAACCACCTGCAAAATAGCTGGATACAAACGGGATGCTTTTAGAATTGCCAAATGGCATGGCATATCCAACAAAAGCCCGGGCGGCTAAAATATGCTGTTTGTGCAACTGCCAATGCTTTACGATACTTAGGTCTGTTTTAATATATTGGGCATAAGGGACGCCGTTGACCGTATATTGTCCTAAATCATTTTTAGGGAATGATAAGGTTTTGGAAAAAATGCCAAGCATAGAACCCGCTAACTCGAAATTGGCGTTAAAAAGATAAAAATCGGGCTGCAAGATATTTTTACGGCTATCATAATAAAAATTAAACTTATTGCTTAATATGAAAATATTTTGGGTAATACGTTGTTCGCGTTCTTTAATATTTTTCAGTTTTTGACAAGTCTGTGGTTGACTGGTGCAGAAACTTTGGTTGTGCAGTAATGAATTGATAAAAACATCAGCAGTGCCTGGTGTTACTTGCTGCCCCAACTGGTCGGCAATAGCTTTTACCTGATCAAAAGCCAAAGTGTAAATTTCAAAATACTTGTAAGCTTTTTTATTAGTAATAAACATATAGTTTAGCAAGTCCACTTTGTATTTGCGTTCCTTTATAGGTCGCCATTCAAATCCAAATATCCCGGCATATTTGCTTCTATCCAAGCCAATGTTAGTTTGGGTATTGGACAAAAAGGTCAAATAAGTTTTGGGTAACATATACTTTGGAATATATTTGTTTAGCCCAAAGGGGAGGAGCAAGCGTGGAAATCTTAAGGTAATATCTGCCCCAAATTCATTGACATCAAAAAATTGTTGATTGGTGTTAAGCCCCTTGGAAGAGGCCGTCATAAAATATAAAGAGGTGTTGAGCACTTCGGCACCTTTAAATAAATTTTTGGCGCTAAACGACATACTTCCTTTAATGCCGAAATCATGTATATTGCTATGGGTAAAATCAACATTTCCTTTCCAGCTAAATCTTTTTTCGGGTATAAGAAAAATATTAGCGGTTAAACTCGTATCTTTTTTATGTTCATAGTATTGGATATAGGCTTGTTTAAAGTTTTGCAAACTCATCAAGAGCCGGTGGGTTTGCAAACGTTTTTCATCGCTGTATAATTGCCCCGGTTTTATAAAAATTGAGTGGGTCAAAACTTTAGGCCTGTAGCGCAATTTGTCATCAATAGCATAAATATGCATACCTTCATAGGTGGCAGAATCCTTTTTTTTATGTAAGTCAAAATCTTTGGTTTTACTTAAAAAAATATTGACATTTTTAATTTTATAAGGCAAAAATGGTTCGGTATAAACTGTATCGGTTTGGGTGACGATTCTATCCGGTATATTTAAATAGGTTTCTAAAAAATTAGGTTCGTCATAAACCAAATCAAAATTTATGTACGAGGGCTGAAAATGATAGACACCTCTATTTCTAAAGAGTTGTGACAGATTATTGCGTTCTTTTTCCAAATTTTCACGCCGGTATGGCTCATTAGTCTTAATAACACTTTTTGGACGGTAGCTTTTAAATAGTTTTTGCAAATAAGGCGACTGAATTTTTTGGGCATATTTTTTTATGATAAAAGCTTGATTTTTATTGATTTTATAATCAACATTAGCTTTATGCAAATCCAATGTGTCAATTTGGTAATGCGAAGTTGCTTTTAAATAAGCATGATTGACAAAGTAATTTTTTAATAAACCGGCTGATAACCGTATTTTTGTGGTGTCTATAAAAACCGGTGGTTCGCCTATTTTCTTTATATTTTTATTGAGGTCACGGTAGTAATATTGCAATTGAACAATTTGCTTACGGGAGATTAATTTTTTTAAAATCCGGTATTGTTGGGGATGCTTTTTAATCCAATTATAAAAAGTTTGATTGGGATGTTGGTCGGCTAACATATATAAGTCGGCCAAATAAGGATAGCCTAAAAAACGTGTGTTGGGTTGCAGGACAATTAAACTGTTCAGATGGTCATCATCGTTTTTTTGACCATCGACCCAAATGGTGTTTTTTTTCAATAATAATTTTTGTGGCGGAATTTTACGGTATAAATTGCAAGCGCTTAGGCTGAGGCTTAAAAAAAATAGTAATATTTTTGTGGTAAATTTCATATATTAAGCATTGTTACAAAAGTAATTTTTTTTTTTGAGACCCTTAACAATATTTTTATGACCAAAGCTGAGTTAAAAAACCTTAAACAATTACAACAAAAAAAATACCGTCGTCTAACCCAATCGTTTGTCGTAGAAGGCTGGAAAAGTATTACGGAATTTTTAAAAGCCGGTTTTGTTCCACAAAAAATTTGGGCTGTAAATTTGCCCGGCACGCTATCATCATCCATCAAAACCTCCGTAAATTTAGTGCCAATGCGTATGCTGAAACAAGCCAGTTTTTTAAAGCATCCTAAAGATGCCATTGCTGTTTTTAAGATGCCGTCGGCCAAAAAAATACCGGCGAAAGGCTTTATTTTAGCTTTGGATGATTTGCAAGATCCGGGCAATTTAGGCACGATAATTCGTACGGCCGATTGGTTTGGTTTTAAACACATTGTTTGCTCAGAAAATACGGTCGATTGTTACAATCCGAAGGTGGTACAAGCCACTATGGGGTCGTTGGCTCACGTAAATCTTTATTATACCAATTTGCCCAAATATTTACAGACGGTAAATATGCCTGTTTATGGTGCTTTTCTTCAGGGTGAAAATTTATTTAAAATGAGTTTGCCAAAAAGTGCCATAGTGGTTGTCGGCAATGAAGGAAATGGCATAAAACCACAAACTTCAGCATTCATTAACACTAAAATTACTATTCCTAAAGCCCCCGGTGCTCAAGCCGAAAGTTTAAATGCTTCAGTGGCATCGGCCATTATAATGCAAGAATTTTTCAGGCGATTATATTAAGGTTTTTTAAATTTCAGACGTGCTTGTATGGGAAAGTGATCCGAATACCGGATTTGCCGAAAGGTTTCAAAAGAAAGAATCTCAAATTTTTGTGTTTGGGGTAAAATGAAATCAATGCGCATAGGTAACCATTTATATTCCCATGTAAAACCAAATCCTTCTCCGGCTTCTACAAAAGCATCAGTTTTGTTTTCTTTCAATAAATGATAAAGGGAGGAAAAAGCCGTATTGTTGAAATCACCGCTAATAATAACCGGATAAGGACTTTTAGCCAGATGTTTTTGGACAATCAGTGCTTGTTGATATTGTTTGTCAAATACTTTTAACAATTTATGGCTGACTTTTACTTTGTCCTGATTAACCAAATTTTCAGGTTTAACTATCTTAAATGATTGAAAATGAACATTGTACATTCTTATCGTGTCTTTTTCTATTTGGATATCGGCCCAAATAGCATTGTTAAATGTGCCGGGGAAAGATAAATTACCTTTGTCAATAATTTTGTAGCGGCTAAAAATAGCCAAACCTGCTTTTCGTTTTTTACCTTTTAAAACAATATGTTTGTATTTATATTGTAAAAAATCTGTATGCCGGTCATTTTTGAATTCTTGCAAGAGCAAAATATCCGGGAAAGCATCTTTTAAATAATTAGAAATATCTACATCAATTCCTTTTTTCTTAATCCACTGATAAGTGTTAAAAAGACGGATATTATAACTCATTAGCGAAAAACCTTTGGCTTCGACAGGATGTTTTCCAGTCCATTGAAACAAAGCTTGCAAGTTGTTATAATTTATAAGCAAAGCGATGCCCGAAATAAAAATATACTTTTTCAGCTTTATGGCCCAATAAATTAAAAAAATAAGATTAATCAGCACGATAAAAGGGAAAAATAAGCTTAATAAGGACATGAATGAACTCCATTTGGGCGGCAGATAAATATTGATGAATGAAGCAAGTAGCAAAAGAGCGGCCAGATAGTTTGCCAGTAAAATTAATTTCTGCTTAATTGATATTTTTTTCATACTTTTATCCTTACGACATTTTAAAACTTTAAATATATGAATTTGGATTTAATCCCGAAAATAAAACATACCAATGCCGGTCATTTTTTTCTTTTAGCCGGACCCTGTGCTATTGAAGGTGAAGAAATGGCTATGCGTATTGCCGAACATATTGTACAGTTAAGCGATAAATATAAAATTCCGTATATTTTTAAAGGGAGTTTTAAAAAAGCTAACCGTTCACGTTTGGATAGTTTCACCGGTATAGGAGATGAGAAGGCACTTAAAATTTTAAAAAAAGTCAGTGAAACTTTTGATGTGCCTACCGTGACAGATATTCATGTCCCTACCGATGCAGCCATGGCTGCCCAATATGTAGATGTTTTGCAAATCCCCGCCTTTTTAGTCAGACAGACCGATTTGGTAGTGGCGGCGGCCAAAACCGGCAAAGCGGTTAATTTGAAAAAAGGTCAATTTATGAGCCCGGAAAGTATGCGTTTTGCCGTTGATAAAGTGGTGCAATCCGGTAACAAGCAAGTGGCAATTACAGAACGCGGTACCATGTTTGGGTATGGTGATATGATTGTGGATTTTAGAGGAATTCCCGTTATGAAAAGATTTGCGCCTGTTATTTTGGATATTACCCATTCGTTGCAGCAACCCAATCAACAAAGCGGCGTTACGGGAGGACGCCCCGAATTGATTGAAACCATTGCCAAAGCGGGGATGGCTGTAGGTGTTGATGGTATTTTTTTAGAAACACATTTTGACCCTTCCACGGCCAAGTCAGATGGCGCCAATATGCTCCCTTTGGATAAACTTGATGGGATTTTACAAAAACTCATTGCAATTAACGAATTAAAAATATAAAAGCATGGTGCAATTTTTGCTTTTGTTAACCTAAAAAATAATGAAATGAAAAAATTTTTGGTCTTATTAAGTTTGGCGTTTGCGGTCTACTCTGCACCGGCGCAAAAAAAAGGAAAAATTAAAGGTAATAAAGAAGTTTTAATCAAAAAGTTTGACTTACCGCATTTTACGGCTTTGGATTTGGATGAACATTTTAAGGTCCGTTTGCAAAAAGCCATAGATACCACTCGTGTCATTATCGAAACTGATGATAATTTATTTGACGTCATCCATTTTAAAGTAGAAAATGGCGTGTTGCAGTTTTATACGACCATGGAAATTGTTAAGAAAAAAAGATTGCGTATTACCATTTTTGTCCCTGAAGATTTCAACCGCATCACCTTGCATCAGCATGCTGAGGTTTTTAACGATGAAAATCTGAACCTGTCTTCGCTAACTTTAGAAACAAATGACAAAACAAAAGCAAATTTAAACTTGCATTTAAAAGATAAATGGGTCGTAAATGCTTTGGGAAAATCTGAATCAGATATAGAAGTTTATGCCGGTGAAGCTGCTATTTATTTGTCTGAGGATGCTTTTATGAAAGGTGTTTTAAATATTAAAAAACTTAGCTTAACGATGGATGATCATGCCAAAGCAAAATTGTCCGGTGAAGTGGCACAAATGACATTGAAAATAAAAGAAAAAGCTAAAATTGATGCAGTTGAGCTCAATGTAAAAAAAGCCGTGATTAAAGCCTTTGATAAAGCCAGTTTGGAAATTACGGTAAAAGATTTAGCCGAATTATACTTGTCAGGACATACTAAAACATTTTTATATGGAAATCCTAAAATTAAGCTGAAAGCCTTTGAAGACAATGCAATTTTATATAAAAAATAAATTCTTTTTTATTTTTTTGTGGTTTAGTTTGTCCGGTTTTGGACAGCAAGCTCAAGATACGGCCAGTTACATACATATTATATATGCCGATCATGCCTCGGTCAGTGCCAGATATCCCGGTAAACAATTATTGTCCGGCAATGTTCAGATAGCTCATAACGGTGCTTTGCTTTTTTGTGATAAAGCCGTTGTGGACAAGCGCGAAAATCTGGCGATTGCCGTAGGGCATGTCCGCCTGCAGCAAGGCGACACCTTGCAAATGAAAGCAGGTTACTTAAAATATGACGGAAACAGAAGTTTTGCCGAAGCTGCCGAAAATGTGCAACTTTCTGATCCAAAGATGAACCTGGCAACCGATACACTTTATTTTGATCGTCTTAAACAAGAATCTTACTATACCAGCGGTGGTAAAATAGTGGACAGTGTAAATGTGCTGACAAGCAAAACAGGGCGTTATTTTTTGACTGATAAACGTTTCCGTTTTACACATAATGTGCATTTGACAAATCCCGATTATCAACTTGATTCTTATCAATTAGATTATTTTCCGGATACGGGAATCTCAAACTTTTATGGTCCGACCAAAATTTACAACCTCGAAAGTTATATTTATGCCGAAAAAGGGCATTACGATGCTCAACAAAAGATCGCCTGGTTTGTTAAAAATGCTTTTATTAAACACCGTCATACCACCATTAAAGCTGATAGTTTGTATTATGATCAAAACAAACATTACGCAACCGGTAATAAAAAAGTAGTGGTACATGATTCTTTAAACAAAACATGGATTTTTTCAGATTTTGCACAACGCTGGTTTAAAGCAGATTCTACGCGCGTAAGTCAAAAACCGGTTATGGTGACTACCAATCAAAAAGATACATTATTTTTAAAAGCAAGCCAATTTATGACTGCCGGTCCAAAAAATAAACGACGCTTATGGGCATATCCTTCTGTACAATTTTATTCGCGTGAGTTCTCAGGCAGAGCCGATTCTTTATACAGAGATGCTGCCACACACTTTATGAAGTTAATGAAAAACCCGGTTGTTTGGCATGGTCGAAGTCAAATTACCGGCAATGAAATAAAGCTGAAAAATGATACGCTAAACCAACATTTAGATTCGCTAATCATTCCGGAAAACGTGTTTATCATACAAAAGGATTCGGCCGGATTTAACCAGATTAAAGGGAAAAAATTGTTGGGAAAGTTTGTAAAGGACCGGTTGAAAACCATTGATATATATGGGAACGCCGAAATGATTTATTTTTTACGTGAAGATGACGGAAAGTTAGTGGGGATTGAAAAAAATAAGTCAGGTCATATTTATATCGCTTTTGATAAGGGTAAAATTGCTAGCCTTCGTCATTATCAAAAACCTGAAGGAGGTGTTTATCCTTATAAAGATTTTATAAAACAACCACAATTTTTTAAAGGTTTTAAATGGTTAGGCGATAAACAAATTAAAAACAAGGCCGATATTTTGGGCAAACATGAGCCTTTATATGAAGCTGAAACTAAGCAAAAACCGACCTCATTAATTGAGCCGGCTATAAAAAGAAAAGCTATTCAACTTAATGAATAGCTTAACTCAATTAACAACACAAATAAAACAATGAAATATGAAAAAACTATTTTTCTTCTTATTTCTAATACAAATATACACCAAGAATTAAAATAAACTGTTTTAAATATATCAACGGCATAAAATGATTGATAAACGTGCTTTAAAACTTCATTAACGGAAAACTGATTTTGAATTTTAGAAAAAAATACAGCTTAAATTTACTTTAGTGCTAAAAAAAACTGAGATGATCGCTTTTACCCCCTTACATAACTTACAGCCTTATTATCATAATTTATTTTTAAGCCTGTACTTTGCCGGTTTGCTAAGTATCATTTTAATATATATTTTGTTTCAAAAAAGATTTAGCCTGAATATTTATTCGCCAAATATTTATCTGTTTGATTATGAAGCGCAATCTGTTTATACATTATCTCTATATAATATCTTAAGTTTTATTCTAAAATATATCACTTGGTTATTATTTTTTCTGGCTTTGGCAGTTTATTGCCTGTCATTTACGAGAGTAACCTGTTTATCGCCCGAAAAAATTCATCAATTGTTTATTGTTGTTGGACTGTATTTGATTGCCAAGTTTGTACTCGAACTTTTATATATTATTTGGATAAAAAAAACAGAAATATTAGGAAGAATTCGTTTTATAAGACTATCTTATGAAAAC
>Ga0256831_1000254_pt1 | contig 28603 bp, 26 predicted proteins | sample 132544metaG_FD_189087 | JGI IMG/M metagenome (GOLD analysis project Ga0256831, IMG submission 189087) | Hydrothermal vent microbial communities from Lau Basin, Pacific Ocean - 132-544 | ecosystem: Environmental > Aquatic > Marine > Hydrothermal vents | place: Pacific Ocean: Lau Basin | collected... | reverse complement strand
GGCTGGCATACAGCGCATAATAGGCATACATATGTTTTAATGTTATACAGCATAGAATAAATGTTATAGAACTAGGGTTTCCTTTTTATGTTTTTTGGAATGTTTTTAAGGTGTTTTTTAATGGCTGCTTTGTACACTGGTGGCCCGAAAACCTATTTGGATTGAGAATACGCTCTAATTCAGCGAAGGATTTTCGGGAAAATGTTCCCAAATAGAGTACTGATTTCCTGCTTTTCGTACAAACTTTGCCCACGAGTCGTCACTAAATTCGCGCATTATTGTCTCTTCGTCAACATCGGTTACCAGCCACGAATCTTCCTTTAATTCAGCTTCCAGTTGTCCGGCTTCCCACCCCGAATAGCCAAGGAAAAAATGAATGTCGGACGGGTGAACAACTCCTGCCGATATTTGAGATTTCAGCACATCGAAATCGCCACCCCAAAACAAATTTCCCATAACATTTATACTTCCCGGAAGTTGTTTCCCCAGTTTATGCAGGTAATATATTGAATCGGTAGAGACGGGGCCTCCTAAAAAAACCGAAGCAGGAAAATCGGGAAAATCGGGAAAAACATCCTGAATCTCAAAATCAATCTCTTTATTCAGAATAAAACCCACCGACCCTTTTGGGCTATGCGACACCAATAAAACAACCGAGCGGCTAAAATAACTACCCGGCAAAAAAGGCTCGGCAATTAAAACCCTTCCTTTTTGGGGAGGAATATTGTTCGTTTTAATTTTGAATATGTCGAGATTCTCTTTCATAATAAAGCAAGATATGAAATTTTAACTATCAATCAAATAGTTACATAAAATTCAAAAGAAAAATCCGTTTATTTCTTCTCCTCAACAACAATAAATACATCTTCATCGGATTTCGACATGTAGTACTGCTCGCGGGCAAATTTCTCAAGTTCTTTCATTCCCGAATTCAGATCTTTCAATTTTTGCTTGTCCGATTTAATACGCTCTTTGTAATACTCTTTTTGCTGAAGAAGTTCTTGCAGACGCTGTTTGTTCTGCTGATGAGTAACAATGGAATTTTCATCGAAAAAAATAATCCAGACAAAAAACAAAACTGTGACTATAATGTATTTATAGCTCGACACTTTTGAAACCTTCTCCTTTATATTTTTGTTCTTTAAAACCATAATTATCCGACAAAGATAAAATTAATAGTACGCAAAAAAAAGGGAGTCGAACAAGTTGACTCCCTTTTTATAAACATCGTGCAGTTTATTTGTTTCAATACGTTAACCACAAGGTTTTTCTACTCCTCATCGGGTTGAAAATTTGGATAAGTATAGTTTACCGGCGGTACAAAAGTTTCTTTAATTGTACGAATTGCTGTCCAACGCAAAAAGTTAAAAATAGAACCTGCTTTATCGTCGGTACCCGACCCGCGAGCTCCGCCAAATGGTTGTTGCCCCACAACTGCTCCGGTTGGCTTATCGTTAATATAGAAATTACCGGCGGCATTGCTCAGGCGTTTTGTAATCTTCTCGATATTGTACCGGTTGTTTGAAAGTACTGCTCCGGTTAATGCATATATAGAGGTATTGTCGAGAATCTCGAGTGTTTCGTCGAGTTTATCATCTTCGTAAACATAAACGGTTAAAACCGGCCCAAACAGCTCCTCTTTCATTGTTATGTAATCGGTCTTTTTCGCTTCAATAACTGTTGGTTCAATAAAATAGCCAACCGATTTATCGCATTTTCCACCCAAAATTACATCAGCATCTTCATCGGCTTTTGCATTATCGATATAGCCTTTTAATTTTTCGAACGAAGGCTCGTCGATGACCGCATTAATAAAGTTGGTAAAATCTTCGGGTGCCCCCATTTTTACAGTGGCCAGTTCGCGGCTTAGAATTGCTTTGGTTTCGGGCCACAAACTTTTAGGAATATAAGCCCGCGAAGCTGCCGAGCATTTTTGCCCCTGATATTCGAATGCTCCGCGCAACATTGCAACAGCCAAAGTTTGCGGGTCAACAGTATTATCGGCAAAAATAAAATCTTTACCTCCGGTTTCGCCAACAATTCGCGGATACGATTTGTATTTATAAATATTATCACCAATTTTTTTCCAAATACTTTGGAACACTTCGGTTGAACCGGTAAAGTGAATTCCTGCAAACTCGCGATGTGTTAGCACAACATCGGCAACCACCGGTCCCGGAGCATAAACAAGGTTAATTACTCCGTCGGGCAGTCCGGCCTCTTTAAAAATCTCCATAATTACGCCGGCCGAATAAGAAGCTGTTTTCGAAGGTTTCCAAACCACAACATTTCCCATTAATGCAGGTGCTGCAGGTAAGTTCCCGGCAATCGACGTAAAGTTAAACGGAGTGAGTGCAAATACAAATCCTTCCAACGGACGGTACTCGTTGTAGTTCCACATTCCCTTGGCCGACTCGGGTTGAATTTTATAAATGTCGGTCATTACCTGTACCCCGAAACGGAAAAAATCGGCCAGTTCGCAAGCTGCGTCAATTTCGGCCTGAAATGCATTTTTCGACTGCCCCAGCATTGTTGCAGCATTAATTTTTGCACGATACGGCCCCGACAATAAATCGGCAGCTTTTAGAAAAATTGAAGCACGATGTTGCCACGACAAATTTGCCCAATCTTCTTTGGCAGCAAGAGCTGCATCGATTGCCATTTCAACATGACTTGCATCGCCTTGGTTGTAATAACCTAAAGTATGTTCAATTTCATGGGGCGGAAACATTCTTATCTTACGGTCGGTAAAAACTTCATTTCCACCAATTACCATTGGCAATTCAACCTCTTTCGAGCGCAACTCATTAATCATTGCTTTCAACTCCGCTCTTTCAGGAGTTCCCGGTGCATAACTTAAAATGGGTTCGTTTTTTGCAACCGGCACATTAAAAAATCCTTTTGCCATAACTTATAGTTTTAATTTATTTTTTCTATTGCAAATTTAAAAAATCTCTTTGTCGAAAATCATAACAAATATCAGTGCTCGCAAAAAAACATCACTTCACAATCATTTCATAATCAACAAGCTTCAATATGCATTCAAGAAAACAAAACAAATATCAGGTTTCAAAAATCTAAAAAAAACTTTGTAACTTTATTGCTGTTTGTATAAATTATTATTGCATATTTTTAACTTTACACTGTTGTATAATTGGTTATATAAAATATCAGCAAAAAAAATCTGGGCCGGCTATTCAAACACCGAACAAAAAAGGCTTTTTCAATTGCTTATTATTTGGGTAATTCTAATTTCATTTGCAATTTTTCTGTTTCTATTACATCTCAAAACAAATAACACCAACGACTTTATTTACAGCGACATTACATTGATTACGACTGTACTTTTTGTTGGGATATGCATACTTAAAAACAAAATAAAGTGTGTAGTCTATTCTATTTTCTCCATCCCGTTTTTTGTATATGCCTATATTATCTCCGACTTTATTCCTCATCCACAAATTACCGAAACAGTTTATTCTTCACTTTTCTGGGTAGTTGGCGGGCTTCTGTTTCTTCTGTTTTTCGACGAAACAGGAGAAAAGCTGAAGTTCTATTTTATTATTGGTCTTCTTGCTCTTGTTGTTCACCAGCTAAAAGCAAATGTTCTGTTCGAGTCGTTTGCAAAACTAAACTTACTGGTTGCCAACCCAGTTTTAATGTTTACAACTCTTTTTGTTGCTATCTATTTTTTGCAAAAGAAACACCTTAAAGTTGCAGGGTTTCTAAAAGAGCAGCTAAAGCTTACCAACCAAAGTATAACTCGTATTTTTCAGGATTCCGGGGTGTCGATTGTTGAGTTAAAAGCAGAACACGACAATGCCGGAAACATAATGCAACTTACCATTGAAAAGGCGAACAATGCATTTCAGGCCAATTTCAATATTAATTTATACGAAATTCAAAACCAGAAAGCCGAGTATGTTTTTAATCTCATTTTTAAAAATCAGTTCGATGTAAACGAGCTTATTTTGTTTAAACGGAAAAGAACAAAAGAGTTTCATTCGAAAGATATGGAGAAATGGTTTAAAGTTCATTTGCTAAAGCCCGAATTCAACAAATATTTTTTAATTTTTGAAGACATTACAAAAATAAAAGCCAAATTGGCAAAGCTCGAAGAGAGCCGGCGACGCTATAAAGTTTTACTCGAAGCAATTCCCGATATCTTTTTTGTTATCGATAAAGACGGTACCTACGAAGATTTTGTTGTTAAAGAGAGCCACCTTTTTAAAATTGAGGATACAAATATTATAGGCAGCACAATTTACGATGTTGGGTTCCCCGAAAATATGGCGAACAAAATATACAGCTGCATCCACTCTTCCATTCGTAACAACTCGATTGAAAGTATCGAGTACTCGTTAAATACACCCAATGGCACTTTTTTATATGAAATGCGGTTGGCGAAACTAAACTCGCACTCGGTAATTTCGGTGGCCCGCGACATAACAAAACGCAAAACAGCCGAATTTAAACTCGAGAAAGCACTTGCACGAGCCGAAGAATCGGACAAATTAAAGTCGGCCTTTTTAGCCAACCTCTCGCACGAAATAAGGACTCCAATGAATGTTATCACCAATTTTTCGCGACTGCTGGCCGAGGCCGAGTTAACGCAAAAAGACAGGATGGAGATTACCGATGCTATTTCGCAAAATGGGAAGCAGTTGCTAAATATGATTGACAACACAATTCATCTTTCGAAAATTGAGACCAAAACGGTGGATATTAAAACCCGGTTTTGCAGCATAAATATACTGCTTCGCGAAATTTATAACAACTATTTTGTTTTAATTCCCGATTCGAAAAACATAAAATTAAATCTGAAACTGGACGTGCCCAATCAGGAATTCGGCTTTGTAACCGACCCCGTTTTATTAAAAGAAGTTTTAAACATTCTGGTTGATAATGCGGTAAAATATACCATGCATGGAAATATCTCCATCGACTACGAAATGATTGGAAACAAGCAGGTGAAATTTATTATTTCCGACACGGGAATTGGAATTCCTAAAGAGGAATTTAAAAATGTTTATAACCGCTTTTACAGGTTAGAGAACAGAGTAAACGAAGTTACTTCAGGCTCGGGAATCGGGCTTTCAATAGCTCAACATTATGTACAACTTTTAGGCGGCGAACTCGAATTTGAATCGACTCCCGATGTGGGGACAAAATTCTATTTCTCGTTACCATTTAAAGAGGGGAAAGGGTTTATGACACTGGTTAGTTAAACCCGTAACCATTTCATTTCCACACTTCCGCCAATACTTCCTTTCAAAAAACAAAGCAAACTTCAAGTTGAAAATCGATAAGAATACAGCTAACTTGCTACCCAAATTGATTCTAATTCAGGCATTAGTTACAATACAGAACTTCGTATCTAATAGCTACTCTATTTATTTGTCGCCAACCCAATTCGATATAGACAATCTCTTTTTGAAGAGGTTATGATTTCTTCAATTTTCTTACTTTCGTAAAATCAATAAAAAACAGACCGATGAAAATTTTACAAATTTTTATTTTACTATTTATCGTTTTAAATGTATTTGCAAGCGATAAAAAGAAACAACCGAATATTATTTTTATAATGACTGACCAACAGCGTGCCGATGCACTAGGTTGCATGGGAAACAGTGCCGTTGTTTCGCCAAATATCGACAATATTGCCAAAGAGGGTGTTCGGTTTGTTAACGGTTACTCGTCGGTGCCAAGCTGCACACCGGCACGCGCCGGATTGTTAACCGGCATGTCGCCCTGGCATCACGGGATGTTGGGATATGGAAGAGTAGCCCGCAAATATAAATACGAAATGCCTGAAATGTTAAAAGAGGCCGGGTACTATACGTTCGGAATTGGTAAAATGCACTGGTTTCCACAAAAAGCCCTGCACGGATTTAATGGTACGTTAACCGACGAAAGCGGGCGCGTTGAGCAAGACGGTTACATTAGCGATTACCGCGATTGGTTTAAACTAAATGCACCGGGCGAAAATCCCGATGCCACGGGAATTGGGTGGAACGAGCACAGAGCAGGAATTTACAAGCTTAAAGAAGACTTGCACCCAACTTATTGGACAGGAAAAACAGCCGTTGAATTAATTAAAAACTACGACCTCGACAAACCCCTTTTTCTGAAAGTGTCGTTTGCCAGGCCACACAGTCCTTACGACCCTCCACAGCGCTTTGTCGATATGTATGAGAATGCAAAAATTCCTGAACCGTTTATTGGCGACTGGTGTCACTATCTCGATACAGTACATGGCGGGCCAAATGCAGCCTTTGGAAATTTTGGCGTTGCACATGCAGTAAAAAGTCGCAAGTACTACTACGCAAACATCTCGTTTATCGACGAAATGATTGGAAAAATTATAGATGCACTAAAAGAAAAAGGAATGTACGACAACTCAATTATCTGTTTTACTTCCGACCATGGCGATATGCTGGGCGACCACTATCATTGGCGAAAAACGTATGCCTACGAAGGTTCGTCGAACATTCCGTTTATACTACAGTGGCCAAAAAGTTTTAAGGGGCAATTAAAACGAGGTTCAATACTGGAGAACCCAACGGAATTACGCGATTTTTTGCCAACTTTTCTCGATGCGGCAGGGGTAAAAATTCCTGACGACATGGATGGACAATCGCTCCTGTCGTTAATAAAAAATCCGGCGGCATCGTGGCGACAATATATCGATATGGAACATTCGACCTGTTACAGCAAAGACAATTACTGGGCTGCTTTAACCGATGGGAAATGGAAATACATTTGGTTTTTCAGAACAGGGAACGAACAGCTTTTCGACCTTAAAAACGACCCCGGCGAAACCGTAAATCTTTCGACAAAAAAAGATTTCGAAAAAGAACTTTTAAAATGGCGTAAACGAATGGTTCAACATTTAAGCGAACGAGGAGAAGGATTTGTTAAAGACGGCAAACTTGTAACTCGTGAAGAAACAATGCTTTACGGCCCCAATTATCCGAAAGACAGTCGGTCGGATAATGAGCAAATAAAAGAGTGGCGCGAAACTTATAAAGGAGAAAATAATCTCTCGACTATTCTCGATTAAATTATTACAAATACAATCAAACAATAATGACAACAAAATTCTTTCAATTTCTGGCTCTGGCTCTCGTAATAACGCTTTCGGCGTGCAGTACTAAACAAAAAAATGAAGAGCGCCCAAATATTCTTTTTATTTTAAGCGACGACCACACCTCGCAAGCGTGGGGAGTTTACGGTGGAATTTTAAAAGATGTGGTACACACACCCAACATTCGGAAACTTGCCGACGAAGGTTGCGTTTTAAACAACTGTTTCTGTACAAACTCGATTTGTACACCCAGCCGGGCAACAATTTTAACGGGTCAGTACAGTCATCGCAACGGCATTTACACACTTTCGGAAGCAATGGAACCCGACAGTATGAATATTGCAAAAGTGTTTCAGAAAAACGGTTACCAAACGGCAATTATTGGGAAATGGCATCTGAAAAAAGAGCCAGCCGGGTTCGATTATTATTGCGTTTTACCCGGACAGGGACGGTATTGGAATCCGGTATTGAAAACAAAAGAAAATTGGGAATACTACTATGGAGGCGGCGTTGAACACAAAGGTTTTTCAACCGATATAATTGCAGGGTTAACCATCGACTGGATAAAAAACCGCGACAAAACAAAACCCTTTTTAATGATGTGCCATTTTAAAGCCACCCACGAACCGTTCGACTATCCGGAGCGGTTTAAAAATCTTCTCGATGGAGTTGAAATTCCTGAACCCGAATCGTTATACGATTTTGGGAAAGAGACAACCGGCCGCACTTTTGAGGGACAAACGATGGACGCTTTAAAAGACCGCTATTTAGAGAACACCAAAAATCCTGATTTTTGGGCACACTACCCGGGATTACCATTTTCAGTTGATGGATTAGACAGTATCGCTGCAAGAAAAAAGACGTACCATAAATTTATTAAAGATTACATTCGAAGTGGTGCTGCTGTAGACGACAATATTGGGAAACTTCTCGATTACCTCGAAAAATCGGGACTTGCAAAAAACACGGTTGTTATTTACACAGCCGATCAGGGTTACTTTTTAGGCGAGCACGGCTTTTTCGACAAACGGTTAATTTACGAAGAGTCGCTGCGAATGCCTTTCGTTATTCGCTATCCGAAAGAAATTAAGGGTGGGTCGCGTATCGACGATATTATTCTAAACATCGATTTTCCGGCACTTCTTGCCGATTATGCCAATATTAAAAAACCGGCATTTATTCAAGGCGAAAGTTTTCGCGAGAACCTGAAAGGGAATACCCCAAAAGAGTGGCGTAAATCGATGTATTATCGCTACTGGTTGCACTCGGTAAAACGACCCGGGCATTTTGGAATTCGCAACCACCGGTATAAACTGGCCTTTTTTTTACGGGCAAAACTTAAATATGCCGGGAGCCGAACATAAAAATACCGTGCCTGCCTGGGAGTTCTACGACCTGAAGAAAGACCCAAAAGAGTTGCACAATGCTTATAACGACAGCGAATATGCCCCGATTATTTCGAAGATGAAAAAAGAGCTATTAAAACTAAAAAAAGAGGCAGGCGACACCGACGAGAATTTCCCGGTAATGAAAAAAATAATGGATGAGTACTGGGACAAATAAACATTCCGAAACATCAAAGTTTTAAGCCAGCGCCTCGTACAACACTTCCACCGGATGTTTAGCCGATTTTCCGGTACCATCTTTAATGTGGTGGCGGCACGAAGTTCCCGGGGCCGAAATAATAACTTTATCTTCAGCCTCGCGAACGGCGGGGAAAAGTACCATCTCGCCAATTTTCATCGACAAATCGTAGTGCTCTTTTTCGTACCCGAACGAGCCGGCCATTCCACAGCAACCCGACGGAATCTCTTTTACCGAATAGTTAACCGGCAACGAAAGCATTTTTTTCGAAGGCTCGGTTGAGGCAATTGCTTTTTGCTGGCAGTGCCCGTGCAACAAAATCTGCTTCTCTTCGGTGGTAAAATCGGTTTCCGAAATATTTCCTTTTTCTATTTCGCCGGCAATAAACTCTTCAAAAAGAAGTGCATTTTTTGCCAGTTTATCGGCAGCCGGTTGCAGGTTTTTATCCACCAGCTCCGGGTATTCGTCGCGGAAAGCCAGAATTGCCGAGGGCTCAATTCCCACAAGCGGTGTCTCTGCCGAAACAATATCTTTTAAAAGAGCAACATTTTCGATGGCAATTTTTTTAGCCGTCCTGATTAATCCTTTCGAAAGAAAGGTACGTCCGCTCTCTTTGTGCTTTGGAATTTTCACTTCGTAACCCAGTTGTGTTAAAAGAAGAATTGCTTTAATTCCAATATCGCTTTCGTTGTAGTTGGTAAACTCGTCGTTAAAAAGGTAAACTTTCCCTTTCTGTTTATTTCCGGGAAGCGGGATTCCTCTCCCCGACCACCGGTTCAAAGTTATTTTCGAAAGTTTTGGAACCGTTCTTTCTGTCGAAAATCCGATGCTTTTCTTCATCAACGAAGTGTTCATCATAAAATTTGAAATGGGACGGAAAGCCACTGCCAGTTTATTTAAACGTGGTAAATATGCAATTAATCGCGACCGCATTGGAATGCCGTGAATATCGTAATAATTCTGCATAAACTCGGCTTTCAGCTTTGCCATATCAACACTCGACGGGCACTCGCTTTTACACGCTTTACACGAGATACAAAGGTCGAGAATATCGTAAATCTCTTTATGGTCGAAAAGGTTCTCTTTTTCGTTGTTGTATAAAAATTCGCGTAAAATATTTGCTCGTCCGCGAGTCGATTTATCTTCGTCGCGGGTAGCCATAAATGTAGGGCAAAGTGTACCGCCAATTTTTGAACTTTTCCGGCAGTCGCCCGAGCCGTTACATTTTTCGATACTGCGAAAATAGCCTTTGTTTTTCGAGAAGTCGAAAGTGGTTTTTACCTCCGGAATTTCTTTCCCCGGAATTACGCGTAAACTTTCGGTAATTGGCGGAGTATCGACAATTTTACCGGGATTAAAAACCGTGTACGGGTCCCACGCTTTTTTTACATCTTTAACCAGTTGATAGTTGCGTTCGCCCAACATAAACGGAATAAATTTCCCGCGTACCCGGCCGTCGCCGTGCTCGCCGCTCATCGACCCCCGGTATTTTTTTACCAGTGCTGCCACTTCGTTCATCAACGTGTCGAAAAGTCTTACATCCTCGGGGTCTTTAAAATTAATAAGCGGGCGGAAATGGATTTCGCCGGTGGCAATGTGTGCATAATAAATATTGTCGAGGCCGAGTTTTCCCAAAACCTCTTTCAGGTCGGCAATATAATCGGGAAGATATTTGGGTAAAACGGCAGTATCTTCAATTCCCGGTACTCCTTTGCGGTCGCCCGGAATATTCGCCAGCAGTCCCAGCCCGGCAGTTCGCAAAGCCCACACCTGTTTTATTTTTTCGGCACCGGTAACCAGCGGGAAATGGTACCCCAGCCCAGCATCACGAAAATCTTTTTCGAGTGCAGCAGCCGTATCGGTTAACTCTTTTTCTGTTTCGAACGAAAACTCGATAATTAACATCGCACCCGGATCGCCTTTTACGAAAAAGCGGTTTTTATTCTGTTCGCGGTTTCCTTTTGTGCACTGCATAATGGCATCGTCCATCAGTTCAATGGCTGTTGGATTGTGTTTCAGTGCAACCAAATTTCCGTGCAACGACTCTTCCAGCGTTTCGAAATGTGCACAAACCAGTCCTTTATATTTAGGAGGCAGCGGTATTAAATTCAACTTAATACGGTACGAAAAAGCAAGCGTTCCTTCGGAGCCTGCAAGCAATTTGCAAAAGTTAAACGGTTCGCCACCTTCGGTATATATTTCCGAATTGAGTAGCGAATCGATGGCGTACCCCATATTTCGACGGGTAAGTTCGGGAGCCGGAAATTTATCACGAATCTCTTTTTGATTTTCGGGATTCGATAAAATATCGTCTATGTTTTTGTAAATCGCTTTTTCGAGTTGATTGGAATTATCGGTCAGTTTTTGTTGAAATTCCTCTTTTGTAAGAGGTTTAAAAGTAGTTTCCGAGCTGTCGGCAAGAATGGCATCTACCTCCAGAATATGTTCGCGAACGCTACCATAAACAATCGAGTGCAGTCCGCACGAATTGTTCCCCAACATTCCGCCAACAACACAGCGGTTGGCGGTCGATGTTTCGGGGCCAAATTGCAAGCCGTGTTCAGCAAGAAAAAGATTGAGCTCTGCCGGAACAACACCCGGTTCAACAACAACAAATCTCTCCTCTTTATTGAACTCGATAATCCGGTTCATATATTTCGAGATATCGACAATAATTCCGCTTCCTACAACCTGTCCGGCAAGCGAAGTTCCCGCTCCGCGCGGAATAACCGAAGTGCCGTTTTCGCGGGCAAATGCAATTATCTTTTTAATATCTTCTTTCGATTTTGGTTTGGTAACTGCCAGCGGCAGCTCTTTGTATTGCGATGCATCGGTTGAATACAAAACACGTTGTACATTATCGAGAAAAAGGTCGCCTTCGAGTTGGGTTTTCAGTTGCGATAATTTGTCAATCATACTCATAAAAAAAATTTAGTGCAAAGATAATCAGAATTGGGTTTATCTAAGTTTGATATAAAATGAATATTGGAATTGTTTTCTAAAACTTATTTTTGGCAGAATATTCGATTTGCGATAGGAAGGAAAAATAACCAACCAATCCCCGAAGAGAAGCAATATGGTTTGAGTATTTTACACAGTATTAAGTTCATTCCAAAATCTATCGCCAACAAATTCCGGGTCTGTTTTGGTCCACATTCTCAGTAAATCCCACGCGGGTTTTTCGCTAATTTGAATGTAGCGGTTTTCCGGTCGGTTCACCCGTTCGAAAGCCGAATTTAAAACGGTTGTACATAAACGTGCAGCAATAAGATGATATAAAAGATAGACCTCGTTTTTGTGCAGTGCAATAATTTTATTGTATTCCGACAACATTTGAATTGACCAATTTACAGGGTTCGATTTTCCCAAAAGCGCGTAGGTGAGTGCAATGGCAGGTTCGTTAACCAATTGTGTGTGGCAGATATCGCCAAAATCAATTAATCCGGTTACTTTATTCTTACCGGTTAATGTGTTCCATTCATTTGCATCGTTATGAATTATCTGTTTTCGTAAGCTTGGCAAAACGGGAAGAACAGTGGTTTTATATCTATCGAAAACAAGCTCTATTGTTTTACGGTCGGCAGCACCGGGAATGTATTGCAAATATTTTTCGTTCAGCAAAAAATGTTGCAAATCCCATTTAAATTGCCGTGCCTCAATAACCGGATTGCTAAACGATTGAAGTTGCAAATCGAGTTCAGCAATAAACTTCCCCAATGTTTTAAAAAGAGTAGCGGAGTGGTCTGTTTCGCCCAGGAAAGCACCTTCGAGATAGGTTAACAAACGGGCATATTTTTTCTCGTTATTTTCGAAAAAAGGAGTAATGTATTGTTTATTTCTGTTTTTCACCGGAACCGGAAACCGCTTATTTTTCGTTTTTTGCAGATGGAGTAACAGTGCATTTTCTGCCCCGGCCAGTTCAACCTCTTCTCGGTTATTTGCATAAATTTTCAGAATAAACTTCTCAGATTGGTTCTCGACTAAATAATTTGTACTGTCGTAACCAACCAGTTTTTTTAGTTTCGGATTTTCGAGTGAGTATTCTGTTTTTACTATTTCCAACATCTTTCATCAATCGTAACTACTAAAAAAGCTGCGTAGATTTTGGGTTATCTGAGAATGAATTGGTTTGGTAAACTCAATAAAAAGGTCTTGTTTTGGAGGAAGTGGCAGTGCTTTTCTTTTTGTTAATTCCAGCTGTTTGTTGTTCAACGCTTCAATGTCGCCAACGTAAATTGCATAGTCGTTTATCCAAACAAACGAGCCGGGGAAATGTCTTTTCCTAATTACTTTATTGTTATTAAAATCAATAATTTTCATATTTACCGAGCCTTCCGAAATAACCTTATCGGTGTAGGTTTTTAATTTTGCCTCGTAATTAATGTGCTTTGCCCGCGTTGAGTCGGTTGCAGGAATTTCAACTTTGCGTTTTACCATCTCTTCCACTTCGGTATGTTCGGTATTTCCAACTGTAAAATCGTAAAATTCCACCCGAACAACAAAATCGGGATGTTTTAATTTTGCTTTTTCAGCTTCGTCAAGCGAATAGAAATTTACAAAGCTTGCACGCGGAAATCGTTTATTCATTGCATTATAAATTTCGTTGTAGAAAAATTCCGAAGAGAGTTTGTATTTAATTGTGTTTAGCGGAATGGTTTCTAAAATAACGGTTACGGTTGCCAGTTTTTTCGAAATGGCCAGCTGCTCGGCAACATCTTTGTATCCGGGAGTAAAACTATTGGCTTTTAAAAAGTGGTTATACGCAATACGTGCCGATTCGCGTGTGTGTGCTTTTAAATTATAAAGCCCGGCATTGTACCGCTCTTCGGTTGCTTTGTCGTAGGCAAGGTCGAGTTCCGATGTGTATCTTTTGGGGTTCCTGATTATTTTCCGTGCAGCGGGAGTGGCGTTAATTTTGTCGGCAAGAGCGTTTACCTGTGTCATTATATTAATGGCCTCTTCCCATTTAAACGAATTACTTCCCGAAAGAATTTGGTCTAACTCGTTTTGCGACCAATCGAGTGCCTGCTGATAACCATCTTGCAAAACCCGAGTTGCATTGCTGTTGTTTGGCGACGACTGCAAACGACTTACCGCCTTCTCCATTGCCGAATAGTAATCGCCTTTTTCTAATGCTTTTTTACCCGACGAACACGATGTTGTAAAAACAATTACGGTTAAAAGAAATCCGAGGATGTTTTTCATAATAGTAGACAAGTTTGGTTTTAATTTTGAAAAGTAACAATATGGATTTAATTCAATAAGCTTCCAAAAAGTGTTATTACAAATGTAACAGCTCTTTAACAATAATCAAAAAAAGAACTTTTTATTTTTAGAAATTGTTTAAAGTCGAATCGAAAATCTGTCAATCTCGAAAATCCCCTTTTACTTTAAACAACGAAAATGAATAAATGCAAGGCAACTTTATAAAGAGTTAAATTTTACGTAGTTTCGCAGAAATCAATTTTCAGAATGAAAGGAAAAGCGTTAAAATACATCATATTTTTAGCTACCATTTCAGTTGCCGGAGTTTTTTTCATTCAGTTTATCTTTCTGCGAAGTTCGTACAATTTTTCGGAGAAACAGTTTCGTGAAAGTACAAGTGTTGCGCTAAAAGAGGTTGCCTGGCAAATTTTACTTGCAGGGGGGAAGAGTGCGAATTTCGACAGTATTACTCCGGTTGAGCTTGTTTCGGGCAATTACTATTTGGTAAATGTAAATACTGCTATCGACAACGATTTGCTGAAAACAAATTTAATTGAACAGCTAAAGAAGCACGAAATTTACACCGATTTTGAATATGCCATTTACAACCCCGACTCGGAACAGATGGAAGAGCGTACATATATTTCTACAAATCTTGAGGAGAAACCATCGCAGTTCGATTTTCCAATGAATAAAAACTACACCAATTATTTTGGTATTCATTTCCCAAACCGTTCGGCATTTCTTATTTCGCATCTCTCAATCTGGTACTTTTTAACCGGACTGCTGATTGTTGTAATTCTCTTTTTTGGGTACACACTTTGGGTAATAATCAAACAGCGACAACTTTCCGAAGTTCAAAAAAACTTTATAAACAATTTAACGCACGAGTTAAAAACGCCCATCTCGTCTATTGCACTTTCGGCAAAAGTAATTAGTAACAAAAAAATTATTAACTCGCCTAAACGCTTGTTTGAATATGCACGCATTATTGAGGAGCAAAACAACCGGCTGTCGAAAAACGTGGAGAAAGTACTTAATCTTGCTTCGTTAGAAAAAAACCGGATACGATTAAATCGTGAAGAGATAAAACTTTATGAGGCATTAACGGAAATTATTGAACAGTTTTCGAAAACAGATTTTGGACAAAGCGCAACCGTTCGGATTAAAACAGAAGAGACCGATGCAGTTATTTATGCCGACAAATTTCATTTTACAAATTTGGTTTTGAATATACTTGAGAATGCCGTTAAATACTGTGAAAAACAGCCCGTTATTGAAGTGAAACTAACAAAACAAAACAATCGTTTTGTGTTGAGTTTTGCCGACAATGGAATTGGCATTTCGAAAGACCAGCGAAAAAAGATTTTTACAAAATTTTACCGCGTTCCTACCGGAAATGTTCATAATGTAAAAGGGTTTGGATTGGGATTAGACTATGTTAAAAAAATGACAGATGCCCATAAATGGAAAATAAAAGTTGATGAAAATAGCAACGGAGGAAGTATATTTACACTTTATATTCAGAATAAAAAATGAACGAATCCCGGGTAAAAATATTATTGGTTGAAGACGACGAAGCTTTACGGTTTATTGTGAAAGACAATCTGGAGGAGAACAATTACCTGGTTGAAATTGCCGAAGACGGAGAAAAAGCGTTGGCACTTTTTAACACAAACAAGTTCGATATAATTGTTTTAGATGTTATGTTGCCAAAAATTGACGGGTTTAAAGTTGCCGAAACGGTACGAAAAACCAATCAGCAGATTCCAATTATTTTTCTTACTGCACGTGCAATGACCGAAGATAAAATAACCGGGCTAACCATTGGTGGCGACGACTACATATCGAAACCATTTAGTATGGAAGAGCTGCTGCTGAAGATTAAAATATTTTTAAAGCGCAGTCAATCGAAACACATTTCCAATACATCTCAAATAAAAACAAAACAAGTTGGGAAATTTCTGTTTAATTGCGACGACCTTACTCTTTCAATTAATGGCGACACGCGAACGCTTACATTAAAAGAGGCCGAATTGATTCGGTATTTTACCGAAAACTCAAATAAAGTTCTTAGTCGCAACGATATTTTGCAAAATGTTTGGGGTTCAAACGATTATTATCTCGGGCGCAGTTTAGATGTTTTTATTTCGCGATTACGTAAATATTTTAAAGCCGATACCAATATTAAAATTACCAACTTACATGGTATTGGATTTCGTTTTTCAATAAAAAAAGAGGACTAAAGATATGGGCATAACACAACTGATTATTTTAATTGTTATTGGTATAATTTCGGGACTTTTGTCAGGCATTTTTGGAATAGGCGGTGCAATAATTGTTATTCCTGCACTGGTTTTTATTTTAGGATTGTCGCAGCATGAAGCACAGGGAACAAGCCTCGCTTTTATGTTGCCCCCGGTTGGTATTTTGGCTGCGTGGAACTATTGGAAAGACGGGAATGTTAACTGGAAAATTGCACTTGTTCTTTCCATTACATTTGTTGTTGGAGCTTACTTCGGCTCGCAATTCTCGCTAAACATTTCCGACAAAATGCTACGTCGCGTTTTTGGCGTATTGATGATTGGAATGGCTTTAAAACTTATTTTTTCGAAATAGTTCTGCCATTGAATAGTTAAAGCGCATGTTATTTCTTGTAAAAAACAGCTCATTGTTTTGGCAGAAATAAAAAAAGACCTATTTTTGCAGTCCGAAATTTATAGACAATAAAAGATTAAAAACAGATAGAGATGAAAAGAACATTTCAGCCATCGAATAGAAAAAGAAAAAACAAGCACGGGTTTAGAGAGAGAATGTCGACTGTAAGTGGGCGTAAAGTAATTAAAGCTCGTCGTGCAAAAGGAAGAAAGAAATTATCTGTTTCGGACGAACCGAGACACAAAAGATAGTTTTAATACTTTCAACTTTTGCGGGAAGGTAAAGAATTGTATTCTTTACCTTTTCGTGTTTATGGGTATGAATATCTCAAAGCTAAATAGGTTGAGTATAACACGATAAGTTAAAAACGAGCAAAGAATACTCAAAATGAATACAGCCAGAAGCATAATTCAGTCGTTACATATTTCAGCTTCGTTAAAAACAATTGCCGAGAAAGTTTTTAATGCCGAGCGAATTTCGATGGAAGATGCCGTTGAACTTTACAACACATCGGAGCTTGCACTGCTGGGTGTTTTAGCCGGAGTAACAAAAAAACGGCTCAGTGGAGATTATGTCTATTTTAATCGGAATTTTCATGTTGAACCCACAAACATTTGTGTGAACCACTGCAAATTCTGTTCGTACCGCAGGCGCGAAGGGCAAAAAGGAGCCTGGGAATTGAGTATCGACGATATTCTGACCGAGATAGAAAAGCATAAAAAAAGTGGAGCCACCGAAATTCATATTGTTGGCGGCGTTCACCCAAATCGCGATGTGAACTTTTACATCGAAATGGTACAGGCAATAAAAAAAACAGCACCACATTTGCACATTAAGGCATTTACAGCAGTAGAGATTGACCAGATGTGCCAGATGGGAAATATAACGGTTGAAGAGGGATTGCAAAAATTAAAAGACGCCGGACTGGAATCGATGCCAGGTGGCGGTGCCGAAATTTTCGACGAGAAACTACGGGCAAATATCTGCCCCGACAAAACGGGTTCGGAAGAGTGGCTGAGAATTCATACCGTAGCACATAAATTGGGAATTCCCACCAATGCAACCATTCTTTACGGATTGCTTGAAAACTACGAACAGCGGGTTGACCATTTAAACCGACTACGCGAAACTCAGGAAAAAACAAACGGATTTAACGCATTTATTCCACTAAAATTTAAACGCGAAAACAATGAATATTCGAGAGTTAGAGAGACAACTTTAATTGAAGATTTAAAGAATTATGCCGTCTCGCGTATTTTCCTCGACAATATTCCGCACCTGAAAGCGTATTGGCCAATGATTGGAAAACAGGCCGCACAACTTTCGTTAGAGTTTGGAGTTGACGACTTAGACGGCACAATCGACGATTCGACAAAAATATATTCGATGGCAGGCTCCGAAGAAAATCCGGCTGCCAGCAGCAACGAATTAATTAACTTAATAAAAGAGTTGCAACTAATTCCGGTTGAAAGAGATTCGGTTTACAACATTCTTAAGCTGTATTAACTAATAGATTGTTAGAACCAAGATGCCAGAATCAAGAGCCAAGGTGCTGGAGCCAAGACAAAAAACTAACGAACTATTCTTTTCATAAAAATCAGTTTTATCTTTCAGCATACTTTTTTTGGGTTATTTTTGTTTTACAATAATCGTTAAGATTATTAGCTTTGAGGTTTTTCGAAGAGATAATGAATGTTGTAACCACTTAAAATTAAGATGAGTTTAAAGAAATTTTTAGTCAGTAGAGTATTTTTATTGAATTTACTAATTGCGGTAATTTTGGTTGTTGCAATTATTGTTGTTGTTCTTCAAAGTTTAAAAACGTATACACATCATGGCGAATCGAATCCGGTTCCCGATTTCACAGGAATGCTTCAGCAGGAAGTTATGACAATTGCCGAAGAAAATCATCTTCGCATTAATATCATCGACTCGGTTTATACCGACGCCGTTCAGCCCGGCGGCGTTGTCGACCAGGTACCGAAAGCGGGTTTCAGAGTAAAAGAAAACCGCACTATTTTTCTTACCATTAACTACACACAAAAAGAGCGGGTGGCGCTGCCAAAACTTACCGACATCTCTTTCCGGCAAGCACAGGTTTTAACAAAAAACAGCGGGCTGCTTGTTGGCGAAATATCATACCAGCCATCGGAATATAACAATCTGGTATTGAAAGTTACGCAGGATTCGATGGAAGTCCTGCCGGGGAACTTACTTATTAAAGGAAGCACAATCGATTTTGTAGTGGGGCGCGATTCGGAAAACGAACAAACACCACTGCCCGATTTAACAAATATGACTATCGATTCGGCCAAGGAGGTTATAACAAACGCCATGCTCAATTCGGGTGTTTTAATTTACGACCAATCAATTGCAACAGCCGAAGACTCGTTAAATGCCGTTGTTTGGAAACAGTACCCGAATCCGAAAACCACATCGATGGTAGAAATGGGAACTTCGGTTGATTTGTGGGTAACTGTTGACGAAGAGAAGATAAAAAAGATAACAGGAGAAGAAATTTCAGACAAATAAAAATGAGTGAATACACGAACGAAAACGAGGAACAGGAAGAGGGATTGTTCGAACATTACCGCTTAACTGTTGATGCCGGACAAACTGCTCTGCGTATCGATAAGTTTCTTTCGAACCGCATCGAGAATGCCTCGCGGAGTCGTATTCAGGCGGCTGCCGATGCCGGAAATATTCTTGCCAATAACAAACCGGTTAAACCCAACTACAAAGTTAAGCCCAACGACGAAATTGTAATTGTTATGGACTATCCGCGGCGCGAACTAAAAATTATTGCCGAAGATATTCCGCTAAATATTGTTTACGAAGACGACCAACTGCTTGTTATTAACAAACCTCCGGGGTTGGTTGTACATCCCGGGCACGGAAACTATTCGGGCACACTGGTAAATGCACTGGCATACTATTTTAAAGATTTGCCGCTGTTTAACAGCGAAGACCCACGCCCCGGCCTGGTACACCGGATTGATAAAGACACGTCGGGGTTAATGGTAGTGGCCAAAACTGAATTGGCCAAGAATAAACTTGCCCTTCAGTTTTTTAATAAAACTACCGAGCGGCGCTACCATGCGCTGGTATGGGGAAGCCTAAAAGAAGACGAAGGTACAATTACCGGAAATATTGGACGGAGCCTGAAAAACAGACAGGTTTTTACTGTTTTCCCGGAAGGTGATTTTGGAAAACATGCCGTAACGCACTACAAAGTTTTAAAACGAATTGGTTATGTAACATTGGTAGAATGCAGGCTCGAGACAGGGCGCACACACCAAATAAGAGTGCATATGAAATACATTAACCACCCGCTTTTTAACGACTCGAATTACGGAGGCGACAAAATATTACGCGGAACTACATTTAGTAAATACAAACAATTTGTAATAAATTGTTTTAAAATTTTACCACGCCAAGCGTTGCACGCTAAAACGCTCGGGTTTGTACATCCAACTACCGGCGAAATGATGCGGTTTAATTCTGAACTGCCCGACGATTTAGCTTCGGCAATAGAAAAATGGGAAAACTATATTGCAAACAGAAATGAGTAATAAACCAAATATTGCGGTTGTTGTGGGCGGCAACTCTTCCGAATTTATTGTTTCGGTAAAGAGTGGTGCCAATATTTTCAACGCTGTTGACACAACAAAATTTACTCCCTGGATAATTCAAATAAAAGGGGAAAAATGGGAAGTTTTTAAAAACGAAGAAAAGATTGCCAACATCGATAAATCCGATTTTAGTTTCGGGTTAAAAGGCGAAAAAATAACGTTTGCATTTGCCTACATTACCATACACGGAACACCGGGTGAAGATGGTATTTTACAAGCCTATTTCGATTTAATTCAAATCCCCTACTCTACAGGAAATGTACACTCCTCGTCGTTAACTTTTAACAAATGGTTTTGCAACAACTATCTTCGTAGTTTCGGAATAAAAATGGCAAACTCGTTAAAAATAACGAAAAACGATAAAATTGATTCCGTTGAAATTGCTTCGAAATTAAAACTTCCATTGTTTATAAAACCCAATGCCGGCGGGTCGAGTTTTGGAATTACAAAAGTAAAAACAGTAGAGGAAATTTTACCAGCCATAAAAAAAGCACAACAAGAAAGCAACGAAGTATTGATTGAGCAATTTATTGACGGGCAGGAATTTACCTGTGGAGTAATACAAACAGGTGACGAGAAAATAGTTTTACCGGTAACCGAAATTATTACCGAAAATGAATTCTTCGATTTCGATGCAAAATACCGACCCGGTGCAGCCAACGAAATTACACCGGCACGACTTTCCGAAAGTCAAACGAAACAGTGCCAGCGTTTAAGTTCCAAAATTTACGATTTATGCGAGTGTTCGGGAATTGCACGAATCGACTTTATTTTAATGAACAACGAATTCTATTTCCTCGAAGTAAATACTACGCCGGGAATGACCGAAACCAGCTTTATTCCGCAACAGATTGAAGCCATGCAACTTACATTAAAAGGAATAATTACCCGGATTATTGAAGCGAAGTTGAACTAAACGTTACCCATTGCGAGGCAGAATAACGAAGCAATCTGTAAGATTTCAGATAATTGTTTTATAGGGATGAAATCATTATCGAGGGTCTGCTGAAGATCAATCAAACATAATATACCTTTAGATCTACTATTTGATATGTTTAAAGTATTTACACATCCTCACTTCACAAAGTCACATCTGACACACAACAGAGCTTTTCACCTGACCCCACAATTAATTTATCTTACCTCTTCCCCGTCACCTTTTCAACATAAAATAAACCGGAAAATGGTCGCTAATTCCCCCGTAATAGTTTGGGCCGCCATAAGTTCGGTTGGGCGAAATCTCGCCTTTTTTGTTTTTGTATTCCATCCACTTTTCATGAAAGACAAAACCTTTTTCGGGCGTACAACGAAACCCGTTATCGTCGAGCAAACTTTTTGAGACAACAAGGTTATCGAGCATATTCCAGTTGCCACGATAAAGATACGAGCCCATTTTGTTTTCGTGAACCGGATACATCAGGTTTACCAATTCGGCATTTGCCGATTCCGGTTTCTGAGCACCCAAAACTTCTGCGAGACTTTTGTTCGAAGGTTCATCGTTCATATCGCCCATTACAATAATATTTGCTTCCGGTGAACCGGTTAAAATCGAATCGATTTTACTTTTTAACAGTGTTGCCACTTCAACGCGGCGGGGTTCCGATTTTGCCAATCCACCAATTCTCGATGGCCAGTGATTCACAAATATATGGAGTATCTCGCGGTTTTTTGTTTTCCCCTTTACATATAAAATATCGCGGGTGGTGTAGTTGGGTTTATCTCTAAATTTTACTCGTATCGGGAAACTTGTTAGTACCTTAAATTCGTTGGGCCGATAAATTAATGCACAATCAATCCCCCTGAAATCGGGACTTTCGTAATGAATTATTTTGTATTTCCCTTTTCTAAGCGGTTCACTTTTTACCAAATCGGCAACAACTGCACGGTTTTCAACTTCGCACAAACCTATAATTTCCGGCAGCTCATTTTCATTTATCGAACCCAACACTTTTGCAAGGTCTTCTATTTTCTTTTCGTACCGTTTTTCGCTCCACCTCTTTTTACTAGCAGGTAAAAACTCGTTATCGTTTTTATGTGGATTGTCAATCGTATCGAACAAATTTTCGACATTATAAAATGCGATGGTCAGATTTCGTTTGTTTTTGTATTTGCCTTCTGAACACGAGGCAAACAATACGAAAACAATAGTTACAAAAATGGTGAATTTAAAAAAATGCTTCATAGAATTTTAAATTTTGTCGCCAATGGTAATTTCATAAAAATCGGTTACCAGCGTTGCCATCATTCCGCCTGCTTTCGCTGCTTGAATTCCCAATTCGGCATCCTCAAACACTTCACAAACGGCAGGATCGACACCCATTCGTTCGGCACACTTTAAAAATGTTTCGGGGTGCGGTTTCGGATGAGTAACATCGTTCCCCGACACCAAAATATCGAAGTAGTTATCGAGTCCCAGAATCTCCATCGTTTTCCAGGCAAGTCGCGTGTATCCCCCGGTACCAACTGCCATTGGCATTTTACCGTGGTATTTTTTTACCAACTCAATTACCGGTTCTACCGGTTTCATTTTATACATTATTTTTTCGTATTCGGCCTCTTTTAAATGGCCAACCTCCTCCGCATTCATTCGGGTTCCAAACTGCTGGTTTAATCTTTCTATGGTTTGAACGGCCGGAACTCCGGCAAGCGTAGCAAAAAGTTCGGGTGTAAAATCAATGCCATAATCGACTAAAATATTTTTATAGGCCCAAAAATGCACCGGCATTGTATCGGCCAGCGTTCCATCTAAATCGAAAATAAGAGCTTTGGCCTTTGAATTTATTTCAAGTTTTTTCACAACTATTGTTTTAAGTTGCAAAAATACTCTTTTATTGAAAAGGTTCTGCCTGTTTTTATTTTTATGAATAAATAAAAATTCTCTACTTTGCCGTAAAAACAAATTAAATGAATACTACACTAATTTATACTTTGCCACAATGGTTTATTTTTGCTGCCGTTTTTGGTGTAACTTACGGTTGGATTGAGAAGAAAAGAACATTCCGTGTTATTGGCGCAATTACCTTTGTTCTGCTTGGCATTTTTTCTCTGTTCATTCTTTCGGGTGACTTTTTTACGTCGGGGCAACACATTGCTCACACCGAAATAGTTGATAAAAAAGATGGAAGCGACATTCCGTTTCAGGCAAAACTTTTACCTGCCTATTTAAGTTTTGTACTCTCGGCAGTTCTGGCTTTAGTTGCCATCTTTTTCGATTTAAGAAAGAGTAAAAAATATCGATGGTTTATCATATTTGCAGGATTGACAGCTCTTTATGGTTTTTTCGCAATAGCAGGTGCATTAAAATCTTTTTAGTTGTTGCAGTTAACATTTGCCCAAAATTAAATTTGTTGCATAATTGTCAAGAAATTGCTCAAATTGCTAGCAAGCACACCTTTTAAAAATACAATTTCCCTATCTTGCACGCCAATTTATAACAATTAGTTAAAATAAAAAATAGAGATATGAATCCACAGGCTGAAGCACTCAATGCAACTATTCAGGAAAAAAGCAATCAGGTTTTTGAACTTTTATCAGAAAGAGGTAAAGAGATTTTCTTTCCGAAAAAAGGAATTCTTGGACAGACAGCAGAGGCAAAAGGGACAAAAATTAATGCTACTATTGGCGCAGCAATAGAAGACGACGGAACACCAATGCGTTTAGAGTCGATTGCATCGAAAATCAATATGGATCCTTCGCGGGTATTTCCATATGCACCAAGTTTTGGTCGCCCCGATATTCGCGCCAAATGGAAGACAATGATTTACGAAAAAAACCCGTCGTTAAACAATGTTGAGCTGAGCCTTCCGGTTGTTACCAATGCGCTGACCCACGGAATTAGTATGGCCGGTTATCTGTTTCTCGATGCCGGCGACGAAGTAATTGTTCCCGATCTTTTTTGGGGAAATTACAACTTAACACTTGCAAACGCATACAATGCAAAACTGGTAAAATTTAATCTTTTCAAGAATGGTGGTTTCGATTTAGAAGCTTTTGAAGAAAAATTAAACGAAGGCGGGATTGGGAAAAAAGTGATAATTCTGAATTTCCCAAATAATCCGTCGGGATACACGCCCACCGATACCGAGCAAAGTGCCATAGTTGCCATTGTAAAAGCTGCCGCCGAAAAAGGAAATAAAATTGTTACCATAACCGACGATGCCTATTTTGGGCTGGTTTACGAAGAGGGAATTGCCCGCGAAAGTATTTTCACTGAGCTTTGTACGCTTCACGAAAATGTATTAGCCATTAAAATCGACGGAGCAACAAAAGAAGATTATGTGTGGGGATTCCGGGTTGGATTTATTACCTACGGAATAAAAGGCGGCGATGCTGAACTGTACGGCACGCTTGAAGCAAAAACTGCCGGAGCCATTCGCGGAAACATTTCGAATTCGGCTAACATCTCACAATCGTTATTGCTCGAAGCATTTAGCAGCCCCGAATATGCCGAACAAAAAGAGGCAAAGTACGACATAATGAAAACACGTTACGACGCAGTGAAAGAGACATTAAAAGAGGAAGAATACAAGTCGTATTTTACTGCACTGCCCTACAACTCGGGTTACTTTATGTGCATAAAACTTGCCGATGGATTAAATGGCGAGGAGGTGCGTAAAGTGTTAATTGAAAAATACAGCATCGGGTTAATTAGTTTGGGAAATGTACTTCGTGTTGCCTACTCGGCAGTTGCCGCTACCGATGTAAAAGAGATGTTCGACGGAATTTACAACGCTTGTAAAGATTGTAAATAATACCAACCTTACTTTATTCAAAAAATACCTCGAGGCTTTGCCTCGGGGTTTCATATACTCAAACTACATAGCTTTTCAGGATCTCGATGTACTCCGGGATTTAGGATGTTATTTTTCCCTTTAACAAAGCAAATAACTTAAGCATAGCCGTAGTTATGGTTCACTTCATAACTCGGGTTGATTCAATATATAAATAGATTTCCAGAGGCATTTAAACTTTTGGGTTGCCGGTCAGGGTGATGTCATAAAGTTACTTTTGCCCTATCGGGCGGATTTTACTTTTTGGCTTAGTCCAAAAAGTAAACAAAAAGCCCAAGGCTGCGTTCGCTTCACTCGGAAAAGCTACGCAATAACGACTAAAAATCCTGAACTCGTCGTACCTCCTCAAACAGCAGGATTTTTTTAACGTCGTTATCGCTTGTTTTCCGGCTCACCAACCGAGGCCGTCGCTGCGAACCGGCTTTGAGTCGAACCAAAGAGTATGACCTCCTGCAGGGGAAAAACCGATTCATTAAAGTTTTAATTGCCCCATTAACCCAAAAGTTGAAGTACTCTGTAATTATGTTTTAATTATTTGCCGCAGGAAAAGGGGAAAAGAACCAATCTTAAATCCGTAAAACTATGTGATTTAAGCATATACTCTCTCCTGAGATCCAAGAGAAATATCATCCGTCAGTTGACGGACAACAGAAGGATGAAATAAACAACTTTTTATGTAACCGGATATTCGTTATGAATATCGGTAAGAACTTCGCAGCCCGTTTCGGTAACCAAAATGGTATGTTCGAATTGAGCCGAAAGTTTATTGTCGGTAGTACGGGCTGTCCAACCATCGGTTTCGTCGACATTGGCTTTGGGCCGCCCCTGATTAATCATTGGTTCGATGGTAAAAATCATTCCCGGTTTCATTTTGGGGCCTGTATTTCGGCGCGACGCATGGTCAACCTGCGGCTCTTCGTGAAACTCAAGTCCAACGCCGTGGCCACAAAATTCGTAAACCACCGAGTATCCTTTTGCTTTTGCATAGCGGTTTATTACAAACCCAATATTACCAAACCGGTTCCCCGGCTTTACCTGTTCAATTCCCAGATCGAGGCAATGAAAAGTAGTGTCGATAAGATTTTCGGCTTCTTCAGAAATTTCGCCAACGGTATACATTCGCGATGTGTCGCCGTAATAACCGTTTAAAATTGTGGTGACATCGATGTTTACAATATCGCCATCTTTTAAAATGGTCTCTTTCGACGGGATGCCGTGGCAAATAACGTTATTGGGCGAAATACAGCTCGCTTTAGGAAAACCGTGATAACCTTTTGGCGCCGGTATGGCACCGTGAGCAATAATAAACTCCTCTATTTTGTCGTCGATAAATTCGGTTGTAACACCCGCTTCAACAAACTGTTCAGCAAAATCGAGCGTTTCGGCAGCCAACCTGCTGCTTTTTCTGATTCCCTCAATCTGTTCCGGAGTTTTTATAATTATTCGTCCCATTAATTTTTTTTTACAAATCTGAATAAAAGTAACTGTTTATTGAAATGGAACAATATTTTTGTAGAAAAGTTTAACGTAAAATAGAAGTCGGAAGACCGAAGTTAGTCGTCGGAAGTTGGAAGACTGAATAATAATTTATTAACCATTTTAAAATAGAATGAATGGAGTTTGGGGAATGAAGCAGTATTTTACTTCAAACTTCAGGTTTCCTGACTTCCAACTTTTTTTATTATGAAACACAAAAATCATCTCTCAACAAAATCATATTTCATTAACCGTTTTGGAAAACTTTCCACGTCGTTTATGTTTTATCAGTTGCAGGATATTGCGTGGGAACATGCAAGAATTCTGGGATTTGGATTCGATAAACTGATGGAGGAAAAGCAGTTTTGGGTGCTTTCGCGATTACGGGTAAAAATTGCCCGCCGCCCCGATTGGGGAGAAGATTTTACGCTGGAAACATGGTCGCGCGGCACAGACGGTTTTTATGGTTACCGCGATTTTAACTTTGTCGATAAAGCAGGAAATGTGATTGTTCAGGCAACCACCAGCTGGCTGGTAATTAATGTTGAAACAAAACGAATTGTCCGAATCTCGGATCTCGACAATTTCCCAAAATATGAAGAGAGTGTTTTTGGCGAAAATGCAGGAAAAGTAAAACCACCGAAATCGGAAGATGAATTAAGTTTTACACCTGTTCTTTTTACGGAGATAGATATTAACCAGCACTTTAACACCGGCCGGTATATCGAGCGAATAATTAACAGTTACAACTTTGACTTTCACGAGAAATACGACCTGGCCGAATACGAGATTAACTTTTTAAAGGAGGGACTGCCCACCGATAAACTTGCTGTAAAAAAACAGATTATCGACAACGAAACTCATTTTTGCAGCGTAGTGCGCGAAAGCGATGGTGTTGATTTAATACGAGCTAAATTGCGGTGGGAGAAGCGGTAGCATTTCTATGATAACTATTCTTTCTCTACGGACAACACAAAGAGAGGTTCTATATTTTACTAGTTTCAAGTCAATTTTCAATTTTCGGGTAAGTCATTCCGTCCGTCAACTGACGGATTCGGAATCTGCTCAAATAAAGAGATGCTGAAATAAATTCAGCATGACGTTCTGAAATAGTATCATTGCCTTAATACTAAATTATTCGTAATATGATAAAACGAATATTGGCAGAAAAGTTGATTGAATTTTCGAACTCCTTTCCGGTAGATTTGAGCGTTCGCAGGAATGAGAACACGTTTAACCGTTTAACAATTTAACAATTTCCCCAACTTTCTCTTCCATTGGTAGATGCCCGTTTATCCAATGTATTTTTGTTCCCCTTTTTTCCATTCCGCGAAACCAGGTCATTTGGCGTTTTGCAAACTGGTGAATGGCAATTTCAAGCTTTGCAAACATCTCGTCGAACGACAGCTCGCCAATTAAATGGAGGGTTAAAAATTTATATTCCAGCCCGTAATAAATTAATTGTTCGGGCTCTAATCCCGAATCCAAAAGCTTTTGAACTTCATCCAACATTCCCTCTTCCAACCTCTGTTTTAAGCGTTTCGAAATTCTTTGTCGTCGCATTTCGCGGTCGAAGTCGATACCAATATTCAGGCTGTTGATTTTTGGATACGAAATATCGAGCTTCGGATTTTCGGCATAATACTTTTCTATCTCGATGGCACGTACGGCACGGCGGTCGGTTTCCACATCGGTATGGTTGTGCAACTTCGGTTTTAACGCTTTTAGAATTTCGGTCAACTCCTCCAGCGATTTTCCTTCCAGCTCCTTCCGCAGCTCTTTATTTGGTGGCACTTCAATTAATCGGTAATTTTTCAATACCGCTTCCAAATACAATCCGCTTCCACCACATAAAACCGGCATTTTATTGCGTGAATTTATTTCGTTGAAAACTTTAATAAAATCGGTTTGAAAACGGTAAACGTTATAATGAACGCCGGCATCTACAATGTCAACCAAATGCGAAGGCACTTCAACACCATCAACAAAATAATCTTCGTAATCTTTGCCCGTTCCCAAATCCATTCCGCGATATACCTGGCGCGAATCGGCAGAGATAATTTCTCCATTTATTTTTGCTGCAAGATGTGCTGCAACACTTGTTTTTCCAGTTGCAGTAGGACCGAGTATGGTTATTAAATTAAGTTTCAAAATTATGCGATTTTGTTTTT
>Ga0256831_1000253_pt1 | contig 28618 bp, 22 predicted proteins | sample 132544metaG_FD_189087 | JGI IMG/M metagenome (GOLD analysis project Ga0256831, IMG submission 189087) | Hydrothermal vent microbial communities from Lau Basin, Pacific Ocean - 132-544 | ecosystem: Environmental > Aquatic > Marine > Hydrothermal vents | place: Pacific Ocean: Lau Basin | collected... | reverse complement strand
GCCCAGTTAATGCAGCCAATACATGTTCGATGGTAAATATTTGAGTTCCGTTAACTCCCAGCGTAGTTCCCCTGTCGGTTGAAATCACATTATCTACAATAGCATCTATAACCGGTTGTCCGGCAACGTCGATACGTCTGAACTTTATTCCGTGATTTTCAGGTGCGGGATTAAAGGTAATTGAGCCGAACTGTCCTGTATGAAGCCCTGTGCCACTTACTGAAATTGCCTGTTTTATTGTTTTTTGTCGTTCAGTCATTAAAAAAAGATGTAATACCTGTTACGTTTTTTATTATAAGGTGCAAAAGTAACAAAATATTTTAACCTTCATTCTGATGTTTTGAGGCTTCTATTTCTTTTCTTTTAGCTGGTGCTCCAAATTATTTACCCGCTTAACAAGGCTATCCAGTTTTCGGTAATAAATGTATGATTTCTGAAAATCGCGAGCATTGAAAGCAGGAGAGCCTTCAAGAATGGCGCCTTTTTCGGGAACACTTTTGCCAACACCCGATTGCGCTGCAATTTTTACTTCGTCAGCAATTGAAAGGTGGCCTATAATACCCGTCTGACCGCCAAACATACAATTTTTTCCAATTTTTGTGGAGCCTGCAATGCCCGATTGAGCAGCAATAACCGTGTTTTCGCCTACCACAACATTGTGGGCAATTTGAATTAGGTTGTCCAGCTTTACACCCCTCTTTATGATAGTAGAACCCATGGTTGCCCTGTCGATAACAGTGTTGGCACCAATTTCAACTTTGTCTTCCAAAATTACATTACCAATTTGAGGGATTTTTTTAAAATCGGCATCCTGTTGCGGGGCAAATCCAAATCCGTCGGAACCGATAACAGCCCCTGCATGTATGGTACACTGATTGCCAATTACACAATCTTCATAAATTTTAACCCCGGCAAAAATTGTGGTTTCATTTCCGATGGTTACATTATCGTCAATGGAAGTATTCGGATAAATTTTACAGTTGTCGCCTACTACACAATTTTCGCCAATTACAGCAAATGCACCAATATAAACATTGTTGCCAATGGTGGCTGATTCGGCAATGGATGCCTTTGGGGAGATGCCGGTTTTTGGCGGCTTGCTTTGTTGGTACAGATCCAGTAACTGTGCAAAAGCCATGTAGGCATCGGGAACTCTAATAAGTGTTGCCGAGATATTTTTTTCGGGTTTGAAATTGTTGTTGACAATAATTAACGAGGCATTTGTTTCGTAAATATACTTTTCGTAGGCCGGATTTGATAAAAAACTGAGTGAGCCGGGTTTTCCTTCCTCGATTTTAGAAAGAGTTGAAACAGAAATATTTGGATTGCCGTCAACGGTTCCCTGAAGTGCATCTGCAATTTGTTGTGCTGTAAATTTCATACTGTTTATTTTGGGTTGCAAGGTAATTAATTATTTGCTTGCCTGAAAAGATACGTGGGTTGAAAAGTTCATACTGTAGAATAGGAGTGAGGGATTAATTTTAATGACTAATTAAAAAAAAGAGCTGCTGCCAAACAGCAGCAACTCTTATAAATGTGGTTTGTAAAAAACTAAATAATTCCCTGGTCGTACATGGCGTTGGCAACTTTAAGGAAGCCGGCAACGTTAGCGCCTTTTACATAATTGATGTAACCATCCTCTTCGGTGCCGTATTTAACCGAAACTTCATGGATTGATTTCATAATCTGGTGTAATTTGGCATCAACTTCATCGGCAATCCAGTTAATTTTCATGGAATTCTGTGTCATTTCAAGTCCGGAAACGGCTACGCCACCTGCGTTAACAGCTTTACCGGGGCCGAATAAAATTTTATTTTTATGAAAGGCTTCAACGGCTTCCGGAGTGCAACCCATATTTGAAACTTCGGCAACCACCTGTACGCCGTTGTTAATCAGGTTGGCAGCATCTTCGGCATTTAATTCATTTTGAGTGGCGCAAGGCATGGCAATATCACATTTTACTTCCCATGGATGTTTGCCTGCAACAAAAACAGCTCCGGGAAATTCATCGGCATAGGGGGCAACGATGTCTTGATTGGAAGCACGTAACTCCAGCAGATAATCAACTTTTTCGCCTGAAATACCTTCGGAATCGTAAATGTAACCATCGGGGCCTGAAATAGTAACTACCTTGGCTCCCAGTTCGTTAAGTTTTAAAGCAACACCCCAGGCAACATTGCCAAATCCTGAAATGGTAACGGTTTTGCCTTCAAACGAATCGTTGTTGGTTTTTAACATTTCCTGAGTAAAGTAAACGCCACCAAAGCCTGTTGCTTCGGGACGAATCAGGCTGCCACCCCAATCGGTACCTTTTCCTGTAAGCACACCGGTGTGTTCGTGTTGAAGTTTTTTGTACATCCCGTAAAGGAAACCAATTTCTTTGCCTCCTACACCAATATCGCCGGCAGGAACATCGGTTTCAGGGCCGATAATTTTCCATAGCTCAAGCATAAATGCCTGACAGAAACGCATAATTTCGTTATCCGATTTTCCTTTGGGGTTAAAGTCGGAACCACCTTTGCCGCCACCCATGGGTAACGTGGTGAGGGCATTTTTAAAGATTTGCTCAAAACCAAGAAATTTTAAAATACTAAGGTTTACGCTGGGGTGAAATCGAAGCCCGCCTTTGTATGGGCCGATGGCGCCGTTAAACTGAACACGATAACCGAGGTTAACATGTACTTTGCCTTCATCATCCACCCACGGAACTTTAAAAGAGAGAATACGGTCGGGTTCCACCAATCGGTCGATAATGCCTGCAGTTTCAAAATGAGGGTTGTCGTTTACAACTTCTTCAATAGATTCTAATACTTCGCGAACAGCTTGCAAATATTCAGCTTCACCCGGATGCCTGGCTTCCAGGTCGTTCATAATTTTATTTAAGTCCATTTATGATGTTTTTAAGGTTTGTTTGTTAACAGAATAACAACTGTTAATTATGCGGCAAAGATAATGTTCATTTTTTGAGATAAACAAACTAATTTTTCAAATTTTATTAAATATAGAACCTGTTAAAATAATATTCGTAAACTGCACTGTATCAATTTGATTATTTACTCAAGTACACCACTTTTCCAGTGCATTGTTTTCTCAGGTTTTCCATTTTCATCAAACCATTTTTCGATTCCGTTTTTTTGGTTGTTTTTATAGTGGATTTCACGTTTAATTTTACCGTTTGGCCACCATGCGCGTTGTACTCCCGTTCCACGGGTGAAGTTGCCGATACCCACAATGTTGCCGCCAATATCATAATACATCCATCTGCCTTCAAAAAGTCCGTTGGTATAATTTCCTTCAATTTTTAAAGTGCCGTTTGGATACCACTGACGGAAAAAACCGTTAAGTGTATCATTTTTGTAGTTTTGTTCGGTAATCTTGTTACCGTTGTCATCGTAACTAATCGATTTTCCCTCTTTCAGCCCGTTGTGGTAGTATGCTTTCGATTCAAGGTTGCCATTACGGTGCCATCTCGTCATGGCGCCCTCCAGTTTATTATTATTGTAATTGGCTTCCTGCTCCTTGTTTCCGTTATCGAAAAACCAAACGGCCTTTCCGTTAAGCTTTTCGTGTTTATATGTCAGTTCCGATTTTATCAGGCCATTTTCCCAATATGTTTTCTTTTTGCTGGAGCAGCCGTAAAGCCCCATCAACAGTACCAACACGAAAATGGTCGATTTTCTATTCATTTTGTAATAATTTATACATGGTAATAACAGGAATTGCAAAAATAAGATAATTCGGATAGAAAGTTGTTGAGCATAAACGATTGCTTAACTGAACATACACTCACAATTTGTATAGATTGAAATTATCTGAGATATTTCACGATTATATTAACTTTCGACTTTCTTTGTAAAACAGACGGATACGGATGGTGAGTATAGTAAATCAAGCCCTTGGAATTTAACGGGTATCAATACCGAAGGTTTGACTTGCAGCACCAAAAAAAGCCAATCCGTAATTGAATTGGCTTTGGTGGGAGTTATAGGAGTCGAACCTATGACCCTCCCGACTTACTAGTCGGGATGCTCTGAGCCAACTGAGCCGTAATCATGATTTTTTTAATCAGTTCTTCAACTCTTTTTCTGTTTTTCCAAGCTTTTACCTGCCTTTCTCTGGCGTATGCTTTAGATTTTGTTTTGAAAGGCTCAGTATAAACAATAACCCAATCGTTGGTTTTACCTGTCCACCCTTTATGATTTGTATTGTGTCTTCGTAATCTACCGGACAAATCGTTTGAATGGCCGTAATAAAAGTGGTTTAGTTTTTCAGAATATATAATATAGAAATAGTACATGCAAAAAAAGCCAATCTGTAATTGAATTGGCTTTGGTGGGAGTTATAGGATTCGAACCTATGACCCTCCCGACTTACTAGTCGGGATGCTCTGAGCCAATCAAATTACCAATATCAAAAAAAAGCCAATCCGTAATTGAATTGGCTATAGTGGGAGTTATAGGATTCGAACCTATGACCCTCTGCTTGTAAGGCAGATGCTCTGAACCAACTGAGCTAAACTCCCATTATTTAAGAACTCTTTTTAGCTATGACCCTCCCGACTTGCAGTCGGGATGCTCTGAACCAACTGAGCTAAACTCCCTCGTCGCTCAAAAAGCGAGTGCAAATATACACTGATAATTTATTTGTGCAACAGTTTTGATGAAAAAATGTTTAAAAAAATAAATTAATTTATAAGGCCATGTAAACTACTAAGATAGCTTTGAATTTTAGATGCTGTCTTCCTCTTTTTTCTGAATAATTTTAGTCAAATCAGTAATGTTAACCGAAATTCCTGAAATCTGGTATTGTGCTTGCAGATAATACTCTTCTCTCTCCTTAAGCTTGTCCTTAATAAACTGTTTCAGTTCGTCTTCGTTCTTTTTTGCCACCAGCGGACGGCGTTTTTTGGCTTCGGTAAGACGACGATAGAGTGCCTCCGGAGATAACTTAATATAAAGGCTTATTCCGTTTTTGTTGATTAATTCCATGCTGTTATAAAAACAGGGTGTGCCTCCGCCGGTGGAGATAACCGTGTTAGTAAACCGGAAAGTGCTTACAAGCAGTTCATGTTCAAGCTGGCGAAAGACTTCCTCTCCATATTTGTGAAAAAAAAGGTCAACCGAAGTTTTGTATTTATGCTCAAAAGCCTTATCGATATCGTAAAAAGAGTAGCCCAATTTGCGTGCTAATTTTTTTCCAAGGGTTGTTTTTCCCGCACCCATAAAACCAACAAGGTAGATTCTGCTCAAAACTTTTTTTTTCAAAGATACTACTTTGAATAAATATTGCCATTAAAAGTTGGTGCCAGCCGTGTTAATTCCTGTCTTGATGTGCTTAAGGGTTATATCAAAACTAAATAGGTCGCTGATTTTTATGATTTGACTGATTTAACTGATTTTCTCTTTTTTATCATAGCAATCAGTACTATCAGTCCAATCAGTGTACTATTAAAAATGCAGGCAGGTTTGTTAAGGCAGGTACTCCTCGTCAATGTTGCCCATGGCGTTAAATAAATTGAATTTTGCCTTGGGATGAATGGCTTCAAGTTGTTCGATAAGGTTTCGGGCAGTGGTGCGTTTGGTAACATCCTCAAAGGGGCAGGGTTGTTTAAGCTTTGTAAAATCCCGGATGTTGGCAAATTCACGGGTATCTTTGTCGGTTAACAAAATCAAAGGACGGATAAGGTACATGGCACCGTTAAACATTTTCAGCTTGCCGGGCAGCGAAGAGATATGTCCGTGGTAAGCCATATTTATCATCAGGGTTTCCACTGCATCATCGAGATGGTGGCCCATGGCCAGTTTTTTAAAATCATTGCTTTTGGCAAACTCGAACAGGGTTTTTCGCCGATGCCACGAACAAACAAAACAGGGTGCTTTCTTACCACGTTCTTCAAGGCCGGCTTCGATGGTTTCAAAGTGCATTTTTACATTTAAGCTGTTGGCATAATCCTTTAAAAATTCCGAATCTGCCAGATAGCCGACATCTTCAACATCAATATGGATGGCTTCGAGCTGAAAGTCAATGGTTTTAAATTTTTTAAAGGCGGCTAAAGCCTCTAACATTACCAGTGAATCTTTTCCGCCGCTGACGGCTGCCAACACTTTGTCGCCATTCGAAATCATTTTGTATTGATTGATGGCTTTGGCGGTCATGTTTTTTACATGCTCAATATGCCGTTTTTGATATTTGGTAAGTTTGTTGCTCACACCTCTTCGGGGACAACCTCCTCTTCGATGCGAAGGTTTTCAATAATGAAATTTTGACGGTTTGGCGTGTTTTTTCCCATGTAAAATGAGAGTGTTTCAGAGAGTGCCGATTCGCGTTTTAAAATAACCGGATCTAAACGGATACTTTTACCAATAAAGTGTTTAAACTCGTTGGGAGATATTTCACCAAGTCCTTTAAAGCGTGTAATCTCGGGATTGGTTCCCAACTCGCGGATGGCTTTTTGGCGCTCCTCATCATTGTAGCAGTAGCGGGTCTCTTTTTTATTACGAACCCTGAACAGGGGCGTTTGAAGGATGTAAACGTGGCCTGTTTTAACCAGGTCGGGATAAAATTGAAGGAAAAAAGTAAGCAGCAGTAACCTGATGTGCATTCCGTCAACATCGGCATCGGTAGCAATAACAATGTTGTTGTAGCGAAGGTTTTCAATGCTTTCGTCAATATTTAACGCTGCTTGCAAAAGGTTAAATTCTTCGTTTTGATAAACAATTTTTTTGCTGAGGCCGTAGCTGTTAAGGGGTTTTCCCTTTAGGCTGAATACAGCTTGCGTTTGAACATCGCGCGATTTGGTGATAGAGCCGCTGGCCGAATCGCCCTCGGTGATAAACAGCGTAGTATCCAGTCGTTTTTCGTGGTTCGTATCAAGGTGAATCCTGCAATCACGCAACTTTTTATTATGTAGCGATGCCTTTTTAACGCTTTCGCGAGCCAGCTTTTTAATGCCGGCCATGTCTTTACGTTCCTTTTCCGATTGCAGGAGCTTTTTATAAAGGGCATCTGCCGTTTCGGAATTGATATGCAGGTAGTTATCGAGGTTACGTTTAATAATGTCGTTAATATAATTACGAATACTTTGCCCGTCGGGTTCGATGTATTGCGAACCCAGTTTGGTTTTTGTTTGCGACTCAAAAACAGGCTCCTGAACTTTAATACTCACGGCAGCCATAAGTGATGTGCGGATGTCGCTGGTTTCAAAATCTTTGCCGTAAAAATCGCGAATGGTCTTTACAATAGCCTCTCTGAAAGCGTTTTGATGGGTGCCTCCCTGCGTGGTATGCTGGCCGTTAACAAAGGAGTAGTACTCTTCGGTATAGGAACGCGAGCTGTGCGTAAAAGCACATTCAAAATCATCTTCCTTAATATGGATGATGGGATAGATAATGCCGTTGTTGGCGCCAATGTTCCGTTCAAGCAAATCCAGTAAACCGTTTTTTGCCAGCATTTTCTGCCCGTTGAAAACAATGGTAAGGCCGTTGTTTAAAAAAACATAGTTCCAAAGCATCTCTTCAACATACTCCATCAAATAATGAAAGTTGCCAAAAATTTCTTCGTCTGGAATAAAAGTGATGATTGTTCCCTGCTTTTCGGTGCAGGGTTTAATGGCATGGTCTTCAATAAGGTGCCCTCTTTCGTATTCAACAATTTTAGTTTGGTTTTCGCGGATGGACTGAGCTTTAAAATACCTCGACATGGCATTCACTGCTTTCGATCCAACACCGTTTAATCCCACTGCTTTTTTAAAAACCTTGGAGTCGTATTTGGCACCCGTATTAATTTTACTAACGCAGGCTATTACTTTTCCCAGTGGCATTCCGCGGCCGTAATCTCTAACTGTAACCTGCTTTTCGTTTATCGTAACCTCAATGGTTTTTCCGTTCCCCATTACATATTCGTCAATGGAGTTGTCGATAATTTCCTTTAGCAATACATAAATACCATCATCGTGCGAACTTCCATCACCAAGTTTGCCAATGTACATGCCCGGGCGCAGCCGGATGTGCTCTTTCCAATCGAGCGACCTTACACTATCATCATTATATTCAGCAACCATACGTTTCTCCCTATTTGCGGCAAATGTAGAAAGGATTAGCATACGATTTAAGGCTTACCCCGTATCTTTTTCAACGATGGATGTTAATAAACGGCGATAAAGATAGTTGTACAATCTAATGTTAGTTTCTTTTAATTATTTTTATGGTGTCAGTATGTCATATCTTTGTTAATGGTATATATATTGATAAGAAAAAGAAACTTTACTTTAATACCTTATGGCAGTAAGAGTGTTTGATAATGAGAGTTGTAGATGTGATTTGACTGTGGTATAGAGGTTTACCGTTTTGGTACAACTAAATTAAAATGTAAAGGGAAGGAGGAAAAAACAATATGGAATATAAAGATTATTATAAAACGCTTGGCGTTTCCAAAAGTGCGAAGCAAGATGAAATAAAAAAGGCTTATCGTAAACTGGCCATTAAATATCATCCTGATAAAACACAGGGAGATAAAGCCAAAGAGGAAAAATTTAAGGAGATTTCGGAAGCCTACGAGGTGTTGGGCGACCCTGAGAAGAGAAAAAAATACGATCAACTGGGTGCCAACTGGAAGCAGTACCAAAATTTTGGTGGAGGTGCCGGACAGCAGGGAGGCTTCGACTGGTCACAATTTACAGGCGGACAGCAGGGGGGAAGTTACGGAGGTTTTTCGTTTGATGGCGACCCTGGTGGCTTTTCCGACTTCTTCCAGCACATCTTTGGAGGTGGTTTTGGAGGAAGCAGAACCGGTAGCAGAAGAGCACCGGGGTATAAGGGAAGAGACATCGTTTCGGAAATGAATATTACTTTTGATGAGGCTTATCACGGTAGTACCAGAATTATAAATCTGGATGGTAAAAAGTTCAGAATAAAAATTAAACCCGGCGTTAAAAACGGACAGAAAATCAGGTTGGCCGGCAAAGGAACTCCCGGCATTAACGGAGGCCCTGCAGGTGATTTGTACATAACCATAAAGGTGGTGCCAAGCACTAAATACAGGCGCGAGGGAAACGATTTGTTTGCTGATTTGAACATTGATATTCCCACCGCAGTGCTGGGTGGCAAGGCTACTGTTGAAACACCCGACGGCAAAATGGTGTCGCTCACCATTCCGGCAGGTACATCCTGCGGTAAAAAACTGAGGTTGCGTGGAAAAGGAATGCCTTATTATGAGCATCCTACAAGACATGGCGACCTTTATGTGGAGACAAAAATTTCGGTACCAACAAAACTGAGTAAGGAGCAAAAAAACTTGTTTGAAAAGTTGAAGAAGTTAAAATAAAGGAGGGAAAATATGTTAGTAAAATTAATAGATACAAACGACGTCAACCGGTTTAAAGGCTTGCTTGAATTTATTGATGCGGCCATCGATTCCAATATGCGACATTACGCTTCTGAAATTATTGAACTGGTTGAAATGGGCAGGGAAGAAGAACTTAAAGGTGCTATGGTTCGGGCACAGGAGGCCTGCCAGGTGATGGGTATCCCTTTGGAAAACCATTTTAAAAAGGTGTATCGCGATACTGAGCGAAGTGTGGTGTGCGATTATAAACTTTCGCCCCTGGCATTCGGGCTTATTTGTATCAACGCCAGCCCCACCAATAAAAACATCGCCCATATTCAGGTGGAGATGGTGAAAAAATTGTTGGGTGAGTAAATGGGAGTTCGGTAAACTGCAAAGTTTACCGGCTCCTGTAGGCTGCCCGGGGTTTTAATTTGCTTTTAATAATTTCTTTACAATACTTCTACCATTTGTGGAAACCTTTAGGAGATAAAGTCCCGGTGCAGCGGTTTGGTTGTTTGATAAGCGGCCGTTCCATTTAAAATGATGATTTCCTTTGGGAAGAGTCCCTTCAAAAAGACGCTGTATTTCGGCACCCTGTATGTTGTAAACGGCTACTTTAACAGGTTCTGTTTTTGAAACATGTAAGTTAATGTTTACCTGTTGAAAAAACGGATTTGGGTAAACATTTTTTACCGACAGAAAGTCGATGTTGCTTTTGTGTTCTTTCTGTCCGGCGGCAGCCGTATCCATAAGGATAAGTGCACTTACCGGTGAGATGGTTACGGTTGAGGCATCGCACAGTTCGTACGTTAAAAAACCATCATATTGAAGGGTGGTATCTATAACACCGCCACCTGAAGGGATTATTTTGTAATATGTTTTTTCTGTTTCAAAGTTTTTGGTTTCTGTTGCGTTGGGGTTGACAACAACTTTTCCTTTTTCAAAAGTGCGTATAAATAATGAGTCGTCCGTTATTTCAAGGTCGCTTACCGCAGCGCCAAGGTCGATTTCATATTCAGGATAATATTGCAAAGTGTTCTGTTGGGCATAATCCGACAACGACAATGCAGTGTTTTGGTTGCTGATGAGCAGAAAACTGGCTGTTGAAAATACTCTGGCCTGAATATCGTTGGTGAGTTCCGGCTTTTTTATCACAAGCACCAACCGGCTACTGTCGTGATTGCTTTCCATGCAGTTAATGGCTTTAAGCCATTTGTCGATTCCCTTGTAGTGCCCATCGTTAATATCGTAGGTAAAGTCTTCCCACATGCCGCCATCGGTAAAATTAAGACTTGAATCGGCTCCGTTGTCCGAATGAAGCCCGTTAAAAATTACGAGGTTATCCGGCAGCTTCGATTTAATATAGGCCAAAGCGGCGTACCTCCCGTTTCGCCAGGCAGTGTCGGAATAGTCCCAGGGCATTTTCCCGTAAAGTGCTCCGGGTCCGATTTTATGGCCTGCCGAATCAATAAACAGTCCGTCGTAGCTAAAAGTAATAACCTGCCCTGAGGCCGTGATAGCGTAATAGTTTATCCAATGGTGCAGGGCATCCGGTTCGTCGGGGTCAACAAAATCGTTTCCATCCATAAGCCATGAACCCCAAATGGTGAGTATTCTTGTGCTTGTGTCTTGTATCAGGCTGTCGGTGTGACAAAACATGTTTTCGTTTGAATTAATAAAGTCGTAATCAAATTGGCTAAAGTTTTCCCACACACCTTGTATTGATCGATAAAGCAGTAATTCAGGGCCAACTATTTTATTTCGTATTTCATCTGAAAGATAGGGTGTGATGACGTAGTTGTAATGTTGGTTGATAAATTCAATTTGCGCATCTGTAACATAATAAGATACCCTGATGCCGTTGATTATTTGCTGGCTGAATGAAGCGAAGCCAAGCACCGTTGTTAGTGCGAGCGTAAAGAATAATTTTTTCATGGTAATAAACTTTGGTGAATACAATATTATACCGCATACCAAAGCATTTACCCTAAACTGAGGTTTTGAAAATTTGTCAGATATTCATGCCGGTACCTTCCGGGCCAAAATCAGATAGTTATGTCAAAAACAGAATGGAAAGGCAGGCAATATGCTCTATCCTCGTCGTATAGTTTCATTTTGCATTTTTCTTTAGTTCTTTTTCGATGTATTTTTGTAAGATGTTGGTGTTGGGAAATTTAAGTAAATACTGTTGCACAAAAAGGTTTTTATCCATTCCGGCAGTGGCATATTTTACAAGTGTGTGGTCCTTTTCGGCAACCAGCAATATGCCTACAGGTTGCCTATCGTCCGGCTCACAAATTTCATCCTTGTAATAATTCAGGTAGGTATTTAACTGACCGATATCGCCATGTTCAAATTCTCCTATTTTTAAATCAATTAAAACATGGCATTTTAAAATCCTGTGATAAAAAACCAAATCGATGAAATAATATTTGTCGCCAATGAGAATTCGTTTTTGGCGTGCTTCGAAACAAAAGCCATAACCAAGTTCAACAATAAACTGTTGCAGGTTGTCGAGCAATGCTTTTTCCAAATCCGATTCTTCTATAACTTCTTTTACCGGCAAATCAAGAAACTCGAAACATAAATATTTTTTATAGTATCGGTTGATAGTTGAGGTTTCGTTTTTTGTTGAATCAGTTTTGCTAGCTTTTCCGGATTTTGTGACAAGCCTGATCGCTCGAAATACAGGCTGTTGATTTGCCTTTTTAATTCACGCACACTCCATGCCCCTTTAATACATTCTATTTCATAAAAAGTGCGTTTTAACAGGTCATTAATCCCAAGAAGTTGTTCAATGTGGGTATAAGAGAGTTTTGTAAGGATTTTATCTCCCGATACAAACAACCCAGTTTCGGATTGTGGGGTCGGGGACCCCATTTTTGATAAATCAGGTAAGTACAATTGTGGGGTCAGTGACCCCACTTTTTCAGATTGTTCCAAAATAGGGGTCAGCAACCCCCGAATTACTTCTGCTATTTGTGGATAGTAAAGATAAAATTGCCGAAACCTGAAAAGCGATCGCTTGTCAATTCCTTTGACATTCATTAATTCAGTAGCGATACTTTCAATTAAGCGGTCGCCATATTCAGCGCGGTCTTCACCGTTTTGTTCAAACTCAACAATATAATACCCAATCAGCCAGTTTCGGATAGTAAGTAATTGGTTTACTGCATTAACTGCAGATTTTTGCAATTGTTGATGTAGCTGTTGGATAGTTGAAATAAGGCGGTTAAAATTATTCATGGCATTTTATTTTTTGAGGTATTCCGATAGAATCACTTCTTTTAGTCAAAGTTTTTAGCATCCCTTCTTCATCAAGTATTTCCCGAATTCTTATAATATGTTTTTATCATCTGTATCGCTGAATCCATTGTAGCGTACCCCTTGCTGACTACAAATACACCCCACCGGCCAAATAATTCCTCACATAGTCGTCCACACCGTTTTCCAAAGCGGTAAAAGGTTTCTGATAACCGGCTGCAAGTAGTTTCGACATGTCGGCCTGCGTAAAATACTGATATTTATCGCGTATGTCAACGGGTGTGTCGATAAACTCAATAACAGGCTGCATATCAAGTGCCTCAAAGGTACTGGTGGCCAAATCGATAAAGGTGCGTGCTTTGCCGGTGCCAAGGTTATACAATCCCGAAGCCGGACGCTTATTCATCAAAAAAATAATAACATCTGCAACATCCTTTACATAAACAAAATCGCGCAGTTGCTCACCGTCTTTAAAGTCGGGGTTGTGCGATTTAAACAATTTTACTTTACCGGTATTTTTAATTTGGTGAAAAGCATGAAAAATAACCGAAGCCATTCTTCCCTTGTGAAACTCGTTGGGGCCATACACGTTAAAAAACTTCAGCCCTGCCCAAAAAGGCGGCTCTGTTTTTTGTTTCAGTGCCCATTTGTCAAATTCATTTTTCGACTCGCCGTAGGGATTTAACGGCTTTAGTTTTTCAACCACCTCATGGTTGTCAACGTAACCAAACTCTCCCATCCCATAAGTAGCCGCCGAAGAGGCATAAATTAACGGTATTTCGTATCGGGCACAGCAGGTCCAAATCTCTTTTGTGTAATTAAGATTTAGCTTGTCAAAAACGGTTTTGTCAAATTCCGTGGTGTCGGTACGAGCACCAATGTGGAGTACAAAATCAACATTTTCGTGGTTGTCGTCTAACCAGTTAAAAAAGTTGTTGCGGTCAACCTTTTCAGTAAAAACTTTGTTTTCAAGATTCTTCTTTTTTTCAGATTTGGTAAAATCATCTACCAACACTAAATCGGTTAATCCGTCGTGGTTTAATCGTCCTGTTAATACACTGCCAATAAAACCTGCAGCTCCTGTTACAACTATCATAATTAAAATTTTGTCAAAAATAGTGAATATTAACGGTAAAAAACCATCATTTATTGGCAACACAAAATATAATAATTAACTTTGGCACCTTATTAATTATCAGATTGGCTTGTCGGACAGAGGATAAAATGCCAACCTTTTCGGGCACATTTCTGAAACAAACGAAAATAATTTTTTACCCATGAAGAGATTTACTTTTTTTATTGCAGCAACGTTAATGATTTTGCTCTCGTTCAGGAGCATGGCACAGATTAGCAAGGGGGGCACTCCTCCTTCCATTATGTATCAAATGGATGATGATTTTCCCGTATTGGACTTGCAAAAACCCGATATGGAATCCATCACCGATGAAGACAGGATAAATGATGCCACATCGGGTGCCAGCCCGCGCAGGATGGGGGTTGCAGTAATTGTTAATAAAAATCTTGCATCCTTTGGCAAGTGGACAACCCTTCCGGACGGAAGCAAAATGTTAAGAGCCGAACTGCATGTTCCCGATGCCCTGGCTCTGGGTGTTTATTACGATAATTTTTATCTGCCCGAAGGAACGGAACTCTTTTTGTATAACGCAAACAAGAAACAAATTATTGGAGCCTATACAAGTGACAACAATCCTGAAAGCCACCTGTTTTCAACACAGTTTGTTCAGGGCGACAGGGTTATTCTTGAATACCATCAGCCCGCTGAAGTAACGGACAAGCCCAATATTCATATTTCGGAACTGGCTTACGCTTATCGTTATATTGATTTTATGTTTGATAACGACAGAGACGGTTCATGGTCGTGTATGATTAATGTTGCCTGCGAAGAGGGTGACAACTGGCAGGACCAAATACGAGGCGTAGCCAGAATCTCGCTTAAAATAGGATTTAACTACTACTGGTGCTCAGGTTCGCTGATTAACAACACCTCCAATGACCGTACCCCTTATTTTCTTACAGCAGGGCATTGTGGCGAAAACGCCACGGCCAGCGATATGAACCAATGGGTGTTTTATTTTAATTATCAGGCTTCTACCTGTGCCGGCAATTCATCAGGATACAACAGCATAACAGGATGCCAGCTTAAAGCCAAAGACCCATCAGCTGCCAACAACGGTTCCGATTTTTATTTGGTTGAGTTTAACAATTCCATACCAAACAGCTACAATGTTTATTACAATGGTTGGAACCGTACCAACTCAAATGTTGATGCCGATAGTGGGGTGGGTATCCACCATCCTGCCGGAGACATAAAAAAGATTTCAACCTATTTAACACCCATTCAGTCATCAACCTTTTGGAACGGTTTGCCTACTCACTGGAAAATTATCTGGGGTGAAACCGTAAACGGGCGCTCCATTATGCAGGGCGGTTCATCAGGCTCTCCCATATTTGATGAAAACGGACGCATTATGGGCGATTTAACGGGAGGATATACTTCAAACAGTTGTTCCACTCCTTCGCCTGCCTATTACGGTAAAATATGGTACTCATGGGATCAAAACGGAAATGGCTCAAGTTTACGGTTAAAAGACTGGCTTGACCCCACCAATACAGGTATTGAAAAGCTGTCGGGTGTTTCGTGGCAGGTAATTTTACCCACTTGCGATTTTGAAGCTGATACAACCACGGTTATGCAGACCGACTCGGTACATTTTACCGACCTCTCCGGACCGGGTGTATATATTTGGGACTGGACTTTTCCGGGCGGAACACCGGGTACTTCCAGTGAGCAAAATCCGGTTGTAATGTATAGTGATACGGGATACTACGATGTTACTTTGGTGGCGACCAATGGTGATGGCTCCGACACAAAAACAAAAACGGCTTACATTCATGTGGTTCCCATGCCGGTGCCTACTCCGGATTTTTCATCTGATATCACCATTGTTGCTCCGGGAAATAAGATTCACTTTTATGACGAATCAACCGGTAACCCAACAACTTGGTATTGGGAATTTGATGGCGGTTCGCCTTCTACATCTACTTTGCAAAATCCCATTGTAAGATATGGTGCCGAAGGGGTTTACGATGTTAAATTGGTAACCTCAAACAATGGCGGAAGCGACTCAATTACCAAAGCCGGTTACGTTACCTGTACCTCAACACAGGCTCCTGTTGTTGACTTTGCTGCCGATGACAACACCATTATGGAAGGCGAATCGGTTAACTTTACCGATTTGTCAACCAATGATCCGGATACCTGGACATGGACATTTACGGGAGGAACCCCGGAGACATCTACGGAGCAACACCCTCAAAACATTGTTTACAACGAGGGAGGCAGCTATCCTGTTAAACTGGTGGCTTCCAACATTGGCGGAGCCGACAGTCTGGTGAAAGAGGAGTACATTCATGTTGACTGGGTGGGCATTGGCGAGTTTAAGAGTCCTCAGGATTTTCATGTTTTCCCAAATCCCGGAAAAGGTGATTTTGTGATTGAGTTTGCCCGTGCCAATGGCGAAACGGTATCCATTAACGTGGTTGATGCTTACGGAAAAACCGTAAAGCAAATAACTACTGCTAAAAACGACAAACGCTACAGGCTGAATTTGAAGTCGCTTAGCAATGGTGTTTATTTTATCAACATCAATGATGGAAAGAAAACCGTTTCAAAACAGGTTTCAATAATTAAATAGATTAATTGTATGGCAGGCAGCCACGGCGGCTGTTTCGGTGCGAAGGCGCGAAGGGCCGAGCCTGACAGGAATAAAGCCATGCTGCTTTGCCATTTCAACTTCTTCGGGACTGAAATCGCCTTCGGGGCCGATTAACACAAAAGCATTGCTGCCGGGCTGATAAGCCTTCGATAATTCAAGGGTAACCTCCTTGTCGATATAGGCGATGAATTTTTGGCCATCGAAGGGTAGCGCAATCATCTCTTTAAACTTCATCATACCATGCAGTTGCGGGTGAAACGATTTTAACGATTGTTTTACGGCAGCGGTAATAACCCTGTTAAGACGGTCGGTTTTTATCTCTTTTCGTTCCGAATGAAAACTAACAAAGGGAATGATGGTTTCAATGCCTATTTCGGTGGCTTTTTCAAGATACCATTCAAACCGGCTGATGTTTTTTGTGGGTGCCACCCCCATTTGAAGCGTAAAAGGCCGTTTGTCGGAACCCGCTGCTTTTAGCAGAACCTCCACCTTGCAATGTTTTGGGCTGTCATCAATGATGGTACAGGTATAGATGTATCCTTTGCCATCGGTAAAAAAAACCTCATCGCCCGTTTTGTATCTGAAAACACGAATCAGGTGTTTCGACTCTTCTTCTGTAAGCTGGTAATAAGGTGCAGCAATATCAGGTGCATAAAATAAATTCATTTTGTAAAAATAAATATTTCTTTGAGCAACCATAACAGGTAATTTATTTAATTTAGACGGAAATAAACTAAAACAATACTTTTATGAGCTTCACCATCGACCAACAGCTTTGCATCCAATGTAAATTATGCATCGAAGTATGCCCCGTTAACCTTATTGAAACCGATAATGACAACAAGGTCCGGTTTATTACCAACCGCACGGCCATTTGTATCGGTTGCGGACAGTGCATGGCTGTTTGCAGCACCAAAGCCATTGTTGCCAATAACCTGTCATACGATACCGGTTTTGAAGCACTGCCTGATAAAAAAATAGGCTACAACGACTTTTCGGGTTTTCTTTCATCACGGCGATCGGTTAGGAATTATACCAAAAAACAGGTTCCGGCTGAAATGATGGATAAAATTCTCCATTCACTTTCTTACGCCCCTTTTGGTGCTTCTCCCGAAAAAATGCATGTTACTGTAATCAACAACCGGAAAATTATTGAAGATTCGCTTCCATTTATTGAAAATTTTCTCGACAACATTGTCAAATGGGTTGATAATCCCGTTACATCATTTATCATTAGAAAAAAGAAGGGAAACGAAACTTTTAACACCATTAAGAATCACCTATATCCCATTGCAAAATTTGATAATTACAAATTAAAGTACGGCGACCGCATTACCCGTGGTACGCCGGCAATGATTATTTTTCATGCTGATAAAGATGCCGAAGAGCACACCAACAACGCCCTTATTTATGCCACCTATGTTATGCTGGCTGCCCATTCGTTGGGATTGGGTGCCAGTATGATTGGTATTGTTCCGGCTGCCGTTAATAAGGTAAAAGAGGTTCGCGAAGCATATAAAATACCCGGCTATCACGAAGCTGTTATGGCTGTGATTACAGGTTTTCCGAAGATTCATTATCAACGTGCCATAAAACGCCCTTTGCCTGTTATTCACCACTTATCCTTACAGGAATAATACCAACAGGGCAAATTGCACGAAACTGGCTTTTGCAAAAATATTCTTTTCATTTTCATCTCCTTTTCACAAATAAATTTATTTTTGCATTCTGAACATAAGTTCAATATAAGTATTAAAATAACAGACTAAAAAAGATGCAAATAGCCATTGCAAGCGGAAAAGGAGGAACAGGAAAAACTACCCTGTCGGTTAATCTGGCGACCTTACTATCGCAGCAAATTTCGGAGAATACCACCATTTTGTTGGCTGACATGGATGTTGAAGAACCCAACTCGGGGCTTTTTTTAAAAGGTGAGCTTCTGCACAGCGAAGTAAAATACAGGATGGTGGCCGACTGGGATGAAAAAAAGTGTACCTTTTGTGAGCGTTGTGCCAACATTTGCGAATTTAACGCAATAGCTTATTTGGGTATTAGTGTAATGGTTTTTCCCGAATTGTGTCACTCATGTTATGCCTGTTCCGATTTGTGTCCTGAAGATGCACTTCCGATGATACCCCGAAGGATGGGTGAATTGAAAGAGTACAAGTTGACCGACCGGCTTTTTTTTATGGAAAGCAGGCTCGATATTGGTGTGGAACAGGCCACCCCTTTGATTGAGCAAAGCCGAAAGCATATTAAAAAAAGCAATGCTGAAAACATGATTGTCATCATTGATGCTCCTCCCGGCACTTCGTGTCCTGTAATTGAGGCTGTTAAAGATGCCGATATTGTATTGTTGGTTACCGAGCCAACTCCCTTCGGATTGCACGACCTTACGCTTGCTGTTGACACCATGCAGGAGCTTAAAAAAAATATTGCTGTCGTTATCAATAAATATGGCATTGGAAACCGGGAAGTTGAGAAATATTGCGCTGATAAACAGATTCCTGTTATTGGCAAGATTCCCAATTTAAAAGAGGCCGCCATGATGTATTCAAAGGGAGAGATTCTGGTTGATTCAATTCCCGAAATCAGGACAGAGATAGATAACATTTACCAAAACATCATCAAACTGACAAAGCCTAAACAATGAAAGAAATTGTAGTACTTTCAGGTAAAGGGGGAACTGGAAAAACCTCTATAACAGCCAGCTTTGCAGCACTAGGGGCAAAGCAAATGGTGTTGGCCGATTGTGACGTTGATGCAGCAGATATGCATTTGTTAACCGCCCCCGAAGCTATCCTTGCCGAGGACTTTTACAGCGGTAAAGAGGCTTTAATTAAAACCGAAGGCTGTGTGCATTGCTACAAATGCATCAAGGCATGTCATTTTGATGCCATTTCGGTAATAAACGGCGATTTTGTTGTGGATCCCATGGAATGCGAGGGGTGTTCCTATTGCTTTCATGTGTGCCCTACCCGCACTATTGAAATGAACAGCCGTTTGGCAGGTAAATTTTATGTTTCAAAAACCCGGTTTGGAAACACATTAGTTCATGCCAGACTTGGTATTGCTGCCGATAATTCGGGCAAACTGGTTACCAAAGTTCGTGAGGAGGCAAAAAAAATTGCTGCTGAGCAACATTCCGAATACATTCTGGTGGATGCATCACCGGGGATTGGTTGTCCGGTGGTTGCCTCGTTGACAGGTGCGCACTTTGTGGTGCTTGTTACCGAGCCTACTGTTTCCGGTATTCACGACTTGGAAAGAGTTTACGAAGTAATTGAAAAGCTAAAAATAAAAACCGGATGTATCATCAATAAGGTTGATATCAACAGGGAAATGGCAAATAAAACCAAAGATTTCCTAAAAGAAAAAGGAATTCCTTTGTTGGGAGAGTTGCCATACGATCATCAATTTACCAAAGCCATTACCATAGGTAAAACCGTAGTTGAATACGATGACGGTGTTATTAAGGCACTGATTGAAAGTAGTTGGAAAAAAGTTAAAGAACTGGTAGATAAAATTTAAAAAAATCAGAATTATGAAAGTATTAATAGCTGCAAAAAATGAAGGTTGGGATGCAATGGTAAGCGACCGTTTTGGCCGGGCACCGGGATTTTCGGTTTACGACAGCAATACCCAAAAATTAACCTGGCATTCCAATGCCGACAATCTGCAGGCTGAACATGGCGTAGGAATTCAAGCCGCTCAAATAGCTGCAAGCCATAAAGCCGAAGTAGTAATAACCGGTGGGAACTTTGGGCCAAAAGCTTCAGAGGTATTGCAAAAAACCGGAGCCAGATTAATTGACTATGCCGGAAATATTACGGTAAAGGAAGCTATTGAAAAATACATTGGCTAATTATGGAAATAACCATTGTGTCTTATTGTTATGGTTGATGGGATGTGTTAACAGGTAGTAAAACTTTATTCCAGCCCAAATTTTTTCATCCTCCTGTTAAGTGCCTGCCAGGTAATGTTTAATAGAGATGCTGCCTTGGCTTTATTTCCTCCTGCTTTTTCCATGGCTTTTATAATCAGCCTTTTTTCGTTGGATTCAAGGTCGAAGTTTTCAGTGTCAGGACCTGTGTTGGAGTCAGCAGGTTCGGATGAGGGCGTTGTGCCTGAAGGAGTTTCATGTGGGCTTCCGTTTTTACGGTTTATGGTAAAATGTTCGGGCAAAAGTGTGTTTCCTTCGCACATTATAACGGCTCTTTGAATCATATTTCTCAGTTCTCTGATGTTTCCGGGGAAATTATGCCGGTTAAGCAGTTCTAAGGCTTCAGCCGAGATTCCTGTAACATTTTCGTTGTGTTTGGTTGCATACATTTTTATAAAATAGTCGGTCAGAATAGGGACATCTTCCATGCGTTCGCGCAACGATGGTACTTCGATAACAAAAATACTAAGACGGTGAAACAGGTCGAGGCGAAATTTGTTTTCTCGTGTCAACGACTCCAGGTTTTTGTTTGAAGCGGCAATTACTCTTACATCAACCGAAACGGTTTCGCGCGAGCCTACCTTACTAACCTTACGTTCTTCCAAAACACGTAGTAGCTTGGCTTGTTGTCCCATGGGCATATCCGATATTTCATCTAAAAACAAGGTGCCGCCATCGGCTATTTCGAACCAGCCTTTTTTATCTTCGGTGGCACCTGTAAAGGATCCTTTTTTATGGCCGAAAAATTCGCTTTCAAACAGGCTTTCGGGAATAGCTGAACAGTTTACCGAGTAAAAGGTGTTTTTATTTCGTTCACTCATGTAGTGAATTCCGTGGGCTACCAATTCCTTTCCGGTACCACTTTCTCCTAAAATTAAAACCGAAGTATCGTCGGTATGAGCAACCTTTGCCATGAGTGCAGTAAGGTGCTTCATGGCCTTGCTTTTGCCCAATAGCTGACTGCCAATATTTTCAAGCAGTTGCTTCGACAATCTGTCAAGCCCTGTTTCCATTGCTTTCAGTTTTCGATTTAAATCGATAAAACGGCGTGTGCGTGTAATGGCACTCTGTATATCAACCAACCTAAAAGGCTTTGCAAAGTAGTCGGTGGCTCCCCGACGCATGGCTTCAATAACAGTATTCATATCGCCATGGCCGCTAATCATTATTACCTCAATATTTTGATTTTGAGCCTTGATTTTTTCCAGCACTTCGAGGCCGCTCATTTCTGGCAACCTTACATCCAGTATAACAATGTCAATGGCATTTTCTTTTAAAAGTTTAAAAGCCTGTGAGGGCAGGGAGGCTGAGAACACCTTGTATTTTTTGTTTTTCAGAAACTCTCTTATTTCGTCAACTACCCTCGATTCATCATCAACTATTAATATACTAAGCTTACTTTCCATTTGTTTTGTTTTTATAATATTGGTAACTCAACTGCCATGGTGGTTCCTTTTCCGGGAACACTTTGGGCAATAATTTTTCCGTTGGATTCTTTGATGATTCCATACGAAATGGATAGTCCGATGCCGGTTCCCGAATCGGAATCCTTTGTTGAAAAGAAGGGGTCGAATATTTTACACAATACCTTCTCGTCCATTCCAATTCCGTTGTCTTCAACAACCATTATCATCGTTTTTTCTTTAGAACCCACTTTAATGGTGATTTTTTTCTGATAGTCGTCATCACTTGTTAGCAGGGTTGCCTTTTTATTTACGGCATACCTTGCGTTGGATAAAAGGTTAAGTAAAACCTGCTCAATACGATAAGGGTTGGCATGAATGGTTAGTTGGTCGTTGCCGGGGATTAGTTTAAGCAATATATTTTCGCTTTTGAACTGATTGGAAATAAGAGACACGGCATTTTCGATTATCTTTTGAATATTGACATCTTCCTTTTGGATGTTTTGCTGGTCGCGTGAAAAAACCCTTACATGATTAATGATGTTTCTGATGCGTTCGATATCATTAAAAAAAACTTCCAGCTTGGATGTCAGGTAATCGTCGGTTAACTCATTTTCGTTCAGCTTGTAAAGTATATTATCAAGACCCATCGACAGTCCGCCCAACGGTTGGTTTATTTCGTGTGCCAGTCCCGCGGCAAGCTCTCCCATCGACTCAAGTTTTGATTTTTGGATAAGCAACTGTTGTTGTTGTTCAACCTTGTGAACCTCTTCCTGAACTCTGTTCTCAAGGTGAAGGTTTAATGTGTTAAGCTCTTCTATCGCTTTTTTACGCAATGTGATATCGGAGATAAAAATTAAAAATGCACGATCGCTGTCCCACGATATTTCGGTGGGTTTTAGTTCGAGCCAGTGTTTTTGCTTGTTTTTATTGTGGGTAATTACCACATCGACGGTAGCCGAGCCTGAGCCGTTATGTTCCATTAACAAAACGGGTTTTGCGCGGTCACGAAAATCCTTATCAATAAAGTTACAGAAGGGCAGCCCTATTATTTGGCGTGGCATTAAACCGAGGATGTCAATCATGCGCGGGTTAAGCATAATTATTTTACCTTGTTTATCAGTAAGCAGGATGCCATCGTTGGCATTTTCAAAAATAAGCCTGTATTTTTCTTCACTTTCACGCAGTAATATTTCAGCTCTTTTCCGTTCGGAAACTTCTATTTCAAGCTCTTTGGTTCGTTCCTTGACTCGATTCTCCAAATCGGCGTTGAGGGAAATTAATTGATATTCAACTTTTTTGCGATAAAACGCTGCTCCAATGTTTGCTGCCACAAGCCGGAGGGCATTTTTTTCCACTTCCGACCATTGCCGTATTTGTTCACATTCATCCAGTCCGATAAAACCCCACCACTCATCTTCAACAAAAATGGGAATTACCAAAAGTGATTTGATATCCTGTTCTTCAAGTATTTGTTTTTCAATATCAGGGAAGTCTGTTTCAACGTTTCCGGAAACTAAATTGTCGGATTGTAAAATAGTAATCCATCTTTTAATGCCCTCTGAGTCAGTTGGTAAATTTTGAAGGGTTTTGTTGTCCAGTTGGCTTGATATTCCGTTTGATACCCATTCGTAAACCTGACTGATTACCGTTTCATTATTGTAGCTGTGTTTTTTAAAAATATACAATCGGGAGGCTTGCGTAGATTTTCCCAACAGCTTTAGTGCATAGTTGATGTTATCATCTGAAATACCCTGCTGAAAAAATAGTGCTGTTATTTCGCTAAGTACTTGCAAGATGGTATCACTCTTTTCTCTGGCGGCTTCCGCTTTTCTTCTCAGCAGCTCTTCTTCCTTAATTTTTCGTTCCAGTACAATTTCGTGTATCTGCTCTTTCAAAAGTTTGGCAAGCTTCTCGCTGTCAATGGGCTTTGTTAAAAACCCCTTAACACCGGTTTCAATAGCCTGAATAAAATATTTTGCATCCACAAAAGCCGACATCATTATTACGCGGGTGTTTTTATCGGTACGTCGTATTTTTCGTACCATATCAATACCATTGATAACCGGTATTTTGATGTCGGTAATTATAAGATCGGGAGCCGAAGACTTATATTTTAAAAAGCCCTCTTCGCCATCGGTTGCAACCAGTACATTTCTGGCCTGTTTGGAAATAATTTTTTTATATACAGCTCTTAAGATGTCGTCGCTTTCAACAAGAAGTACAGTTATGTTTTCAATATTCATTTTTCGATAGTAATTAGTGCGTGTCCCGATATTTCTTTTCACCGGCGAAGATATGAACTTCCAAATGATTTTCAAAAGGAACCAATGGGCACGACCATCTGTCGGCATATGCACAATAAGGGTTGTAAGCTTTGTTGAAATCAATATATACTGAATCGGAACGGGGTATTCGGATGTCTAAATACCGGCCTGCGCCATAACTGGTTTTGCCACAGGTTTTATCGCGAAAAGGTAGAAACAGCAGTTTGCCATATTCGGGATCGTTCATGTAATCAACATTTTGATATACCGTAAGTTGTTGAGCAGTATCACTGACTGTAAAATACAAATGGCCGTAAACCCTGTAGTTTGGTTTTCGCGCAGTGTTGGTAGCCATGCCAAAAGCAGTACCGGTGGTATCAATTTTAAATTTTGCTTTTACTTTGTATTCGGGATTAACGGGATAATAATAAGGGTCATGGTAGGCCGTATTAAAATGAATACTGTCCAATGGTGTTTCGTCAGGATTGGAAAACCCGGCAATCGCCTTGGCTCGAAAGGTTTCGATGGAGTCCGTATATTTTCCAAGTTCAATCTTTTTTTCATAGGTATGTAGATCCGGATGAAAAAAGAGACGCACAAACAAATAGGCCATAAACTCGTTGCTAACATTTCGGAAACCTCTGCTGTTTCTCCACCAGTGAACAGGATCAAACGATAGGTCTGAATCGGCATAAATGCCTATTTTATAGTCGTCGCCAAATGCTTTTTCAAACAGCAACCGGCTTCGTCGCGAATGTACTCCCACCGAATAAATGTTAAAAGATTTGTCCCATTGGGGATGCGCATCAAACAATTCGCGGGTAACTACTGCAGTGGAGTATGTACGGTCGCGAAGTATGCTCGATGGGATAGGAGCGAGGTAAATGGTATCGCGAAACCCCATTTTTTTAATGACAGCAGCCGTTGCTTCGGCAACATTATGATAGTTTGATATGGGCTGCCATTGCAGAATGGGGATGCCTGTTACAATCATATTTTCGTAGTGGTCATCTCTGAAAAGTTTGATGGCTTTTTTTACCGAATAATCCGGAATCCAGCCCTCAATAACCATTGTCTTAGATTTAACAGGGTCATTAACCGTTAAAAACCGGTAGATATTTTGAAAAAGAAAGGGTATGGCAACCAACAGTATTGCCACAATAATCAACCAACCTAAAAAGGTGGGCCTAAGGCAGGTATGTTTTTTAAACAGTTTAATGTTTCTTTTTCGCATATTCGGTTTTTAAAAAGCCTCGCCAAAGCCAAAAAGGAAAAAAGTTTGGTCTTTCGAGAGGGCATAATCCAATCGTATGTTGGCTTTGTGCACAGGGTCCACAAGCAATCGCAAGCCGGCTCCCACCGACCACTTTATCCCATTGAAAGTATAGCCGTTTAATGCCGGAGCAACTTCACCCAGTCCTCCAAACGCCACACCCGATAATATCCAATAAATGGGAAACCTAAACTCCGTTTGTAATACAGACATCAGCTTATCGCGATACCTGCCGAGATAAATTCCCCTCATTTTTTCGCTTCCCCCCATCAGTGCCAACGATTGAATCGGTACATCTCCAAAATTTATTTCGCTGTAAAACTGAGTGGCCAGTGTCATTTTTTCTGACAATGGAAAATATTTCCGGTAGTCGATTAGCAGGTAACTGTATTTAAATTTACTTCCGAAAGCCGGGTTGAACATTACAAAATTGGCTAAAAAATAGCTTCCAGTGTGGGCATTTATGGTATTGTCGCGGGCTTCGTTGTATAGCATTACCCCTAACCCCGACTGAACACCTTCGTTAGATGATAAAGTTGTGTCGTTGTATAGATACGCTAAAGAATCGTTTTGATGTGCATAGGCAACTTCCGTGTAATTTTTGTAACTGTATATTATTCCGGTATATAGTTTGTTATATACTCTGTAACCCAATGCGTCCAAAAATGAAACTTCTTTAAAAGAAACGAGACTTTGATCGGATAGTTTGGTGTTGTTGCCAACGCCGTAATAAAAGGATGGAAAGCTCAAAATAATAAACTGTGAGTAATTGCGCCAGCCACTTTCGCCAAAAAACAAATCGGAGTTTACAACAAATTTATATTGATTATTTAAAGTGTAGTAGGCCAATCCCGTTAAGGTGGACGAGGGAACATCCGGGTTGCTTTGATCGGTGGTACCAAGTTTAAACGAATTGAATTTTGTAAGTCCAAACAACCAGTTGGTTTCGGTGTTGTACGAAACAATGGGCAACGGAAACCATTTTACAATCCATACCATTTTATCGTTAATCTTATCAAAAGTGGTTTTCTTTTCGGTAGTGCTGTCGGCCTGCTGCTGCGAAAATGCTGACGCAGATAAACCAATTAGCAATATAACTACCAGAAACTTAGCTGATTTAAGAAAGAAACGATTAGTCATTTTTAAAATTTTATTCTATTGTTCAAAGATAGTAAAGATATTTAATGGTCGATTATAAATCCTAACAAGCTTCTTGTAAGACCTGTATGTAACAATAGGAATTAGCCGTGTATTACATATAGTTTTGTGCTCCTTTACGCATCGGTCAATACTAAATATTTGTTATCTTGCGTTGTTAATATGAAACACCTCTATTTTACAAATCCGTTAATCTGTTTGTTATGAAATTAAACACAATCCTAAGGGGAATTGCGCTGTCGCTTATTGTCGTTTTGGCCTTCTCGTGTCAAAACAAAAAAATGCAACACCAAAAAACCAAGTTGGTGATTGCCAACAATCAAACTGATAGAATCAGTGCCGATGCGCCGGTTACAATCAGGTTTTTGGAAGCCCCCGAACTTTTTAAAAACTTAGCTGCTTCCGAAAAAAAAGAGGTGGTTGAGTTGCAACCGCATGTGGATGGTAAAGCTTTTTTAGTTGAAGCAAAGCAGATTGTGTTTCAGCCTGATACGCCCTTGAATTATGGTAAAGAGTATAAGGTAATCGTACATCTCAACAAGCTGTTTCGCCATCCTGATATTGACCGCTATTCATTCACCTTAAAGGTTGACCCCCTTCAGATTAATCTGTTTTTCGATAACCTTGTTATAAAAAGCAGCACCTCAAAATACTCCACTCTTACAGGACATTTGCTAACATCGGGAAAGCTCCCGGCAGACGACATAAAAAGTAATTTTACAGCAACGCTCGGCGATAAATTGCTGCCGGTTTTGGTTGAAAAAGACGCAGACAACTCCTCTTTTCGGTTTGTTATCGACAGCATTACCCGAACTGCCAGCGAGCAAACGCTTACGGTTATATTAAACAGAAAGCAGCTTGGTGGCGATGGCACCGGAAAATACGAATATACCATTCCTGCTGCCGGCCTGTTTTCGTTCACCAAATTTGATGTTAAAAAACAACCTGAACCCCATGTGTTACTTACCTTTTCCGATGTGTTGGCATCGGGACAAGACCTTAACGGTTTGGTTTATTTTGAGGATGGAACAGGCGTAAAGCTTTATGCAAAAGGCAATCAGCTGATGGTATATCCTCAAAATACTTTGGAAGGAACACACACCTTAATTATTGATAAAGGGGTAAAAAGTGCCGGCAACAACCTCTTAAACAAACAATATACTTTAAAGCCTGTTTTTCAGCAGGCAGCGCCGGAAGTTCGATTTATTGGTAACGGCAACATTTTGCCGGGAATCGATAAATGGCTTATCCCTTTTGAGGCCATCAATTTGAAGGCTGTTGATGTGGTTGTGTTTAAAGTTTACAGCAACAACATCAAACAATTTTTACAAGACAACGAGCTTGGCAGCCGGGGATGGTCGATGAACCGTGTGGGCGAATATGTACATCATCAAAAAATTACCCTTGAAAAGGAGGGCAGCAAATCCGGTAACAAATGGAAAAGTTATGCCATCGACCTGAGTAAAATGATAAAAACGGAGCCGGGTGCCATTTACCGAATAGGCTTCAGGTTTAAACCGGAGTATGCAATGCTTGAGTGTGCAAAAAACAAACTAAGAAAAACCCCTGATTTTGATTCTGCCGGATACTTTTATTACGACTATTACCGGCCTTACAACTTTTCATGGAGCAGAAAAAATGACCCTTGTGATGTGTCGTATTACAATTCCGATAATTTTCCGGAAAGGAACTTTTTGGCAAGCAACATCGGCCTGACGGTAAAAAGCAGCTTTCAGGACAGCTATGCGGTTTTTGCCCGTAATTTGCTTACTGCCGAACCATTGAGCGGAGTAAAGGTTCAGTTTTTTTCGTTTCAAAATCAATTGCTTGGCGAGGTAACTACCAACAATAAAGGGGAGGCTGAGGCAAGCCTGCAAAAAGAGCCGTTTGTAGTAGTGGCGCAATGGAAAAAACAGTTTGGATATTTAAAGCTCAGTGGCGGAAATACCTTGTCGTACAGTAAGTTTAAAGTAGATGGTGCGCGCAACGAAAAGGGTATAAAAGGAGTTATTTTTGGTGAACGCGGTGTGTGGCGCCCGGGTGATACGTTGCATTTAACGTTTGTTTTGCAGGACTTGGAACGGATGCTTCCTGCCGGTCATCCGGTTTCGATGGAGGTGCGGGATGTTCGCGACCGGAAAGTTTACAGCGAAGTAAGTACAAACGGTATCAATGGTTTTTATGTGTTTAACGTGCCAACTTCACCCGATGCGCCCACAGGTATCTGGCGGGCGAAAGTTCAAATAGGT
>Ga0256831_1000252_pt1 | contig 28620 bp, 25 predicted proteins | sample 132544metaG_FD_189087 | JGI IMG/M metagenome (GOLD analysis project Ga0256831, IMG submission 189087) | Hydrothermal vent microbial communities from Lau Basin, Pacific Ocean - 132-544 | ecosystem: Environmental > Aquatic > Marine > Hydrothermal vents | place: Pacific Ocean: Lau Basin | collected... | reverse complement strand
AGATTATATTTTGGTTTAAAATCAAAATCAGTTACTAAATCAGAACTATCGCAAAGCCAATTTTTTTGGGATATCTCACGATATTTATCAATATTAAGAGTGGCATTTTTTCCGAAAAATAAGCAAGACGACTTTTCACTCATCCATGCCAATATTTTAACGAAAAACTTAGGAAAAACAATACTTACAGTTTTTTTATTTAGAGCTTTCTTTATTGTTTTATTTAGTTCTTTGGCTGTGTATGATTCCAAATCCGTGGCAAAATAAGATTTTTGAATGAAATCTGAATTAAGTACATCTATGAGAAGGTATACTAAGTCCTTTACATATAAAAATGTCAAATATTGATTTTTAGTACCTATATAAGTCTCTATACTTTTATTTATACTTTTATACATCACATAGAAATCTTTATCTCTAGGACCATACACTCCGGTTGGCCGAAAGATTAAATATGGAAAGTCTTCTAAAGATTTTAAATAGTTTTCAAGTTTCAGTTTGCTTTTACCATAATCTGAAATGGGGTTTGGAGTATCTGAATCTTGAATAGGTATGAGTTGTGTAGGATTTCCTGGACCGTAAGCGGCTAAACTACTGATTTGTATATATTTTAAGGGTATGAGTTTAGATTCAATCAACGCATCAATTAGATTTTTTGATAATTTGTAGTTTACATAATCGAAGTTTCCCTTTTTACAAGTTTTTGTAATTCCAGCAATATGAATAACAAAGTCAAAACCTCCTACTGCTATAATATCTCTTTTCAATTTTTCCTTATCACTCAAATCTATTTCAAAGAGATTTATTCTTTCATCTTTCAGATAACTTAAATCACTTGATTTTCTTATACCGGCATAAACATCAAATCCATTTTTCAAAGCCTCCTCAACTGTGAAGCTCCCTATAAAACCACTAGCCCCGGTTATCAAAATCTTTCTTTTTATAATCCTTTTTTTATTTGAAGACATAATATTTGTTCATTGTAAAATTAAATAAAATACCAACTATTATTGATGTTATTATTTTTGATAAAACTTCATCAATTATTATAAATTCGACCAATAAGTATATTCCTAAAGCATTTAAGACAATACTTCCCAGCCATACTAAAAAAAAGTGTAATATCTGAGAGTTGATTATTCCTTCTTGTCTAGCAAATACCCAATTTCTATTTAGGGCAAAAGCCGTTATTCCTCCACAAATAGCTCCTATCACTGTCGCTGACAAATAATATAAATTCATTCCATTTGTTAGAACTACAAATACAATAAAATCTACTGAAGTTGCTATTAATGAAACTATATTAAACTTTAAAAACTCACCTATGAATTTTAATTTGGATATCACACAATAATTTTTAAAAAAGTGCTCTGATCGGTAAAATGCTTTGCCTCCAGAGCACTAAAACAACTAAAACTAACTTTATTAATCTTCTTGATAATAGTCTAATCCCAAATAATTAATTAAGGTCTCCCCCATTAGATATCTAAGTGTATTTTCTAACTTTATCTTCTGTAAGAAAATATCATGTATAGGTTCTAAGCCAGGTTTAGTCTGAGGAGATTTATAGTAAAATGACAACCATTCTTGAATACCATTCATCTCAGCTCTATGTGCTAAATCCATAAAAATTGCCAGATCTAAAACTACAGGGGCAGCTAAGATTGAATCTTTACAGAGGAAATTTACCTTTATTTGCATCTTATAACCAAGCCATCCAAATATATCTATATTGTCCCAACTCTCTTTATCATCACCTTTGGGAGGATAATAATTGATACGAACTTTGTGATACATATCTTTGTATAATTCAGGATATTCATTTGGTTCCAACACACTATCTAAAACACTTAGTTTTGAAACCTCTTTCGTTTTGAATGAATCCGGATCATCTAGAACTTCTCCATCTCTATTTCCAAGGATATTAGTTGAGAACCATCCTTCTATTCCCAATAAACGTGTTTTAAATCCGGGACCTAAAATAGTCTTCATTAAAGTTTGCCCCGTTTTGAAATCTTTCCCTGAAATAGGAACTTTCATTTCTTTTGAGAGCTCTATAATAGCCGGGATATCAACTGTTAAGTTCGGTGCCCCATTTGCAAATGGAACTCCACTTTTAATTGCTGCATATGCATAAATCATACTTGGAGCTATGTCCGGATGGTTTTCTTCCAAAGCTTTTTCAAATTTGTCAATAGAAAGATGGATGTCTGAAATATTTGTATAAACTTCAGTAGATGCACACCATACCATTACCAATCTATCACAATTGTTTTGACTTTTAAATGTTTCGATATCAGCCATCAATGCTTTGGCCTCATCCATTTTTGTTTTCTCTTTTTTTACATTCTCTCCATCTATATTTTTAACATATTTTTTATTAAAAACAGCTGACATAGGTTTGATGTTGGAAAGTTCTTCTTTTATATCATTTAATAAATCTTTTTCAAGAACTCCAGCATTTAACGCAGACTCATAAGCGGAGTCATGGAAAATATCCCATCCTCCAAATACTAGTGAATTCATATTGGCTAATGGCACAAAGTCACCAATATTTACATTTCTTTTTTCTGTTCTTTTACCTAACCTTATTTTTCCCATTTGTGTAAAAGATCCAATAGGTTTGCCAATTCCTTTATTAGCTGCAATAACTCCAGCAAAAAAGGTTGTAGCTACGGCTCCCATCCCCGGTGTTAAGATTCCCAATTTTCCTTTGGGACTTCTAATATTTTGTTTTTTATTCATAATAATTTATTTTTGTTTTTTGAATTTTATTTTTACATTTTATTTCTACAATGGTTTAGTCTTTGAATTGCAGTTAAATTTGATAATATTGCCAGAAAAAAAATAGGAATAGTGAATAGCGAAATGTTTTCAAATAAAGGAAATGGCAACCAATCTACCTCCATTTTAAATTCACCTATATTTTTTGTGATGATTCCATAAATAATTGCACTGATACCAATAGTCAATATTCGCTCAGGTCTTTGCATAAGTCCTACTTTGCATTCTACACCCAATCCTTCTGCTCTTGCTCTTGTATAACTTACCATTATCGATCCAATCATTGCAATGAATGTAAAAATACTACTTAGAAAATAGTCGTAGGATACCAAATAATAAGCAATCCCAAAAAACATAAACATCTCACTATATCTATCGATTACAGAATCGTAAAGAGCTCCAAATTTAGTCATTTTTCCTGTTTTTCGAGCAAGTTGACCGTCAAGCATATCGAAAATTCCTGCTGTCAATAAAACAATCCCAAACCATAAAATATAACTTGAATCTCCTCTAGTTCCCTTTTCAGCACCGTAAACAAGAATAGCAGAAGAAAGTATAGTAATTATAAAGCCAATAGTTGTAATACCATTTGGTGTCACACCGGTCTTCTGAACCATTACTATTATAGGATCCAAAAGTTTATAAGTACTCTTTTTAATTTTTTCCCATTCCATTAGTTTTGTTTTTAATTTCATAGTTAATGTTAACTAATACTGAGTTTCAAAAAACTTAAGTTGCCTTGAATAAATCAAGGCAAACCTACACTTAAGTAGGCTCACCCTGAAATCTTAACTAACGCTAACTTTCAACTTTACTAAATCTTTCTTTGATAGAATCTACTATTGCATATACCATTGGCACTAGATATACTGTGATAATCAAAGAGGACAATAAGCCTCCTATTATTACCCAAGCCAATCCGTTTTTCCATTCGCTTGCAGTTCCTTTTGCCAATGCTATTGGTAGCATTCCGATAACCATTGCTATTGTTGTCATCAAGATAGGTCTCATCCTCTCTTTGCCGGCAATAATCAATGCTTCTTTATAATGTTTCCCTTGTTCCTTGAGCTGATTGGTGAAATCAACAATCAGAATCGCATTTTTTACCACCAGTCCCATAAGCATAATCAAACCCAATAGTGCGAACAAACTCAAATTGGTCAATGAAAGATTCAAAGCTAATAAAGCTCCGATAATAGCTGCAGGAATTGAAAACAATACCACAAATGGGTAAATAAAACTATCATATAATGCTACCATTATCAAATATATCAGTATAAATGATATAAGCAATACATTACCCATTGCTCCAAAACTGTCATTTTGCTTTTTGATATCACTACCCCAAGCCATTTCAATTCCTTCCGGCAAGGGATTTTGCTCCAAATAACTTACAACATCACCTGCAACTGTACCTGATGGTCTTCCAAGTGCATCGGCAGTGAGCGTTACAGATGGTTGTCTATCCTTTCTTTCCAAAAGCGAAGGTGATTTGCCTTGAACTATATCTGCAAATTGAGATACCTGTATCGCCATTCCCTTAGGATTAATTATGGTTAAATTCTTGACATCCTCATAATTTTTTCTGTCAAAATCATCAAGCCAAACTCTTACAGGATATTCTATTCCATCTTCGGTAAGTGTAGCATCATCATTTCCTGTAAAGGCGGTTCTGACATTCATCCCAACATAGGCAGTATTCAACCCCAGCCTTTGCATTTTATCTCTATCCGGTACTATTTTGTATTCAGGGGTTCCTTCTTCTACTGATAATTGTACATTGTCAGAACCAGGGATATCTTGAATTACTGATTTAAGATGTTTAGCTGATTTCATCACTTCATCCGGATTGCTACCACTCAAAGTAATCTCAATTGGTGATGTTCTCGGAACTAATCCAAGTGCAGTCATCGAGAAATTTATTCCGGGAAATTGCTTTCTCAATGCTTCACGTATCTCTATCATAAATCTCTCTGTTGGTATGTTTCCTCTCTCTTCTTTTGGTTTAAGTTGAACAGTAAATTCAGTTTTATTGGGTGAACCTACACCCAGACTACCAATACTTGTACTTGGACCACCTATATTACTAAATACGGTCTCTACCTCATCTTGTTGCAACAAAAAACTTTCGATTTTGGTAGAAGTGATATTGTTCTCTCGTAGCGGTGTTGATTTATCATACTCCAAAAACAAACTAAATTTTCCTTGATCTCCTGTTGAAATAAGCTCCATCCCTACAATATTTTGTTTCATCATAGCCACAGTACCAACAATAGATAGTAATAGCAAACCTGTGAAAATTAATTTATGGTTCAATACCCATTCTAGTTGTCGTGTGTAAAAATTGATAAAATTATCCAATTGGTGTTCAAACCAAATCAGAAATCTATTAAAGAAATTTGTAGGTTTTAAATCATCAGCTTTACCAATTCTCGATGCTAACCAAGGAGTAAGCGTGAATCCGACAAGCAAACTTGTAAGCGTAGAAGTGATTACAACGACTGAAAATTCCTTTAACATATCTGCAACAAATACCTGCAAAAACAGGATTGGCAAAAATACAACTACGTCAACCAAAGTAATGGATAATGCAGAAAATCCAATCTCCATACGTCCATCCATAGCAGCAACTCTTTTTTCTTTACCCATATCCAGATGCCGCTGTATATTCTCCAAAACCACCGTGGCATCATCCACCAGTATTCCGATGATTAACGACATTGCAAGTAGTGTCATTAAGTTAAGCGTATATCCCAAAAGCCACATTACAGCAAATGCCGTGACCAATGATGTAGGTATAGCGATTAATACTATAATCGAATTCCTAAAACTTCTCAAGAACAAAAGCATCACCAAGGATACTAATAAAACAGCTAAAATCAGGTCATCAACTACAGATTCAACCGCAGCAATTGTATTTTCAGTAGTATCATCTGCTATGATAAATTGTATGTTTTTGTCTTTATTTTGTTCTTCTATCAACTTCAATCTTTCTCTTACCAATTCTGAAACGTCAACAGCATTAGCATCGCCTTGCTTTTTAAGAATAAGCCCAAGCCCTGCTTTACCATTGAATCTACTCAATGATGCGATATCTTTTACACCATTTACTACTGTTGCTACATCTTTTACATATACTGGACTTCCCGGAGTTGGCATAGCGACCATTACGTCTTCAATATCCTTGATATCGTGAAATTTTCCCGTAAGTCTTACAGAGCTACGATTAGTATAAGACTGAACTTCACCGGCAGGCAAGTCCAAGCCTGATCGATTGATTGCTTCAACAACCTGCAATAGAGAAACTCTATAAAACTTTAATTTTTCCTGGTCTATTTTTACTTGAATTTCCCTTTCTTCTCCTCCTAATACCGTGATTTCAGCCACACCTTTGAGCTGTTGGATTTGCGGAAGATAATCATCGGTCATTTTTTGATAAAATTCAGTAGCTGGCAAATCGCTTGTTGCGCTTATTGACATAATCGGCAAATCATTTGGCGAAACCTTACTCATCACAGGACTAAATATGGCATCAGGTAAATCATTTCTTATATTGTCAATGTACCTTTGGGCATCTTGCATTGTTATATCAACACTAGTTCCATATTTTAGATTTGCAATAATTACAGAAGCATTTGGCAATGATTTTGTAACTAAATAATCAACACCTTCCAGATTGGACAAAGCATCTTCTATTTTTCTTGAAACAGATGTCTCTACTTCCTGAGGTTCTGCACCCGGATAAATTGTTTTTATTACCACCACCGGTTGATTAAAGTCTGGTAATAATTCGTAACTTAGGTTTTTGTAACCTATATATCCCATCAGGATAAAAATACTAAAAAGTACTATTATCAGCGAGGGTCTCTTTATTGATATTTCTGTTAAATTCATTTTATTTGTTTTATTTATTGTCTAATGCCAAAAGGATTCAGTCGCTTGGCACGAGGAATACGGGCTGAAACATATCAACCATCAATTATTTGAATGTAATGTTTGCTCCGTCAAATAGATTGATAAATCCACTTGTGACAATGACATCACCATCGTTGAGTCCACCTTCTATTATTACTTTATCTCCGATTCTTTTTGAGATAATAACATCCTTCATTATTGCTTTTCCATTTTCTGCAACATACACTTTTGGTTGTACATTTGAGCCTACAATTGCTGAAGCAGGTATTACAATTCTTGGTTCATCAGATTTTTCCACAAGTTTTATTTTACCGAACATTCCTGATTTTATCTTTAAATCCTTTGTGTTTTTCACCTCAAACTGCACTGGATAGCTATTTCCCATATTACCTTTTGCTCCTATCATTATTGTCTTTGCTTTCAATTCCAAATTTGGAAATGCATCAGCAAGTACCGTATGAACCGTCTTAAGTTTAAACAGTTCCAAATCATCTTCGGGGACATTAACTGTAAATTTTAACTTGTAAATATCCGTTAGTTGCAATAGTGGCATTTGAGGAGCAGCAAATGATCCTACTTCAGTCATTTTGCCGGTTATTATACCGGAAAATGGTGCATATACGACCGTCTTTTTAATTTTTTCAAGTATTGTTTTTCTTTGGGCTAATGCTGATTTAAGTCCTAATTCTGCTTTTTCAAGTTTAATGCCTTGTATGGCGTCAGCTTGAGTCAAAACCTTAAATCTATTGATATCTACTTTTAATCCTTCTATTTTCACATCTAAAGCTTTAAGTTGCAATTTCAACAATTCATCGTCAATCTTTACCAATTTTTGTCCTCTTTTTACATAGCTACCCATATCCACATAAATTGCCTTTATTTTTCCTTGTAATTCTGAATTTATTCGCGCATCTCTATTGGACATAAAATTACCAGTGATAAAAAGATCTTCTCCGGCTGTAGTTTTAGAAACTTTAGATGTTAGTACGTTGATAGGTTGTTCTTTGTCGTATTTGAACACCCTTTCTTCTACGATTTGCTTATTCTCTTTCAGTTTTAATCCTATTAAAACAAGAAGAGCTATTAGTATCAAAATATTTATTAAGTATTTCATTTTTATTTAGTTTTATTTGTTAATTAAGTAAATGCTTTCTTTTATTCTATTCCATTTCTGAAATGGTTATTATTTTATGTTTCCTGATAATTTTTTCAATTCCAAATCTGCTTTTAAGTACTCAACTATAGCTGAAATATAATCTTGTTGAGCTTGTCTAACCGTATTGTCAGCAAGTAGTACATCATTTGTTGAAGCCAATCCTTGTTTTTGTTGAAGTACAGTTTTATCGTAAATAGATTTTGCGAAGTCGATTTGTGACTGTATTGTTTCTACTGATTTTCGAGCGATGGCTATTTTTAATTCTGCATTTTTTATTTTTAGAACGTTTTGATCTTTTAACAATTCAAGTTGCAATGCATTATTGGCTATCTCACGTTTTTTGATATTCTTTTTCCTTTTTGTAGCTTTTCCATCAAATAGATTGTAAGAAGCTTTTATACCGGCAAATCCCATTGAATAGAAGTTAAGAAATTCATTTGGGGATTTATCGTATCCATATCCAATTGCTCCGTAAGAACCATAGAGCATCACAGTGGGTAATTGTGATTTCTTAAGTGTAGTTAATTGGCTTTTTAGCAATTTATCTTTGGTTTCCACCAATTTTACATCCAATGTTGGTCGTGTTGTATAATTGGATATTTTTTTATAAGCAATATTGGTCTCAACACTAATGTCTTTATCCATTGATATACCCATCATCACTTTCATGGCATTCAATACTTGCTCGTATTTGCTTTGGATTAGATCCTTTTTTGTATTGAGTTGAAGCATTTGAAGAGACACTTTATCCACGTCGGTAGCCATAGCCAATTGATGGTCTTTTAATAGTTGTAGATTATTTTTGAGTTTTCCTATATTCTCAAGATTATTCTCTACAAAATCCAATTGACTAAGCAATATTTGTGCATTGTAATACAAATTGGATATATCAAAGTATAGTTGTTCTTCAGATTTTTGATACTTCAATTCTGCAATTTCAATTCCTATTTTTGCCATTTCTACATTGCTTTTAATCTGTGGATTGTACAGAGGTAATGCAAATTGTAAATTGGCATTAATATTGTGCGGAACACCAAACTGAGCTTCCTTGAATTGTCCTTCCGGACCACCGAAAACAGACATCGGCATCAATTGATAAGGCAATTCAATAAAGTATTTGTAGTCGGTTTCGATTTTAATTTTAGGCAAACGATTTGATTTCACCTGACTTTTTCTTTCTTTACCAATTTCGATATTGTTTTTCTCCAGCTTTAGTTTTTTATTGTTAACAGAAGCAGTTTCTATACATTTGTCAAGAGACCATATCTCTTGGGCTTGAGCCTCTTGGACTATTGCTCCAAGGAACAATAGTAAAGCAATTGTGATTTTGTTTTTTAATAAGTTCATTTTAATTGTTTTTAGATTGATTATTCTTTTTAATATATATTTAAAATTAGATTTTTTGCCAATTCATAGTTTTCCAAAAAAAGTATTTTGAACCGACTACTTCGATTTCTTCCTCCTTTACTTCATTTACTTTAAGGTTAAAATCAACTCCCTTTCCCGGACCATACATTTTACCATTGACCCATTTTTTCTTTTTACTATCAAACTCAAGATTTGTTATTATGACCTTACCAACTAATGAATCATTCCTTTTTGATTTGTCTTTATTCTTAAAGTCAACTTTTTGACCATCCCTAAAACCATTCAATGCAATGATTTTTCCGTGATAATTCCCATCCACTTTAAAAATTTCCACATCTAATTTATTAGGTAAATGATAAGTCCCAATAATATCATCAGCATTTTGAGCATAAACAAAAGCAAACTGAAACACTATAAGCACTAAGATTATTTTTAACTTTTTCAACATAATTTTCTATTTAATTTTTACTTTATTTATTGTGTAATACGCAACTATTGAAAATAAGGCTGTCACTGAACCACGAAACATTAAAGCTTTTACTGTTTTTGCTTCGTAAAGACCGCCTGCATCGATATGAAATTGTAGTCCTATAAATGCAGCAACAATTATTAATACAGATATAATTAATATCTTAAATGTCCATTTCTCTCTTTTCAAAAATCCATAGACTGCGGTAAAATATATGAGACTACTTATAAAGTTTGCAATTACTACAAACAATACATAGTTTCCTTCTTTTTCTCTTATACCAAATAAGTCAAAAATAACTGAACTGCTCAAGAAAAAAGTCAAGGATGCAAACAGAAATAGGATTGTTGCCGGGATAAATCTAGTGTATTTTTTCATATTATATATATTTTTTTAATGCTTAAAATTTTTTGTTAGTTAGCTATCACTATGCAAATATAGTTAATTAACACTAACTGGAGTAAGAATGTTGTGAAAATGTTAAAATATTTTAAAAAATATATTTTTTAGGATAGAATAAGTCCATCTAATATAATTGATAAGTCGTAGATAATTACAGGTATTATGATACTATTTTTTTATCAATGATTTTAGAATGATTTTTATTCTTTTTTCCTTCATATCCTGCAAATAAAAATATTGCGATTGCGACATTAGCTATTACACAGAGAATAAACTTTGTATCACATAGTGTCTTCCCGGAGTATCTTTGTTTAACAAAATACTTGAAAATTTGAAATTTGTTATATATAGTGACATTAGCTATTTCGAACGCAGAGATTAAAACAGAGAACCTCAGAGAGGAATATTTCTTTTTTAATGCTTAGAGCATGTAATGATTAAATACCACATAGATTGCAGAAAGGAAATCAAAAGGATAGTGAATTTTGTGGGAAATAGGAAATAGTATTACATTTGCAGAAAATAGTAAGATATGATATGTTCAATGACGGGATTCGGTAAATCTTCCAATGAGACCGATAAAGGAAAAGTAACTGTTGAAATTCGTTCTTTAAATGGGAAAACTACTGATATCAGACTAAAATATCCCGCAGGTTATTCAGAAAAAGAGATGTGGATACGTAATTTTATCCACAATAAACTTACACGTGGTAAATTTGATGTAAATATTAGTAATAATATGTCAAATGGTAACAATCTAAGCGTAAATGAAAATCTATTTAAAGAATATCATAAAAAGCTAAATAAACTAGCGGATGAGTTGAATGAAGCTAATAGAGACTTCTTCCCTTCGATAGTAAGAATTCCAAATATTTTTAAGGAAACTGAATACGAATTGAGAGAAGAAGAGTGGAGAATGACAGTAACAACTTTGGAAGAAGCTGCCGATAAGTTAATGCAGTATAGAAAGCAAGAAGGTGAGTCAATCAAAAAAGATATTGTTGAAAATGTAACTCGAATTAAAGATTCTTTACCCTTGATTATCGAACACGATATCGAAAGGAAAAGGATTATCAAAGATAGACTTTTAAAGTCTATAGCAGAAATTGAGGATAGAAACAAAGTTGATAAGAACAGGTTTGAACAGGAAGTATTGTACTATCTGGAAAAGCTTGATATCAATGAAGAACAACAAAGATTGAAGCAGCATTGTGATTATTTCTTGGAGATAATCAATGATGAGACAAAGTTTGAAAAAGGTAAAAAATTGAATTTTGTTGCTCAAGAATTAGGTAGAGAGATAAATACTATGGGAGCAAAAGCTCAATACTCTCCCTTGCAAAAGCTCGTGGTCAATATGAAAGATAATTTGGAGAAAATCAAAGAACAATTAGCAAATGTCCTGTAAAATTCCGATGAAATGAGACGAAGGAAAAACAAGAAAAAACAGATGAAAACAATGCTTTTTACCGCTCCATCCGGTGCAGGAAAGACTACAGTCGTGCAACATCTATTGGAAGAATATCCTGATATTTTAGGCTTTTCTGTCTCTGCTACAACAAGAGAAAAAAGAGCCAATGAAAGAGGGGGAAAAGACTACTATTTCCTATCAAAAGAAGATTTTAAAAAGAAAATTGAAGCCGGAGAATTTGTAGAATGGGAGGAAGTATATAAAGATCAATTTTACGGAACATTGAAAAGCGAGATTGAAAGATTGTGGAAAAAAGGTAAGGTGGTCGTTTTTGATATTGATGTGAAAGGAGCCAGAAATATCAAAGATTTTTATGGTGATAATTGTTTGGCAGTATTCATCGCACCACCGTCATTTGAAGTTTTGGAACAGAGATTGAAAAAAAGAGGTACGGAATCTCAGATAAGTTTCAAAAAAAGAATAGCCAGAGTGAAAAAGGAAATGGAGTACAGGGATACATTCGATAAGGTGCTGATCAATGATTTTCTGCCTGAGACATTTAGGGAAGCAGAGAAAATAGTAGAAAATTTTTTATGTCTTAATGAAGAAGAATAATAATGAAAATACTTATAACAGGAGGAACAGGATATATCGGAAGTCATACCATTGTTGACCTAATCGAAAATGGTTTTGACGTAATATCAGTTGATAGCTATATCAATTCCGATGGTTCTGCATTACAGGGAATAGAGGCTATCACCGGCAAAAAAATTAAAAATTATAAGGTCGATCTTAGGGATAAAGAGGCTACCGAAAATATATTTAAAGAGAATCCTGATATCGAAGGGATAATCCATTTTGCAGCGTTAAAAGCTGTTGGGGAATCAGTAGAGAAACCCGTTTTGTACTTCGATAATAATATCAACAGCCTAATCAATATCTTGGATAATATCGTCAAATACGATGTGAAATATTTTGTTTTTTCATCATCTTGTACTGTTTATGGCAGTCCGGAAAAACTTCCTGTTGACGAAAACACTCCTATTCAAGAGGCGGAATCTCCTTACGGCAGAACAAAACAAGTGAGTGAGATGATAGCAAAGGATGTACTACAAAATACCGGGGTGAAAGCCGTAATGCTTAGGTATTTCAATCCTGCAGGAGCTCACGAATCAGCAAAGATGGGTGAAAGCCCGGCTCTGCCTCCTCTCAATTTAGTGCCTATAATTACCGAGACGGCTATAGGAAAACGTGAGTCGATGATGGTATTTGGTGATGACTATGACACCAGAGATGGCAGTGCTATTCGTGACTATATTCACGTTATGGATTTGGCAGATGCACATACAAAATCACTACAATATCTTATCAATAATCCTGATGCTCCAAAATATGATTATATCAATTTGGGTATTGGACAAGGCGTAACCGTATTGGAAGCTATCAATGCATTCGAAAAGGTAACAGGTGAGAAACTCAATTATTCTATCGCAGAAAGACGCCCCGGAGATATCGCTGCAATATATGCCGACTATTCCAAGGCAAAAAAACTACTCAATTGGAACCCCAAACGCAAAATTGACGATATAATGCATACCGCCTGGGAATGGGAAAAAGTAAGGAGTAAGAAATAAAAGATTTTAATTAGCGCTTACATACCTTATATTCTGTATTTGATTTTAATATAACATCTGCCGGAGATGCATTTCTGAATGTGATAGGGATAGGATCGTATGGCCATTCATATCCATTTTGGACAACAATAAAGTGTAAATGAGGATATCCTGCGAGTCCGGATCTACCAACTTTACCCAATAAATCTCCTTGTTTTACTATATCTCCTTCAGCTACAGATATACCATATCTAGGGGAGTGTAAGTATATCCCATATGTCATATCTCCATGATCTACAATCACCCAATTTCCGTATTTTTCGCCTCCACCATCACTTGGTTGATCATCAATAACAAGAACCACTTTACCTCCTCTGGATGCATAATACTTAGTTCCAACCGGTTTGTTGAAGTCAAAAGCATATCTGTCGGGATACCCTGCTCCATGGTATGAACTCGAACAATTAGTTAATCCAGTCTTAACTACCGTCCCTTCCGGAAATGGAAGGATATATTGTGAGGTCATAGGATCGGGGTATTCCTTTCCGTCACATCCTTTTTGATGAGTGTAATTGAAATTCAGGTCACATGAATCAACTCTTAAAGTATCCGTAAAGTTTGGTTTTGTAACAATAGAGTCATCATTATTGTCTGGCATTATTGATTTACAAGAGAAGCTTAAAACAAACACAAGCGAAAATAACATATATAAGAATGAGTTTTTCATAATAATGGTTTTTAATATTTTTTAAAATACACCTACAAAACTGCAAATATCTGCATTGAAATGACTGAATATTGAAAAATAAACCGTGTCATTTAATTAAACGACATTCTTTTTTTCTAAATTCATTTGGTGTCTCACCGGTATATTTGACAAATGCTCTATGAAATGTCGTCTTGTTTTTGAATCCTGAATCAAGGGCAATTGCAAACAATTTTGTATTGGCATTTTCTCCCATAGAAAGTAGTTGTTGTGAGTATTCAATACGTTTTTTATTGATAATATCCTTGAATGTTGTATTCATTTTTTCGGATATTGTTTGAGAAACATGATGCTTTTTCTCGTAGATAGAATCAGATAGAGTTTGGAGATTTAGGTTTGGTTTCGTAATATTTTCTGTCTTGGAGGAAAAATCTATTATTTTCTTTGATATTCTGAGCATATCGTTCTTGCTCAACCCGGAGCTATAATACTTTTTGGATATTTGCCGCAGTATATCAGCTTTGAAAAACAGAAAATATGCAATCACAAAAACAATTGATGACGTTATCAAAAAATAATACAAAAACCAATTGTAAGTTTCGGCATAAACAGTAAGGTAGGATTCGACTACTACTGTGATGAGGTAAATTAATACTATTGTATTGACATAAATTCTCTTTTCAATTGTCCATTCTTTGGAATGCTTCAAAATAAAAAATAAGAGTAGTATGCCATATGAGGATATATGGATGGCTATTCCATAATTTATAGGCATTATTATACTATTAAAATTTTCCCACGCGAAATTCATCCTTTCAGTTCCCGAATAATTGAAAACCATATATAGAGAAAATGCCAAATAGATAATTGCAGGAATAAAATGAAAAATCTCCAATCTCCATTTAAACTTTTCTTGCTTGATGAAGTATTTGATATAAAACCATATAAAAGGTCCTAATAGCATCCAATATGCCAAGCCTACAAAATCAAATTGGGGATATAAATATGACAATCTTGTACTATTATACAAAAACTCCAATTGTCCCAAAGAGAATAATAAAGTGTAAATTGCTAAAAATATATTTGCCTTATTAGCTCTGTTGAATAACAGACCACCTGCTACCAAAAAGCCAAATAGTGCATAAACTAAAAGTATGTATTTCAAAAAAGTCATTTTACTGAAATTGGTTTCATTAATTCTTTTTATTGCAAAATTTATTTAAATAATAACGGATAATGATATGCAGCGTAGCCTGACGTAAGGCGGCTATGATGTTATATCTAGTGTTAGTAATCGTACTCCTTTTTTATACAAGTGACAATTCCATCAATTCCTTACCGATACCATTTAAGCCTTCAACTATCCTATGTATTTGCTTTTTAGATGGTCTCTTTATCCCATTTACATATTGTGACAAAAGTGTTTCGTTCATTCCAATTCTACTCGCTAAATGTTTAGCATTAATCACCTTATAATACTCGAAAAACTGTTTAAAATCAATTTCAAACTCAATATCTTCCCTTTTTATCTCTCTTTTAGATTCATCTACGAATAAACTTGTAGCCTCAAAAGCATTATTCTGAAGTTCCAAAATTGTTCGACCACTTGTATAAATTGGATTTGATTCACAATATGCCGAATAACCGGTTGTGGTTCTCTCAATGATAAATTTGTACGTTTTCATAATCTACTTTTTTAGTTGAGCATCTTTTCTCAATTTCATCTCAAGTCCCTTACCTAATTCACTACTTCCGTGGTTTGGAAATATTATTATTCCCGACTTGGAAGGATGTTTCATTTTCATATGTGAGCCTTTTTGACTCACGACATACCATCCATCCTTTTTAAGAATTTGAAAAAATTTAGAACATTTCATTCTGTAAAGGTAAACAATTATTTACTTAATTCGTTCAAAGAATTGTATTTTTTTCAAAAATTGAGGATAGAATTAGCAATGTGTCTTTCACCCCTTATGTTTTTACCGTTTAAAAACGTAAATAAAATTCACGTTTTTTACAACTTTAGAACCTATCTTAAATTCAGTCATAATCAAGGATACAGCTTTGTTTATATCAGAATAAGCCTCCACAAAAATTGATGCTTGGTCAGAATATACAAAATCAGATTTCTTACAACTTCCAGATAAATAAGTATTTACGATATGACTAAAATTGAAAAATCAGCAAAAATTCGAAATACATCAATCTTTTGTAAGTCGTTAATAATGTGATAATTGAATCTTTCAACTGCTCCTTACTCTCTTTATTTATGCAATTCTTAAGCTTTTTTTGCAGTTTTCCATACTTTTCTTAATAATTGCTTCAAATCTTCTCTCTTAAAGCCAAATAGTGCACTTTAAAATTGACCTTAAGGTCGGTATGATTACTAACTCACTTATACACGGAATAAATTTATCAATATTTTACCGTTTTCTCAAAACAGCAGCAATTTATTTGTATTTAACTGATTAAAACCGGTATTAACGATAGTGATACTATGATATTAGGCCAAATTATTCACTACTTTAATTTTTATACTTAGATATTATATTGATAATAAAACAACCTGTAAATATACGGGCTATAATCTTCTTATCTTATCAAAGTAACATTACCCTGTTTTATAATAGTCTCACATCCGCTGATATCCGCTTCCAAATGATATCCATAAATTCCTGCCGGTGCTTCCTGTCCCTCAAATATACCATCCCATCCAGTATCCGGATTTGCATTGTCATAAACCAAATTTCCCCATCTATTGTATATCTTAAATACTTTAAATTTGATAAATCCTTTGAAGTCATCATTGGTCATCACTGGGCCGAAAGTATCGTTTTCCCCATCTCCATTAGGTGTGAAAATATTTGGAACAATATAAGCGGCATTGAACTGTTCCAAAGTAATTGTTTTTGTAATTTCATCCGAACAATTATTGGACGTATTGATCGCTTTTAGGGTTATATCATAAGAGCCTGATGAAGGATAAACTACAAATAATGGATTGCCGGAATCTTTTATCTCTCCCTCTCCGACATTCCAAGCGAATTTGTTAGCTCCGACGGATAAATTATTGAGATAAGCATGTCCTGAGCAGAAAACTGCAGTATCATATTTTTCAAAATCAGCGATTACTTCATTGACTAATACAGGTATATCAATACTTACCTCACAATTGTCAGTACTTTTGAGAACTATTTTTGCATCTGTGGTATCTATTGCCCTGTCAAATCTATGTTTAATTGGGTTTTCACCTACAATCGTACTTCCATCACCAAAGTCCCATTTGAAACTACTGACATCAACTTGGTCGATAAGTTCAAACTCAATGGTGTCACCTATACAAATTGAAAATTTATCTGATTTCACTTTGCCTTCCGGTCCAACTACAATATAAGACTTAGAAATCGTATCCGCGCATCCATAAATGGATCTTGCAACTAAGGTTGCAGTGTGCTCTCCCTTGGGAAATTCAATTACTTGAGTGTTCCCCGTCGTATTTGATAATGTGACTCCCTCAAAAACCCATCTGATATATCCTGCACCATCTATTGTTGATGAATTATTGAATGTGATGATATGTGGGTAGCACAAAGGAGAAACATCATCAGCATCAGAATAGAAATCTGCAATAGGGACATCCACAACATTTATTAAAGTCGAACTATCTCCCGAACAACCGGATTCTTCTTCTGCAAAATGAAGGTACAAGGGATATAAGCCTGATTTTTCAAATACGACATTATTTACCCTTTGATCAAAAGTATCAATTCCTTCCAGTTTCCATTTATAACTTAGTTTCGCCCCTTGTTCTGTCAATTCCGAAGCACTAAAAGTCAATTCATCTCCAACACAAAGGTTATTTCCGGGATCGATGAATATATTTGCCTTTGGTCTGTATATTATCAATTGTTGGAAAAAAGAATCCATGCAACCTAGAGCATCTTTAACCCGTAGTTCAATATTGGTATAATTGTAAATATAAGAATTGTCATATGAAAATACCGGTTCTTTTTCATTTGAACCGTTTTGCCATGTCCAAAACAAAGTAGTGTCACTATTTGAATTATTGATAACCTGTACCGTAGCAGGTACGCAAATCGTATCCTTATCAAATTGTATATCCAAATCTATACCGTAAGATTGAATCTTTTTTTCAATAGTATCTTTACACCCATTTATATCCTCAACTATCAATTTAACCAAATTTTCCCCTCTTGGAAATGTCAGTTGGATTGAGTCTTCAAAGGTTTTTAACGGTCTTGGAATCGTAGGTATATACCAAGTAAATCCCTGCTCACAACCATTGTTTACATCCACACTCATACTTGCATCTAAATAAAATAATTCATCGTCACAAATCTTTTTTGGAGCTACCAAATCCGCTTTGATATTTGTAATCTGAAAATCTATAGAATCGAAGGTTGATGGACAACCATTGACAGTATCAATAGCTTCAACCTGAGCTGTATAAATTCCCGTGTCATCAAAATATTTGTCAAATGAAGTCTTATCCAATATTGTATCGCTATCAACTACCCAAACCAATTTGCCTGAATTGGTACTTTTATCAATAAAATGAACGGAATTCGGATTAGCACAATCAATACTGTAGCCTAAATCAGCTTTTGCTCCATTTACTTTTATTTTATAAGTTGCCGTGTCATAAACATAGCAACCATTATATTCCGTAGTCACCACCACAGGATACTCTCCAGGCATCTCACTAAATACATGAGACGGATTTTTATCTTTCCAACAATGATCAAATCTATCATCGTCAGTATATACATGCACCGCATCTATTCGAGAATCATCATTTTTTATCAATACACTAATTGAATCTCCAAGGCAAATTTCCGTTTTGTCTATTTCGTAATCCGGAGCGATCGGTTCACCTACCCTAATCCATTCTCCTGCTGAAGTATCTAGACAACCGGTCTCTGTTTCAATAAATTGTTTCACATAATAATCTCCGGGTTCTTCAAATGTATATTTATGATCTTCATCATTGGTAAATAACATTGTAGAATCTCCGGTACTATATGTATATTTCCACCTTACTATTGAATCATAAGATTCACTTTTATCTTGAAAAGTTACGGTAAGAGGGGCGCATCCTTGTGCTATATCAGGAATAAAATGAGCATTGGGTTCTACCAAAGTAAATATCTGCAAGTCTGAAGCTGGACAACCGTGTTTTGACAGTATATTCAACTGTAGATTTAGATGTTTTGCCGGATGCCAATAAAGGGAATCTCCTTCAGGAAAATCATATTCTATCCTTCCAAAAGGATCTTTAGATGAAGCAGCAATCCCTTTACCTTTAATAATAAGTGTGTACCTTGCCAAAGTAGTGTCTTCTGCTTTAAAATTTATAGTAATGGGATCTTTACAACTTATCACTGGGTCGATAGTAAATTTCGGATTAGGCTTTTCTACATATAAACTGATAGTGGTGTCTGTATAGCATTGATGATTTTTATCATATGCTCTAAAGTAAACCGAATTATATCCTTCTTGTTTGAATATTACCCTAAGATCTGTATTTTCAAGCGTGTCATATAAATAATTTGGACTATCTACATACCAAGAAAATGAATCCGCTATGGTTTTATTATAAAATCTGGTGGGAACACCTGGATATTGAGGATATCCGGAAGAATCTATCAAACTTCGGTGATAGCAAGCCGTATCTTTAAATGTCAAATCAAAAACCGGTTTATTAACACGTATAGTTTTTTGTTTTTTAAAAACACAGCCTTCAGGAGTCGTTACCTCCAGTTTTACTATATATTCTCCTTTATTTGAATAAAAAACAGAATCGGGATTGTACTCATTTGACGTTTCTCCATTTCCAAAATCCCAGTGGTATGTATTACCGGTTTCTTTGGGAGTAATATTATTAAACTTTATAGTGCCACTATTATCACAAATGAAATTCAAACTGGGGATAAAGTTTATATTCAATTGATTCGTTTTAATATACTTTTCTATATTATAAGTTACATCACATTGCACTATATCCGTTTTAATTTCCAATGAAACTTTAAACTCACCTTCCTGTGTATAAATATGAATCGGGTTTTTATCAGATGACTGTTCTCCATCCCCAAATGCCCAATTGTATCCCAATATTTTTATCGCAGGATCTAAACTCACATCCGAAGTAAAACTTACGGTTAAAGGTGTACACCCTGAAGTAGTATCCGCTTCAAAATTAACAATAGGGTCTTCATAAACAGTTATCTTTATTTCACCTATCTTTTTACCTCCTTTCCCTTCAGAAAGCACAACATTATAAACACCGGGATGAGTAAATATATGATTTGGGTTTTTATCGGTAGACGTTGCATTTCCCTCCACAAAATTCCAATAATAATTTGATAGATTATTTGAAGTGAAGTGGACATCTAGAGGACTACAACCAAACGTAACATCAGCCTTTTGAGAAAACATGTATGAATTGGTAAATAAAATCACTAATATTACGTAAATAATGTTCTTTTTCATATTACCAATGTTTTGTTTTTGCTTTTAAAATATTTTCTGCCATTCTTTTGTATTGTTCTAATGAAAACTTACAATGGCAACCAAAAAATATCGACATAATATTTGTAACATCAGGTTGATAAAAATCCCCATTTGGATCCTTCTCCAATCTTATAAACCTGCATTTGATATCAACATATTTACTTGGTCTCCTGATTATTGTATAAGGATCTGCCGGAGTATCGCATATCTTATCTCCACTCGTCTCACAGTTTGAACCATCAACTAACTCTTCTTTATCACCTTTGAATGTATAATCTAGCCCAAAAAAATGTCCCAATGCTTGAGGAAAAGCATCGGTACTATTAATATAAAGATTGCTACCGGTTAAGGAATCTATTGATCCTGTAACAACTTCTCTTATAAATGGATTGGGGAAACCTCCTAAAATTACAAATAGATTGATTCTATTATGCTGCTCATATAATACATCCAGCTCATCCATTTTATCAGAATCCAAACTATTATAATAATAATTAAAAACAGTATCCATTTCACAAAATTTAAAAGAAACACAAATAGGGGCAAATAATTCGTTCGCACGCGCAATAGCTTCTTTTACATCAACTTCTCTTATTGTTTTATATTGATAATTATTGACAGCATGCACAAAAACATTGAATTGCTTATTGACACAGGGCAGATCTTCTTTAAAGATAAATGAAGATTGTCCAAAGACAAAATAGCCGTTTAATAATAAAAAGTATAATAGTAATTTCTTCATAATAAAATCTTATAGTTCAGGACAAATTAAAATTGGGGTAACATTTCTTTTCTTGTGTATTTGGAAAATTTTATAAACTCCAAATTCTATTCCTCCTTGGTGATTGTTATATTGTGCAGCACTCGAAATCGTAATATCATAAGCAAAACCAATATCAAAATTTTTATATTTCATTCCCACCATCATTTGCAATGCATCATTTAGTCTATATCCTAGACCAAAATACACCATATCTGTCTTCCTCTTGTCTTTGCTGAGCTTAATGAATGATTTGAATTGTGGCATTATATTAGTCGAATTGTTGCTCAAAGACACAATTATTTGAGGTTCTATCATAAATGCTTTTGTAAGCCTATAATACAGACTTGAGTGAAATGTGTATCTGCGATTGATATAATTCTTGTATTTAATACCTGCATATTGGGGAGCAAAAATGTGATATGCTGCAATACCAATAGTAAAACTAGATGCTTTTGCGAATTTTGATTTAAAAGCAATACCGAGATTTGTTTCTTTATAATTGGCTTTGTATGAACTAAGACTGGCTCTATCAGTCAGAGGCACTCCCGGATCAACATAATCTGAAGCCACTATTATCTTTTCTCCATCCATTTTTTTTTGGATCATCCCGTATTGAGCTCCAAAACTAAGTACATTTTTGTATTTTTTATCAAAAGATAAATGATAAGCAAAATTCACTATAACTCCTTGTGTTACCATTTGGGCAGCACCTGCTTTATCGTTATAAACCTGAAAACCGACACCAAGCCAATTATTCTTTCCAATCGAAATAGAAATAGGAGCATCTATAAACATATTCATAGTTTTAAATCCTTCTCCCATTAATTTTCTCCCTTGATCTCTATATGTTCCTCCCATACGAATTGTACCGTAAAAACCACCGGTGAAAGCAGGATTCTGGTAAAGGGGGGAATACCTTGTATTGGTTTGATTCAAATCTTGTCCGGTTAATACAAACACTAAACTAATAAATACAATTGACAGAAAAAAGTTCTTTTTATTCATTCAGAGGATATTTGTTAGTTTAATAAAATACACAATTCGATCAAAGAAAAATATAAACCACTAGTATCAAGACGACAATAATTCATAAAATGCTGCCTAAAGATACAAAATAATTTTATTTTTAAAAGAAAACGAATTAGAAATCAATAGAAAAGCATCAAAAAGACAAAATTATATCTAGAGACACCATATGATTTGACCAAATAAAAAATAAAAATACCCCTTACTCATTTAAAAGAAATTGCTATATTTGTACTGCCTAGTTTAATAACCCTATAAATGTAGTATAATGAAAAAACGCTTAGTCTCTTTAGATGCTTTCAGAGGGATGACAATTGCTTTGATGATATTGGTAAATATCCCTGGAAGCTGGTCATATATTTACCCTCCTTTTGAGCACGCAGATTGGGATGGTTGTACACCAACTGATTTGGTTTTTCCTTTTTTTCTATTTATCGTAGGAGTTGCAATGGCTTTTTCTTTTTCCAAATACGGATACAAATTAAATCCAAAGTCATTTTTAAGAGTAGTAGAGAGGACATTTTTAATATTTTTTATGGGATTATTGCTCAATTATTATCCATTCTTCAAAGGAACTCTTGGCTACGGTGGCGCAATTGTGCATTTATTTGATATCCTTAAGAAATTATTATTATCTTTAATTCCTTTCTTCGCCTTCTTTTGGTTGGTTAAGAAGACATTTTATATCATAGATAGAGTGTCTTTCTCCGGAATTTCCAAAGCGATGAAAATAGTCTATCTATTTTTAATTGCAATCGTGTTTGTTTTACTTGTAATTTATCTGCCTCAATTATTGGGATATATTGGCTTCTACAATAAAGGTGTATCTCATTTGCGTATTATGGGAGTTCTTCAGCGAATCGCTTTAGCATTTGGGTTTTCATCAATTTTAATCCTAGGCTTTAAGAAGAAATATTTACCTTATATTATAGCATTTATTCTTCTGCTATACTGGTGGTTAATGTGGCAATTTGGCGGTGATTCGCCTTATAGCCTTGAGACAAATTTCGCAAGGCAAATAGATCTGACCATTTTTGGAGATAATCATGTTTGGCATGGCAAAGGTATTCCATTTGATCCGGAAGGATTATTATCGACTTTGCCTTCAATCGCAACACCGATGATAGGATATCTTATAGGAAGACATATCAAAGACAATAAACAAAAATTCGGGAATTGGTTTTATTGGTTATTAGGCTATGGTATCATTTTAATAGTACTAGGGCAGTTATGGAATTTGGTTTTCCCTATCAACAAATCGCTTTGGACAAGCTCATATGTATTATATACTGCCGGTTTAGGCACATTGTTATTATCATTATTTTATTGGCTAATCGATGTCAAAGGATATAAAAAATGGAGTTCTTTCTTTTTGGTATTTGGAATCAATCCTCTTTTTGCCTTTGTAGTTCATGTTTTGTGGGTGAAGGTTTTGTTGTATATAATAAGATGGGAGAACGCATCCAGCAAAATATCGACAGGATACGGATGGTTGTTTAAAAATGTTTTTCAACCAATTGCTGGAAATATGAACGGTTCTTTCTTATTTGCCATTACTCATATTTTCTTCTTTTGGCTAATACTGTACATTTTATACAAAAAGAATATAATTATCAAATTATAACATTTTTTGGGGTTTTTATAAGACTCAAAAGCTCGAAGAGAGTTGACTTGATTTAAACCGGCTTCACAATCTTCCTTCGTCAGCTTGCGAGTCCTAATATTTCGCACTAGAAGAGATTCTGAAGCTGGCTTGTTTTAAAAAGATAAAGATTTTATCGAGCATTTTGGTTTTCATGCAGATAGTATTTAGTGTTTGCACAAAAACAGGCAAATAAGACTCAGAAGCTCGAAGAGATTCTGAAGCTGACTAGATCTAAATTTATCAGGCATTTTGATATTAGTGCAGACACTATTTAAACTAAAGCATTAAGTTTTTGTCTAAAAGTTGAAAAAAAGATTATTTAAGTTTAACTTTGTACTTTATAAAAAAATAAATTATGAATTTAGTATTATTATTCAATATGGGACCACAGGAGGTATTGCTTATAGCATTGTTAGTTTTATTGTTATTTGGAGGAAAAAAGATTCCTGAATTGATGAAAGGTCTTGGAAAAGGAATAAGAGAATTTAATAATGCCAAAAACAGCATAACTTCTGAGATTAATAGCGAGATGAAGGAAATAGAAAAGCCTAAACATAAGGTTGAAGAGAAAAGTAAACATGTTGTTAAGGAAAGAGTAGAATTAGAAAAAGATTGAGTTTACGGTTTAAAGTAACATTCTGATCGCGTTGTTAAATATGATTTTTTTCTTAAAAAATAGTTAATTGTATAAAACGATACGCTAAAGGAGTGGTTTTTGGCGTAAACTTTATAGTTAATTTAATAAAACACAAATAAATCAAACACATGAAATTTAAATACTTTTTTATTGTTGCAATATCATTTATGTTTATTGCAAGTACAAATGCTCAAAAGTTTGGATATATTAATTCAACAGAATTATTGGTAAGTCATCCGGATGTAAAGGGAGCAGACTCAAAATTACAAGACTATCAAAAACAATTGCTGAATGTAGGACAAAATATGGCAAAGGAATTCCAAAAGCATTATGAAGCTTATGTAAAGGAGGCTAATGAGGGAAATTTGTCCAAAATTCAGATGCAGGAAAAAGAAAATGCTTTATCCCAAGAACAAAATAAGATTAGACAGTATGAAGTGGATATGCAACAAAAATTAGCAAAGAAACGTGAAGAATTGTATAAACCTATATTGGATAAGATACAAGTAGCAATTAATGAAGTAGGAAAAGAGAACGGTTTTACATTTATTTTTGATGCAGGAACAGGCGGCATTTTACATGCGAAGGAAAGTACAAATGTAATCAATCTCGTAAAAGCTAAACTCGGAATGTAAGATTGAATAGCAGTTTAAATGAAAAAACAAAATTAAAAGGCAGTTGATATCATTATTTACTGCCTTTTTTTAGAATTGTCAGTGAGATTTTATTCTTAAACAAAAATGAAATGAAAAAATTATTGTCATTATTTATATTATTTTTACTAAGCCAATCAGGCTTTTCTCAAAGCCCCATTGCGTTCTTTAATGATGGGATTGTTTTTATTAAAAACTATAATTTGGAGATTAAAGATACGATATTGGATGGCAAAGTATTCAAATATCCGGCTAATTGGAATCTGAGAAAAGGCTCCGACAATAAATATATCACTTATCCTGACAGCTGGACTATTAGTGAGGGGAAAGACGGTCATTTAGTAGCATTTCCGATGGGATGGATGGCCATCAAGAGTCAAGACGGGAGGATAGTGCCTCTTTTACATAAGAAAAAAATAGTTAAATCCAAAGAAAAAAAGAAAGATTGCATAGTAACTGAATCAGATGATTGCATGGTTAATGTGATAAAATCTACTAATGAATACGGTTTATACACGCGAATGGGAAACGATGGAAGAGTGATAGTTTATACCAAAGAAATGAATATCGCTTCCGGTCCGGATGGAAGATTAGTAAATTTACCTAAAGGATGGGAGATTGCACAAAGTTCAAAAGGAAGATTTAGCGCCTACCCAAAGAATTGGGACGCATTTATCCTGGATGATGAAAAGGAAGTCGCAATGCCTAAAAACTGGAATATAGACCCTCAGACCAATAGTCCTAAAATAGTTCAAGGCAAAGATTTTGTGAAGTTTATTTATACGCCTGTTCAACAGATAAAATTGGCAAAAGCTATTTACACAGGAGATAAAAAAAATGGCTTGGATTATATCCTCTATATGCTGTTTAATCAGAAATAATTGATTTTCAATTGTTTTTTATCACAACAATACTAAAAGTATTTCTGTTTGTATATTAAAGATGTACCAAGAGATCGGTCTTGAGCCAAGAGGTTGGAGACACTTTGGCTCAGGTAAGGATAAAAACTATTTTGAGATAAAGGTTTTTAACCTCTTATCGAATGGAAAAACTATATTCGCCAAGAGGTCAAAGACACTTTGGCTTAATTGGAAAACAGATTTTTGATTTTAGAAGAGAATTTTGAGAATTTAAAATTTTTAGTAAAACAGGATGCATATGAAAAATAGTTTCAAACTAGTCTTAGTAGCTTTATTTATAGTCTTTATAGCATCATGCGATAAAACCGAACCAAATAATCAGACACCTGATAAATTCACTAAAAAAATATTGATTGAGGAATTTGGAGGTGAGTGGTGTTCATTTTGTGTTGAAGGGTCAAAAAGGTTTGAAGAGTTACTGAATGGGGACAAAGAACACTATATCGGTGTATCATTGCACTATGAGGATCCATTTGAAGTTAAATATCCAAATGTAGTAAGTATTTTGCTTTCTGCTTTTGAGATTATATCTTTTCCAAATACAGTAGTGGAAAGGACAATAGACAATGAAAAAAGTTGGGCTGTCCAAGCGGATTTTAGATTTTCCCAAGGAACTGATGTCGGAATAAAAGCCAAGACGGAGATTGTGAATAATAACCTTGATATTACTATTGATTATACTTGTAATATTGATATCGATACTGCTTTCATGACAGTATATGTAGTTGAGGACTTTGTGCCAGAGTCTTCACCTGGAGCTCAATCAGGAGGTGGAGGTAATTACATACATCGCCATGTTTTGCGCCAAGTTTTAACAAAGAAATCAGGGAATCTCATCTCATTGAAAAAAGGTGAAATCCAAAAAATATCCTTTGAAGGAGTTAAACTAGGTCTTTACAAAAAATCAAATGTTACAATCGTTGCTTTTATACACAAGGACTCTTCAAAATCATTTGAAGTACTGAATGCTACAAGTGTCAAAGTTGGTGAAGAGTCAAAATGGTAAACTACCCGTTTTCTACATTTTCCATCCCAGGAAGAATATCTCCTAATTGATTAGCCTTGTGGATTAATACCGGTATATGTTGAGTGCAGATATGATATTCTTTACCTTTAAAATCAAACTTTATCAATGGAGCTTGACTAGAATCAGTACTACAGATTACACATTTATTATTGTTCATTTTTCTTTTTTTTATTATTACCAAATAACTATTACTGACGATTAAAACACAAAAATAACATTATTGTTTTGGCTGACTAAAATAGATTACTATCAGGTGTATTTCATACCAAAACAAAACTGACCCTAAGGAAGTTTACCGTAAACTTTTTGATGATTTGATTATATCAAATAATTATAAATAGATACTCTTTTGTATTATTAAGCAGTAATAAATTATAAAATTAGGAATTTGCAACATATATTTGCCACCATTATTGAATACTAAACAAAAAAACACATGAAGAATTTATTGATTATTGTATTAATTTTAGGACTTGGTAGTTTCAGTTTGACTGCCCAAGATGATACGAAGGCAAATGATGACATTATTACTATCAATGTAAAAGATCTTAGTGGTCATGAAGCAGATTACGTAGGAAAAGAATTTTATTTGACAGGGATAGTAGATCACGTATGCAAACATGGAGGGAAAAAAGCTGTTTTGGCAAGTGATGACGGTGAAGTGGATTTTCATGTAATGGCAGGAAATAAAATTTCAAAATTTGACAGAAAACTCGAAGGAGATGAGATCAAAGTTTTGGTAACTATAACAGAGGAGCATATTGATGAGTCATATGCTATACGTTGGGAAGAAGAGGTAAAAAAACACCATAAGTCCACTGATGAAGAATATAAAGAAGATATGAAAAGGATAGCCAAATTGAGAAAAAGAATCGAAGACACTAAAGAAGGATACCTGACTAAATACGTAATAGAAGGGATAGATTACGAGGTAGTCAAGTAAGCTAGTACACTATGTAAAGAATAACTTTGTGTAAGTATTTATACATATTTTTTGTGCAACATACAGGAAACTTCGACAGATTGCATATTAAAATTGCATTGACAAAGATTCATTATTGCGATATTTTTTCTAGCATTATATAGTTTGGATAGTTGAAATATCGCATTTATTTTATTCTACTAAAACAATACTATGGCTAAAAAGAAATGGCGTTGGTGGTTTAGGGTAATCCACCGCGATGTTGGATATTTTATTTTTGGAATGACGGTGATTTATTCACTCTCCGGCATCGCCTTGAACCATATGAATGATTGGGATCCCAGTTACCAAAAGGTTGAGAACACGGTAAATATGGATTTGTCTAAATACGACTTATCAAATAAGGAAGATATCTTAAAAATAATTGATGTATTTGGAGAGAAGAAAAATTATAAAAAACATATCAAAAGAAGAGGTGGAGTGATTAAAGTTTTCCTAAAAAAGGGAATATTTATGATTTCACCCAATGGTGAGATTTTCTATGAGAAGTGGAAAAGACGTCCGGTTTTTCACGCGATTAATTTTTTGCACTACAATCCCGGCAAATGGTGGTTGTGGTTTTCGGATATTTTTGCCGGATTACTTATTATCATTGCTATAACAGGGATATTT